>Ga0256833_1000885_pt1 | contig 22700 bp, 20 predicted proteins | sample 356284metaG_FD_190535 | JGI IMG/M metagenome (GOLD analysis project Ga0256833, IMG submission 190535) | Hydrothermal vent microbial communities from Mid Atlantic Ridge, Atlantic Ocean - 356-284 | ecosystem: Environmental > Aquatic > Marine > Hydrothermal vents | place: Atlantic Ocean: Mid... | reverse complement strand
ACTTAAAAAACGTTTCCCTGAAACCACATGCCGAATGGCGCTAACCATTTCATCCACAGAAGAATCTTTGGAAATAAAACCCATAGCCCCTAATTTAAGTAATTGCTGAGGTATCACTCCATCTTTGTAGACGGACACCACAATCACTTTTGCATCTGGCTGTTTTTGTAAAATCCGACGACAGGCCTCGGTACCGCCAATCCCGGGCATTTTTATATCCATCAGAACCACATCAGGCTCCAATTCAAAAGCTTTTTCGACAGCCTCTTCACCGCAACTACACACATCAACGACCAGGATATCATCAAAAGCGTTCAGCAGAACCTCAATTCCACTTCTCACTAATTCATGATCGTCGACCAGCATTACTTTTATTATTCGTGCCACATCCAAAACTCATTAATAGCAAACCATAAAAAATCAAAATATTTTTTACTGCTTGCTTGGTTTATTTTTATTATTAAAATTACAACAGCCAAGCATTGACCTTATCACATAAACTGCAATTAAAACAGGGAATTTAATACTGCCTTCATTGTTATATCACTGTTTTTGTTGCCTCAGAAAACCCACTATCCATTTCACCTCACCCAGGGTCAAAAACTGACGCCAGGGCGGCATAGGCGTTTGTTTTTTACCATTGAGAATAATATCAATCAGATACTGATCATTTTTGCTGTTAATATCTTCAGCAAGCAATGACGGCCCTAAGCCACCTGTTAATTTCATACCATGACATGAACCACAATCCTGAAAAAGTAACGCCTTTAATTCCCGCTGCCTTTCTGTGTCGAGTTGCTCGGCCTTGCCTGTCATGGTAAAAATAATACAAAAACCCGCAAAAATAATCCGAAGCATCATTCAAGGTTTTAATCGCCCATAATATACCGCAATATTATTAATAGTTTTATCTGATAAAGAACCGGCAATATTATTCATGATTTCAGATTTTCGGGTTTTATTGCGATATTGCTTTATCGCTGTTTTCAGATAGTCAATACCCCGCCCTGCCAAAGGAGGAAAAGGGGCATCTTGTGAAGGCATTTTAATACCGTGACATTGCGAACAGACAGCCTGCGCTTTTGCTTTCCCCGCATAAATGCTGGCAGCCTGAGCTGTGGGTATAATCAAGCCGTTAGCAATCAGGAGAATACTCAACATGAATGTTTTCATAGCATCACTCCATTTCATCGGGTGATAGCCCCCGGGTCATGTATTTCACCCGGCCATGCGAGAAAATACCGGCAGGACTTTCCATCTGGATGGAAGTGATTCTTTTCAAGCTATTGGCATCATAGACCACAACCTCATCGCCAGAATATCCAGCACTAACGTATAAATATTTCCCATCAGCACTGTATTCAGGAAAATAAGCATGTCCGCCTACATCCAGTGTTTTAACGACTTCCAGTGTTTTCTTGTCAATTAACTGTATAGAACGGGCCCGTCTGTCCTTAGTGATAATATCAACGGCAACATAAGGTGCATTAGCATGTGCAGCGGGGGATTCAGTCCCACCTGAAACCGGAATTTGCTTGACCAGCTCCATCTTATCCAAATCCCAGACACTAACCACTGTTTTTTCACAGGTCCCAAAATTTGTTCCAAACCCCAGCGTTCTACCATCAACTTTTACCGCTGCGCCACCACCCACATGCGGCACACAACCTGCTTCAAGTTTTTTAATAATTTTCCGGTCTTTTAAATCTATCGCGGCAACAATGCTATCGTCATAAGAGGCCACCATCAATTTCCGTCCCTTATGGGTCAGAAAAGCATCATGCAAATGCCTGCCTACATTTTTAATTTTTGTTACAGGAAACCCGTCTGTTAAATCAATAATCCAGACTTGTCCGGCATTTTCCAGTGCAATCGCAAATATATCCGCAAAAGGTGTACCGATAATCATACCGGAATCAGAACTGACCTGATTGCCATCCGGGTCTATCCCTTCCAGTTCAAATGTTTTTAACGGCTCCAGGGTATCGGCATCCAAAATAACTGCATTATGCGGTACAAATGAGCCCGCCATAATATACTTTCCATCCCGGGAGACACCCATACCCGGACCATTTAAACCCGTTTTTATGCTTCTAACCGCCTGCATCGAGTACAAATCCACCTTAAAGATTTCGGCAGTATCTGTTTTAACATATGCCCAACGAGGGTTAACAGGGTTATAGTCGATTATATGGGCCGCAACGCCTGTGGGTATTTCACCCACCACCTGATGGGTTTTACTGTTGATAAAAACGGCTTTGGAACCACTACCCCGCCCGTATTTCCCCCGAGCAGCCACACCAATCAAATCATCCATATTATCAATCTGATAAACGGGCTTGGCCGGCAGGGAAGTTTCGTCCTTTACATAAACCTGTAAGGAATTTTTCATGTCCTGTAAGGTAAAATCCGGATTAGGCAGCTTGGGAACCGATTGTAAATGTGCAATCAACCCTCGAATCTGCTCATCAGACAATCGCCCATAAAAAGGAGGCATTAAGGTTTCAAAACTCCCTGTCATAATCAATGAACGCAAAGCCGTTGGGCTTCTTCCCTTTAATGTCTCAGCATTTAATGCGGGCGCCAGATACCCGCCATGATCAGCACCATGACAGCTTGCACAGTTGTCTTGATATAACGCATGCATATTATCGGAACTGGCATGTACACTTACCCCAGATATTGATAACACAATTGCTGCTATAGGTATCAATCTGTTTTTTAGTCTGTTTTTTCTCATTATTATTTTCTCCATCAAACTTTATGTGTCATAACTTAAATATCGATACTGGGGTAAATTTTTAACCATTCTGTCAATGTGATTCTATTAACCCTTAAATGTCAGTCACTTATATAAGATTCATTTTACAGTGAATACTCTAACCAAGCATCCATGAAGATATTTACGGCTTTTTCAGAAATAAATGACTGATACAAAAGCTCCAAATTCGTAGAATAATTGCCTCAAAAAATAATACTACCTATTATCCCATCCAATGTTAAGGAAATTGTATCTACTCAGCGCACTCTAAAAAGAAATACCAATTAATATCAGTTGCTTACGGAAGAAGTGTATGTGTCATGGATGTCACATTCAAGCCTACATGGATGTATATACGGCGTCTTCTGGAGCAAGTAACTGATATTAAAAGACTAAATATACTGAGTAATTACAGAAAAACACTGATTTCTGAATTTTTCACTTGCTTGGTTTAAAAAAAATCAAAATGATTTTCAATAACCACTTCTGAATATTCCAGCTGTCCACCTCTTGGCGCTGCTTGCTGAACTGCTTTTCCAACTGCTACGAACAGGCTGATCGCATGATCATCGGGTAAATTAATCAATTCAGCAACCTCATCAAAATCAAAACCATCCATGGGACAACTGTCATATCCCATTGCTTTTGCAGCCAGCATAATAGTCTGAGCGGCAATTCCACATGAGCGCATCGCCTCATCCCTTTGTACTCGCTCTTTCCCCTGATAATACTCTTTTATCGCTGGAACAATAAATTCCTGAACTTCTTCTGGGGCATTTCGCCAATATCGTTGCGGATCTTTTTCCCAGGCCTTTAAATCAGCACATAATATAATAAGTAACGAAGCATCTGTTACTTGAGCCTGATCCCAGGAAACCGCCCTGATTTTTTCACGCAGTACTTTATCTGAGACAACTACAAAACGCCAATGCTGAATATTAAAAGCAGTCGGCGACAACATGGCCAGGGATATTAACTGCTTTATTTCCTGCTCGTCCATCTGATGCGCAGGATCAAAATGTTTTACTGACCTTCTTTTCTGGATTGTCTGTAGTGTATCCATTACAACTCCTGATTCTGATGATACGAAATGATACGCTCTACTTCATTTTTTGAACCCAATATCAATGGTATCCGCTGATGCAATTCTTGTGGCTGTATATCCATGACACGCTGTCGCCCTGTTGTACAGAGCCCCCCCGCCTGCTCAATAATAAACGCAACGGGGTTCGCCTCATACATTAATCTGAGTCGACCCGCTTGTTCCGGTTTTTTATAGTCATAGGGATACATAAAAACCCCCCCTCGAGTCAATATCCGATATACCTCGGCAACCAATGAAGCAATCCAGCGCATATTGAAATCTTTTTCCCTAGAGCCTTCTTTACCTTGTACGCATTCATCAACATATTTTTTTACTGCCGGTTCCCAAAATCGTTGATTGGACATATTGATAGCAAATTCACTACACTCTTCTGGAATATGAATATCAGGATGTGTCAGATAGTATTCACCCACTTCCTGATCCAAGGTAAAACCATTCACTCCTTGCCCTGTTGTCAATACCATAATGGTCGATGGGCCATATAATACAAACCCGGCACAGACCTGTTTACTTCCTTTTTGTAAAAAATCTTCAAGCTCAGGTTCTTTTTTATCCGGGTATTTTAAAATAGAGAATATACTCCCTACTGTTAGATTCAGGTCAATATTTGATGAACCATCAAGCGGGTCAAACAAAGCCAGATACGAGCCTTTTGGTGCCTGTTGCGGAAGCCTTATCCATTCATCATTCTCTTCAGAAGCCATGCCTGCCAGATGCCCATTCCAGCTAAGCGTTTCAATCATGATATCATTACTGATAATATCCAACTTCTTTTGCACCTCTCCTTGTACATTTTCAGTTTCAGCATTTCCTAAGATTCCAATCAAATCCCCTTGATTGACCAAATGGGAAATTCTTTTACTGGCAAGCGCAATATCATTCAGTAATTGTGTAAATGTTCCTGAAACACCTTCCAAGGCCCGCTGCTGATCTAATATAAATTGTGTCAGAGTCACTTTACCCGGCATATTCTTTTCCTAAATTAATGGCAATAAAAAAGCCAGAACGAACGAGTCGGTCTGGCTTTACTTAACCCAGCGTTGTTACCAAAAAAGTTATAAGCTATCGCTAGCACTATAACTTATTTTATGGGCTAAATTCTCTTTTTCTTACAAAAGATTTAAAGCATTCAAGTCTTCAAAGGCCTGAACAATTCGTTTGACCATACTGACCTGACCAGCACGCTGCCATACGCGAGGATCATAGTATTTTTTATTAGGTGCATCATCACCTGTTGGGTTACCAATCTGACCTTGTAAATAAGCTTCATGTTCTTTGTAATAATTCATCACACCTTCCCATGTCGCCCACTGGGTATCAGTATCGATGTTCATCTTGATAACACCATAACTGATTGATTCAGCAATTTCTTCAGGAGAAGAACCCGAACCACCATGAAAGACAAAGTTCAACGCATTCTCAGGTAATCCATATTTTTCTGAAACATATGACTGAGAATCACGCAAAATAGTGGGAGTCAGTTTAACATTGCCTGGCTTGTACACACCATGAACATTGCCAAATGATGCAGCAATGGTAAAACGATGACTGACTTTGCTTAACTCTTCATAGGCATAAGCAACATCTTCAGGTTGGGTGTATAACATGGACTGATCCATATCTGAATTATCAACACCATCTTCCTCACCCCCCGTACAACCCAACTCAATCTCAAGCGTCATATTCATTTTGGACATACGCTCAAGATATTTGCTGCAAGTCGCTATATTTTCTTCCAGACTTTCTTCTGAAAGATCAATCATATGAGAACTGAACAAAGGTCTTCCTGTATCAGCAAAATGCTTCTCACCGGCATCCAGTAAACCATCAATCCATGGTAACAGTTTTTTTGCACAGTGATCGGTATGCAAAATAACAGGAACGCCGTAATGAACAGCCATATTATGGACATGCAGAGCACCAGAAATAGCGCCTAATACAGAATTTCTCTGTCCTTCAGCAGGTAAACCTTTACCTGCATAAAAAGCAGCACCACCATTGGAAAATTGAACAAATACAGGGGAATTAGCTTTTGCCGCTGCTTCAAGTACCGCATTGATAGTATCTGAACTGATTACATTGACTGCAGGTAACGCGCATTTGTTTTGTTTACAAAACTCGAAAATCTTTTGTACATCATCACCGGTGACAACACCAGGTTTTACGATATCTGAAATTTTTTGTGCCATTGATTAAGGTTCCTGATTTAAATAATTACACCACACTTGATGGTTCAAGCGTGGTGTAACAAGATTTATATCCTAAAACGACCCGAAGGTATTTTAAAATGAAGAAATTAAGCTTCTAGTTCCGCCAAACGATCGGCCAATAATTTTTCCAAAGTCTCAAGGGCCTTTGAAAAACCTTCAATACCTTCAGATAATTTATCAGTAGCCATACGATTTTCAGCATGCATTTTATCGAAAGTATCTTTATCAACAGAGAATTTTTCAATATCCATTGTTGCCGCTTTAGCTGGGTCCAGCTTTCTTTCCAGCTCACCTTCAGTGGCTTTTAATTCAGCCAATAATGCTGGAGAAATGGTCAGCAAATCACAGCCCGCCAATTCAGTAATTTCACCAATATTACGGAAACTTGCACCCATAACTTCGGTGTTATAGCCGAATTTTTTATAATAATTGTAAACATTAGTGACAGAGATTACACCCGGATCTTCAGCTGGCGGGTAAGAGTCACGTCCGGTATCTTTCTTATACCAATCCAGAATCCGGCCAACAAACGGAGAAATTAATGTAATACCCGCTTCCGCACACGCCACAGCCTGATGGATACCAAACAATAATGTCAAATTACAATGAATACCTTCTTTTTCCAGCACTTCAGCCGCTTTAATGCCTTCCCAAGTAGCTGCAATTTTGATCAAAACACGTTCTTTAGAAATACCTAATGCTTCATATTGAGAAATAATTTCACGGGCTTTTGTCACATTCGCTTCAGTATCAAAAGACAATCTTGCATCCACCTCGGTAGAAACACGACCTGGAATTACTTCAAGAATCTTGGCGCCAAAAGAAACAGCCAGTCTTTCGAATGCCAATGAAGCCACATCTGATGCTGAAGCATCAGCTCCAAGTGTTTCTCTGGCACCTTTCAATGTGTCATCCACAATACCTTGATATTGCGGCATCTGTGCAGCAGCAGTAATTAATGATGGGTTCGTCGTCGCATCTCTGGGCTTAAATGTTTCTATCGCTTCGATATCACCTGTATCTGCAACAACAACAGTCATTTCACTTAGTTGTTCAAGTAAATTCTTCGCCATAATGGTTATACCTTTGTAGAAAGTTTAAAAATTGAAAGCAGCCATCAATACAGAATGGCTGATAAATTTAGTTTACGTACTTGTCACTCTTTTTTAAAACTAGTTTAAAAAAGAGTACTAGCCAAAACAGAAAGGGATATTATCGCCTCTTTAGGAATAAAATCAATTCTTATAATCTTTGAACTGATTTTATCTATAATGAATAAGGAGTTAATTAAAACTTCACTGACAATTCTTCAGGAACTTGCCTGAAGTTGCTTAGCGAACTTCAGGCATTGTCTTTAGCTTAAAGATAGTTACTGGATCAACCTTTTTTACGGAGGTATTTTTCCACACCCGTTACGTTCTCAGCAGCTGCTTTCCTTGCACGAATCACTTGTTTTGCCATATATTTAGCTACACCTGTTGAAGGCACAGACTGTTCTTTACTGGCCAGGTATTTTGCAACACCTGTCGCTTTAGGCTGTTTTTTAGCCAGATATTTTTCAACCCGCGTACTTCCGCCTTCATTAACAGAAGCCGAACTTGCCACTGCAGTTGACCGGACTCTTTTTGGTGTTGAAGTTGTTTGTGGTGCTGACTTGCTTCTGTAGAAAAAGAAGCCTACAGCGGCCAATACAACCAAACCAATCAACATGGTCTGATCTGAATCCTTTTCAGCACTGGCTTCTGTTTTTTCTTTAACAATAATAGATTCAGCAGAAGGTCTAGATGTATTTTTGCTAACAACATCAGCCTTATGTTTATACTTCGTATCCTTATATAGCACTTTGGGTTCAAAAGCAGCCGCCGGAAAATCCGGATCAAACGCTGTCTTACTACTGGATGAAGAACTAGATGCTGAATCAGAATGCTGATAACCAGAATCACTGTATAAAACTTTCGGCTTAAAATCTGATGCAGGATAATCAGATTCTGCGTTGGCTAACACAGGGCTGGCCAAAAGCATCGCAACCAAGGCACTTTTAGTTATATTAATTTTTTTCACCATTTTCACCTATACATATGTAGAAGAGGGAAGACCCTACCGACTATTATTTAAAAGCCCAGTATAATAGGTCTACCCTCTAAATGGAATGCAAAATCGTTAAAAACGCTTTTGAAGTCTATTATTTAAGAACTTCTTTTACGTGTTTGACCACATTCTCAACTGTAAAGCCAAAATGCTCCATAACAACAGGACCAGGAGCCGACTCACCAAAGGTATCAATACCAACCACGCCACCTTCAAGACCTACATATTTACGCCAGTAATCAGTGACACCCGCTTCAACGGCTACACGTTTAATGCCAGGAGTCAATATACTATCTTTATAAGATTGGTCTTGACGATCAAATACATTTGTTGAAGGCATTGAAACCACACGGACCTGGATACCTTGTGAAGCAAGCTCTTCCTGAGATTTCAAAGCCAAACTTACTTCAGACCCTGTTGCTATCAAGATAACATCAGCATTGCCTTGAGCTTCAGAGATAACATATGCACCTTTACGGATTGCAGCTATCTGCTCATCAGTTCGTTCAATAAATGGAACGCCTTGCCGTGTCAGAACCAGGCTGGTGGGTCCAGTTCTACGCTCAACTGCCAAAGTCCAAGCCACAGCTGTCTCGGTTGAATCTGCAGGACGCCAAACATCCATATTTGGAATCAATCGCATTGCCGCGGTATTTTCGATTGGCTGATGCGTTGGGCCATCTTCACCCTGACCAATTGAGTCATGAGTCAATACAGCTATAACACGAATCTTCATCAACGCAGCCATCCGTAATGCACTCTTTGCATAATCAGAGAACATATGGAATGTACCACCATAAGGCAGTAATCCGCCGTGCAATGCCATACCATTCATGATTGCAAACATACCGAATTCACGTACCCCGTAAGAAATGTAATTACCCATTTTCTTACCACTGACGTGTTCAAAACTATCACAACTTGTCAGGTTTGAACCCGTCAAATCAGCTGATCCGCCAATAAATTCAGGTAATGTAGGCGCCAAAGCAGCAATCACTTTTTGTGAAGCCTGTCTGGTAGCCAAGTTCTCTTTTTTTGCTGTTACATCAGCAATCAGTGCTTTTGTTGCTGCTTCCCAATTATTAGGTAATTCACCCGCCATACGGCGTTTGAATTCAGCTGCCATTTCTGGAAATTCTTTTTCGTAAGCGGCAAACTTCTCATTCCACTCACTTTCCAGTTTTTCACCTTTTGCAGTTGCATCCCAGCCTTCATAAACGTCTTCAGGGATAACAAATGGCTCATAATCCCAGCCCAGCTCTTTACGTGTTAATGCAACTTCTTCTTCACCCAATGCGGCACCATGGCAATCATGACTACCACTTTTGTTTGGCGAACCAAAACCGATAATAGTTTTACAACAAATTAAAGATGGTTTATCAGTTACCTTTTTGGACTCTTCAATCGCTTGGTTAATGGCATCAGGATCATGCCCGTCAACAGATATAACATGCCAATTATATGCTTCAAAACGCTTAACGGTATCATCGGTATACCAACCATCAATATGGCCATCAATCGAAATATTGTTATCGTCCCAGAATGCAATCAGTTTGCCTAATCCCCATGTACCTGCCAAAGAGCAGGCTTCATGAGAAATGCCTTCCATCAGACAGCCATCTCCCATGAAGACATAAGTATAGTGATCAACAATTTCATGTCCTGGACGATTAAACTGGTGAGCCATTAATTTTTCCGCCATGGCAAAACCTACACCATTGGTAATACCCTGGCCTAATGGACCAGTTGTGGTTTCAATACCTGGTGCATAACCATACTCCGGGTGCCCCGCGCACTGAGAGTGTAATTGACGGAAAGACTTTAACTGCTCCATTGGCAAATCATAGCCTGTCAGGTGCAATAAAGAATAAATCAGCATAGAGCCGTGTCCATTTGATAGAATAAAACGGTCTCTATCTGCCCATTTAGGGTCTTTAGGGTTATGTCTTAAGTGATCATTCCATAAAACTTCTGCAATATCCGCCATTCCCATGGGTGCGCCAGGGTGACCGGATTTTGCCTTTTGTACTGCATCCATACTTAATGCACGGATTGCATTTGCTAATTTACGACGCGAAGCCATAAGGTTCTTCTCCTAAATTTTTATTTATTTTAGCAGCCATGCTGCTTTTCAATCTGGATATTCTGTGAATTAAACAACGAGCGGCAAAAAACCACTCGTTTTTGTAGTATTATTCCATATTGGCGTGTCTTTCTCTCATCTTCTCTTCGGGGATACCTTTTTCCCAGATCAGATGCGCAACCAATGCCTCTAAAAAGCAAAGTGTTGATAACTCAAATACCGTCCCCATTGGCATCCCTTTCACTTTGTCATAAAGCTCTTCCTTGCCTATCTGAAAAACTGCATCCGCCAAATCACCAATTGTGGATTCTTTTCTGGATGAAATCAAAATAACTTTGGCGCCAACCGCTTTTGCTTTTTTGGTAAAAGCGATTAATTGCTCTGTTTCACCTGATCCGGAAATGATAATTAACAAATCACCATTCTGAATACTGGGTGTCACGATTTCTCCAACCATATAAACCGTGTATCCACTATGCATTAAACGCATACCCAGAAAATTACCCACTAATTTTGATCGGCCGGCACCTGAGATAAAGATACGATTGGCATTGTCAAACATTTCGACCATCTTGTCTGCATAGGTTTCATCCGTTGCATCAAGCATTTCTGAAATTTTATCAATGACTAATCGCTGATTTTCTTTTTGCCACATCTCCAGACTCCTTTAAACTGCAGCTGCATCAACCAGTTCGCGAATTTCACGAGCAGATTCTGCTGGAGAGTCTGCACCGTAGATAGCCGCACCGACTACAATAATATCAGCGCCCGCTTCAACAACTTGCTGTACGGTTGATTGCTTGATACCACCCGCAACTGAAATACGTACGTCCAGTCCTAAATCAGCAATTAATTGTAAATCACCAAAAGGTGTCTGACCGGCTGCCTGTGCATCCAATCCTGTGTGTACACCCACAATCTGCGCACCGGCTGCTGCTGATTCTCTTGCACAGGCCGCTTTGTCTGGAACATTGATTAAATCAACTTGTACTTCTGCATTATGTGCTTTGGCCGCTTTGATAACTCCACCGATTGTCGCAATACCTGATACGCCCAATACAGTACAGATATCTGCACCTGCCGCATAGAATGGAGTGGCTTCATATTCACCTGCGTCCATCGTCTTCAGGTCAACCAGTAATAAATGCTCTGGAAATCTCGCTCTTAACTCTTCTACCAGCTTCAGTCCGTTGTATTTAATACAAGGGGTTCCAATTTCAAAAATATCAACATACGGCGCGACTTGATCTGCCAGCGCTACTGTTGCATCAAAATCTAATGAATCTAAAGCCATCTGAATTAATGGTATTGCCATGTTATATACTCCGTTTGTTACAGTTATTGTTTAAACATAAATTCGCTACTGGTTGCGAACTCTAAATCAGTTTACCGTCCAATGTCAATTTTACATGCGCTCATTTATGTTTAATTTTTCTTTAAAACCAAGCTATTCATGTGACGCCAGGACTTGATTCCATCTGGTTTGAAACAAAACCAGCCAACTTGAATCATACAAAAACAGCCACTGGGCTTTTTGTATATACTTAAGTGCTGATTCATCTATTCCAGCCACCCAGCTTCTCGTGAATAGCAAGAAACTATCACATTTTAATAACATTTAACAACAACATGAACCCTTTTTTTAATATTAAAGCTCTGATTATTGATATGGACGGTGTGTTATGGCACGGAAACCGTCCTTTTCCCGGTTTGACTGATTTTTTTCAGACACTTCGCAACAAACGACTAAATTTCATACTTGCCACTAATAATGCCAGTTTGACAACTGAACAATATATCCACAAACTGGACTCAATGGGTGTCCAGATTCATCCTCAGGAAATCCTTACCTCTGGAATAGCAACTGCAAACTTTCTTGCAGAATCCTACCCACCCAATAACACCTCGATATTTGCAATTGGCGAGAGCGGCCTGATTAATCCATTAAAAAATCATGGTTTTACATTAACAGAGATAGATCAGATAAAAACACCTGAAGAAAACCGCGCGCCCGATATTGTGGTATCCGGCCTTGATAGAAACCTGACCTGGCAAAAACTATCTACAGCTACGCTCAACATCCGTGCAGGGGCTCATTTTTTCGGCACCAATGGAGATACCTCATTACCGACTGAAAAAGGCCCAACCATTGGCAATGGGGCTATTCTGGCCGCACTGGAAGCCGCCTCAGAAGTACCCCCCACAATCATAGGCAAACCTCAACCCATCATGTATCAACAAGCTATGAAACAGCTGAGAACCTCCCCTGAGCACACTTTGGCTATTGGCGACAGATTGGATACCGATATTCTGGGCGCCGTCAATGCCGGCATTAAAAGCCTGCTGGTTCTTTCAGGCATATCTACCTTAGAAGACATTAAACAGATTAACTATTCCCCCGATTTCATCATGCAGGATATCCAGGAAATCACCCATAGCCTGAAAGAACTCAGCTAACAACAAAAACTTGTAAATCATTTATCTTTTCGGGATGCGCTGAACAATTCCCACCTGATTTGTTCAGCGCCCGTAAAGCAAATTCTTTAAACATAAAAAAACAACACTGCTTTTCTGTTGGCATAGTAGAATCAGACTTATCCTGACAGTCTCCTGAAAAAACCGCGGAGTTCCTATTATGAAAAAATTTATCAATGCAACCGACACTTTACTGGATGAAAGTATCTTAGGCTTTGCCAAAGCCCATAATGATATCGTTCAGCTTTCGACCGAACCTACATTTATCCGACGTAATGCTGAAACCAAAGCCGGCAAAGTCGCTATCATATCTGGCGGAGGCTCTGGGCACGAGCCCCTACATACCGGCTTTGTCGGATACGGAATGCTGGATGCTGCCTGTCCAGGACAAATTTTCACCTCACCCACCCCGGATCAGATGATGGCTGCGGCAGAATCAGTTGAAAATGGTGGCGGGGTACTATTCATTGTTAAAAACTATGCTGGCGATGTCATGAATTTTGAAATTGCCGCAGAAATGCTCGACTGCCCTAATGCCAGTGTTTTGGTAGACGATGATGTTTCTCTGCCCAAGGACCACAGCACCGGTAGACGAGGTGTTGCAGGCACCCTGATTGTGGAAAAAATTGTCGGCGCCGCAGCCGAACAGGGCGCAAACCTTGAAGAATGTAAAGCACTTGGAGATAAAGTGGTTCGCTCCACGGCCTCTATGGGTGTGGCATTAAGCAGCTGCACCGTCCCCGCCATTGGCAAACCCACCTTTGAACTGGGCCCGGATGAAATGGAAATGGGTGTCGGCATTCATGGGGAGCGCGGTCGTGAAACCATGAAGCTGACAAATGCCAATGATATTGTTGCTCATCTTGTCCAGGCCATTGATGAAGAATTAAACCCGCAAAAAGGTCAGCGAGTATTGCTGCATGTCAATGGATTCGGGGCAACCCCCCTTCTTGAGTTACACCTGATGTATGACCTTGCAGCACAACACTGGGAAAAGAAAGACGTAACCATTAGCCGCTCTCTGGTTGGTAATTACACCACATCCCTGGATATGGCCGGATGTTCCATTACCCTGACACTGATGGACGATGATATGCTGAAACTCTGGGATGCACCCGTCAATACAGCCGCATTACACTGGGGCTGCTGACAGCACTGCGCAAACAAGTGTTCCTGCTCTCATCAGGAACACTTGCTGTTTATCATTTACAGATGTTTTTCGATAACTCCCGTAATTGCTTTAATCATCAACTGAGCTGTTTTTGCACCGGCATCTATATGCCCAACGCTTCGCTCGCCTAAAAACGATGCCCGGCCCTTGGTCGCCACCATATCCCGAGTCGCCTCCATGCCTTGTTCGGCCACCCGATTCAACTCAATCAATAATTCCTTTATATCCTGGCCTTCTTGAGCTGCCTTTTGCAAGTATTCAGCAACCGGCACCCAGACATCCAACATGGTTTTTTCTCCCACATCAGCCCGTCCGTGTTTCTTGACCGATTCGACACCCTGCATAAACGCATCAGCAAAAACCTTTGCATCCACGTCCTTATCCTTTGCCGCCTTACTCATGGAAACCAGAAAACTGCCATAAAGCGCCCCCGATGCCCCACCTATGGTTGACATAACAATCATCCCCATTTTTTTCCAGGCCTCCGGCCAGGATAAACCAACCAATTCATCCTGCTTTGTCTTTAAAGCCTCAATACCCCGCTGCAGATTATAGACATGATCGCCATCACCAATTTCCTGGTCCAGCGCAGTCACTTCCTCAGAATTTTCTTCAATAATCTGCTCAATAGCCTCGATCATTTCCGGCAACAATGAAGGTGTCAGTTTCATCTTTTCTCTCCTGTCTGGTTGTTATTGGATTCAGCATAACGCGCCGATGAACAACTGTCTACCACAGTAAAACCTGCCACTTGCTTCATTTTTGAAATGAATGCTAACCTGAGCCTATGACTGATCATAATCTCACTCTCGATATCTTATGTGCGGGCCATGCCTGCTATGACTTGGTTTTTCAAATTGACCATCATCCTGTGGCCGACGAAAAAATATTCGCCCAAAATTTCTTAAGCGCCGGTGGCGGGCCTGCAGCCAATGCCGCAATAGCCATTTCCAGACTGGGATTGACTGCCGGCTTTGCGGGCTATCTGGGACAGGATATCTATGGACAATTACACTATCAGGAATTTATCGATGCCGAAATAGATACACATCTGCTTATCAGAGGAAAATCTCCCACACCATTATCAGCAATACTGGTTAAACCGAACGGACAAAGAGCTCTGGTTAATTACAAAGGGCAAACAACGCCATTGAGCGCCAATGCCCTGGATTTTTCCTCACTGTCCTGCAAAGCGGTTTTATTTGACGGACATGAACCTGAAATTTCAGTCAAACTGGCTGATTTTTGCAGGCAATATAAAATTCCTAGCGTTCTGGACGCAGGTTCCGTTCATAAAGGCACGCTGGCGTTAATGGAAAAAGTCGATTACCTGGTCTGTTCCGAGAAATTTGCCCGCCATTTTGCAGACAGCCCTGAAAAGGCATTAAACCATCTTGCCCACAAATCACCAGTGACCGTGATAACCTTGGGAGAAAAAGGACTCATCTGGCAAAAAGAGGGAAACAAAGGGCATCTCCCGGCTTTTTCAGTTAATGCTGTCGACACCACAGGTGCAGGTGATGCGTTTCATGCCGCCTTTACTGTCGCCCTGGTCAGACAGATGGATTGGCAAAGCACTTTATATTATGCCAGTGCCGCTGGAGCATTATGCTGTACCCAGCCAGGCGCCCGTCCCGGACTGGTCACTCAATCGGAACTGAATTCCTTTCTAAAAAAAGAAAACAGACTGTAAATTCAACCAGTTACAAAAGAACAACAATCCAGCTTCATAGCGATTGGCTTGTCGCTTCCTTACAGCATCATTATAATGGCCTGTTTCGTGATTATTTATCAGTAACATAAAACACCGAACGGACGCTTTATGTTTCTCAACTTAACCTGAATATCATAATGCCATCGAACAAATCCTACAATCCATGCGACCTCGTTATTTACGGAGGTCTGGGCGATCTTTCAACCCGGAAACTGATTATTTCCCTATACAGACTGGAAAAAGCGGGGTTACTGGAACCTGAAACACAAATCATAGCCGTCGACCGCTATGAAAAAACCCGGCAAGACTTTATTGAAATTGCGCACAACAGTCTGACAAAATTTCTGAATGACGCGATAGATGACGAATTATGGCAACGTTTTTCACAACGCTTGTTTTACTTGCAAATTGATTTAACCCGGCATGATCAATATCAAAAACTAAAGCAAGCAGTTGATTCAAAACAACGCATCCTGGTGAATTATTTCGCGGTATCCCCGTTCCTGTTCAAAGACATTTGCCATGGCTTGCAAAAATCAGGAATCCTGACGCCACAAGCCCGTATTGTCATGGAGAAACCCATTGGCCATGATCTTCAGTCCTGCATAGAAATTAATGACGTAGTGGCCGAAGTGTTTAATGAAGATCAAATTTTTCGGATTGATCATTATCTCGGCAAAGAAACCGTTCTTAACCTGCTGGCTCTACGCTTTGCCAACTCATTATTCACCACCAACTGGGATCACAGCAGCATCGACCATATCCAGATTACCGTAGCAGAGGATGTTGGCATTGAAGGCCGCTGGGAATATTTTGATCATACCGGCCAGTTACGTGACATGCTGCAAAACCATTTACTGCAGATTCTGACCTTTGTGGCCATGGAGCCCCCTATCAACCTGGAGGCCAAAAGCATTCGCAGTGAAAAAATCAAAGTATTACAGGCTTTGCGCCCGATTACCGCCAATAACGTTGAACAAACAACCGTCAGAGGGCAATATGGACAAGGCTTTCACAAAGCAACACCGGTTCCAGGCTATCTTGAAGAAGACGGTGCCAACAAAAACAGTGACACCGAAACATTTGTTGCCCTGCGGGTCGATATTGATAACTGGCGCTGGGCCGGCGTGCCGTTCTATTTACGAACCGGTAAACGCATGAACTATAAACGCACAGAAATCGTCGTTTATTTTAAACAACTACCGCACAACATTTTCAAAGACAGCTTCAGACAGCTGCCCCCGAACAAACTCATTATTCATCTGCAGCCAAACGAAGGCATTGAAATTGAAATACTGAATAAAATTCCAGGCATTGATGGAGATATCAAATTACAAAAAACCCGCCTGGACTTGAGTTTCTCTGAAAGCTTTAAGAAAGACAGTCTTTTTGGTGGCTATGAAAAATTAATTCTGGAAGCCCTGCGGGGCAACCCTACCCTGTTCCTGAGCCGTAAAGAAATAGAACAGGCCTGGGCATGGATAGACTCCATCCAGACAGCCTGGTCCAAATCAAATACCGAAACCCACCGCTATCCCGCCGGCACATGGGGCCCAATCAGCTCTGACGCCCTTTTAGCTCGCGATGGCCGCGCCTGGGAAGCTTAATCAATAAACAGGATTACCTATGGTTAAACAATTCTTATTTAAAACCAGAGAAGAGCTATTCAATGCCTTGTCTCTTGCCTGCCAAAGACACCTGGACAAAGACCTTAACGACAAAGGCACAGCCTGCTTTATGGTTTCAGGTGGCAGCACGCCGGCGCCGCTGTATCAGGCATTATCTCAAGCCGAGCTTGACTGGGATAAGATACACGTTGCACTGGTTGATGAACGCTGGGTGGATGAATCTCACGAGGCCAGCAATGCCGCGCTGATTAAAAAAACTTTACTGATTAATAAAGCAGCTAATACCCCGTTCACTGGCATGAAAAACAGCGCGGAAACCGCTGAACAAGGGCAGCCAGAAACCGAAGCACAATACCGAAAACTCCCCAGACCTTTTACCATATCCATTCTGGGCATGGGAAATGATGGCCATACCGCGTCATTATTTCCTCATGCACAAGGCCTGACAGAAGCCTTATCTGAAGATAACCAACAGCTGACAGCCGCTATTCTGGCCAAACAAAGTAATGTGACCGGCGAGAATACTGAACGCCTGACCTTGACGCTCAATGGCCTGTTACAGTCAAAAAGGCTGATAATTTTATTGACCGGGGATGAAAAACTGGCTGTTTTCCGCAATGCACTACAAGAGGGCCCCGTTGAAGACATGCCGGTTCGGGCAGTATTAAAACAAAATAAAGTTCCCGTCGAACTATACTGGGCACCTTAAACACTCGCCTAAATACACTTGCAACTACTCAGCGTTTTGAAAAGAGAAAATATATTTAATATCAGTTACTTGCGAAAGAAGTGCAGGTAACAGTGATGTCACATTCAAGCCTACAAGGATGTATACCGCATCTTCTGGAGTAAATGACTGATATTAAACACCTAAAAATGCTGAATAATTACATACACTTATCCATTTTCGTCCAGCATTATCCGGACAGGAGAAACATATGCACCCTACCATCGAACAAGTCACTCAGGAAGTTATCGAACGCAGCCAGAAAGAGCGTACAGCTTATCTGAACTATATTGATGCCCAGGCTAAAAAAGAGCCCATCAGAACCAGCATGCAATGCGCCAACCTGGCACATGGTATTGCCGCCTGCCCGGTGTCAGACAAACAGGATTTGATAGGCAGCCAGAAAGCAAATATTGCCATAGTCTCATCCTATAACGATATGCTTTCTGCGCACGAACCTTATAAAGAATATCCAGACATCATCAAACAGGCGATTCATGAGGCCGGAGGCGTTGGCCAGTTTGCAGCCGGAGTGCCTGCCATGTGTGATGGCATCACCCAGGGCCAGCCTGGAATGGAACTGTCATTGTTCAGCCGGGACCTGATTGCCATGGCTACGGCCATTGGCATGAGTCACAATATGTTTGATGGCGCTTTATATTTAGGTGTCTGTGACAAGATTGTGCCAGGACTGTTAATCGGCGCATTGAGCTTTGGCCATCTTCCCGCTGTTTTTGTCCCGGCCGGCCCCATGCCCAGCGGCATTACCAATAAAGAAAAAGCACGCGCCCGTCAGGCTTATGCCATTGGCAAAATCAGCCGTCAGGAGCTTCTGGAAAAAGAAGCGGCCGCCTATCATGCTCCAGGCACCTGTACCTTCTATGGAACTGCAAACAGCAATCAGATGATGATGGAAATCATGGGGCTACATCTTCCCGGAAGTTCTTTCGTCAATCCTGACACGACGCTTCGGGATGAACTGACCCGTGAAGCGGCCAGACAAGTCTTAAAGTTCACATCTCTTGGTGACGATTTCCGCCCCATCGCCCGCATGGTGGACGAAAAAGCCATTATCAATGCGGTAATCGGCTTGCTGGCAACTGGTGGCTCAACCAATCACACCATGCACCTGGTAGCCATTGCCCGTGCATCAGGCATTACTCTGAACTGGGATGATTTTGACCGGCTGTCAAAGGTTATTCCACAGTTGACAAAAATCTATCCGAATGGCCCTGCTGACGTGAATCATTTCCATGCAGCCGGCGGCATGGGCGTATTGATTGCAGAACTACTCAAACACGGCCTGCTGCATAAAGATGTATTAACCGTTGCCGATGAAAGAGGCATGGAAAGCTATACTTTTGAGCCCAAACTTATTGATGAAAAAATCCACTGGCAACCCTGCCCGGAAAAATCTCTGGATCCCGATGTACTCAGTAGCGTGGAAAAACCCTTCTCTCCCATGGGAGGCCTGCATGTCATGACAGGTAATCTTGGCAGAGGAATTTCCAAAGTCTCTGCTGTTTCAGAAGACCATCAAGTCATCGAGGCCCCGGCGATTGTGTTTGACGATCAGGAAGATTTTCTGGCAGCCTTTAAACGGGGCGAACTGGAAAAAGACTTTGTCGCCGTCATTCGTTTTCAGGGCCCCAGAGCCAATGGCATGCCAGAATTACATAAACTGACACCGCCCATGGGGGTTTTACAGGACAAGGGCTTTAAAGTCGCCCTGGTCACCGATGGCCGAATGTCAGGCGCATCAGGAAAAGTTCCATCTGTGATTCACCTGTGTCCGGAATGTGAAATGGGCGGGCCGCTGGCCAAAGTAATGGATGGTGATATTATTTCCATGAACCTGATGACCGGTGATATCAATGCCCTGGTTGATGAAGAAGAATTTAATGCCCGCACGCCAATTCCCAACCGCGCCAATAATCACCATTACGGCATGGGAAGAGAAATGTTCGGACATTTCCGCCTGGGTGCATCAACAGCAGAAACCGGAGCATCCAATCTGTTCCCTGTAGACTAAATCCATCACTGCGGGCAGCGTATACAAACGCTGTCTGCAGGAAATAATAACCCTCAGCCTTTTAATAAAACACAACAATCCTCATGAAAACTATTCGCGAAATTATGAACACATCACCGGTCATTCCGGTCATGGTTATTAACAAACTGGAGCAGGCCGTACCATTAGCACACGCCTTGGTGGAAGGCGGACTCAAGGTGCTGGAAATCACCTTGCGCACCCCGGTTGCGCTGGATGCCATTAAACAAATTAAAGCGGAAGTACCCGATGCTATCGTGGGTGCCGGTACTATTATAAATATTGATACGCTGAACCAGGCCATTGATGCCGGCTCTGAATTTCTGGTCAGCCCGGGTTATACCAACAGCCTGATTAATGCCGCTATTAACAGCAATGTGCCTATATTGCCTGGCGTTGCAACCCCTTGCGAAGCCATGCGCCTGATGGAAAAAGGGATTACCGAAATGAAATTTTTCCCGGCGGAAGCGGCTGGCGGCGTCCCTATGCTGAAATCCATCGGCGGCCCTTTGCCACAAATCACCTTTTGCCCCACCGGCGGCGTCAACCCCAAAAATGCCAGCGAATATCTGGCTTTGAAAAACGTCGCCTGTGTGGGCGGCTCCTGGATGGCGCCTGCTGATTTGGTTGATGCCGAAAACTGGCAGGAAATCACTCTCAGAGCAAAACAAGCCGCCAGCATTTCAGCTTCCTGAAAAGTAATTCTTCAGGCTGAATGACCCAAACAAACCTATTAAATATCAGTTAGTTGGAAAGAAATCACATGTGACAGGGATGTCGCATTCCGACCTGCATGATTGTATTCACAGTGTCTTCTGGAGTAAGCGACTGATATGCATGCCGAACAGCTATCCTGAAAGTAACTGTTAATATCAAAAGTGATATGATAGATTGCCTGAAGAGTGTAGAGGCTTACAAAAATAGTCTGAGCCAAGCACTCTTCCAGAGAAAGATTCACTAACATCCATTCAGTTTCGCTTAATAATCTTTTATTAGAATATTACAGTTATAACAAAAATTACTTAACATAAAGTAAGGAGCCACAATGAAAACAATCAATTTATTCGTCGCATCAATTCTCGGCGCTACATTAATGACTGCCTGTGACAAAACTGAACAAGCGGCAGACAATGCCAGCACCTCAGCTGAGCAGGTAGGTTCAGCGGTTTCCAACGCTGCTTCTTCAGCCTCAGAGTCTATTTCTGGCAGCCTGGACAAAGCAAAAGAAGCTGCCGCTAATGCAGCTAACGCCACAACTGATGCCGTCAGCAATGCCGCATCTACCGCCACAGAAGGTGCCGCTAACGCACTGGAAGCCGCTAAAGATGCTGCTGCATCAACGGCACAAACTGCTAAAGACACAGCAAGTAATGCCGTAACAGCAACTACTGATGCAGTAAGTAATGCCGCCTCCAGCGCAACAGAAAGTGCAGCTAACGCTTTGGACTCAGCTAAAAATGCAGCTACAGCAACAGCAGAAGCTGCCAAAGAAAAAGCCAGCAATGCTGTCACCGCTACCACTGAAGCTGTAAGCAATGCAGCGACCAATGCAAAAGAAAGCGCTACCAATGCTGCAACAGAAGCTTTAGCGCCTGCGACAGAAACTTCAACCAAAGTTGAAGAGAAAAAAGACGCAGTGAAATCTGCTGCTGATGCATTAGGTTCATTAGCAAAATAAAACTACTGCTTTAAAGAAAAGACAATAAAGCCGGTTTTTATGCCGGCTTTATTATTTAGATCCCTGCCCCTGCAACATCTCACAGGCCAGTAACGCCATATTTTTTGACCCCCCACCGGAACCTAATATGGATTTGACTGCTTTCAGATCCTTCACCACCTGCTGGCGATAACCCTGCTCCTCCAACAAGTGCCAGACTTCATCAGCCAGTGCTTCAGCAGTGACATCATGCTGAATCAATTCTTTGACAATTTGTTTTCCGGCAACAATATTCGGTAAGCCGATATAAGGAATCTTAACCAGATATTTACCCAGCCAATAAGTCAACGCCGATAGTTTATAGGCAATCACCATCGGCACCTGCATTAAAGCAATCTCCAGTGATGCAGTTCCCGAGGCCGTCATCACCGCATCACAACATTGAATCGCATCATAGGGCTGGTTTTTAACGACCTTAATATCCTGTTTTACCTCCTGCAAATAAGGTAAAAGAATATCATCGGCAATGGAATCGGCCTGCGGTAAAACAAATTGGAGATGAGGATTCTTTTCAGCCAGCTTTGCGGCTGCCGCCAGCGTCACCGGCAAAAGTCGCCTGATTTCATTCACCCGACTTCCCGGTAACAGACCTACGACCGGATACGCTGGATTCAACCCAAATAATTTCAAATCCTGCTGCCGGCTTCGCAAAGGTTTGACTTTATCCACCGAAGGATGCCCCACATAACGTACCGGTATATTTTCTGCCTCATAATATGCGGTTTCAAATGGAAAAATTACCGCCATCATATCAATAGCTCGGCCATAGGTGATTACTCTCCCGGGACGCCATGCCCACACCTGTGGACTGACATAAAACAGAACCTTGACACCTTGTTGCTTGGCAAATCGCGCCAGTTTCAGATTAAATTCCTTATAATCCACACACACCAGCAAATCCGGCTTTTCCTGAACAATCAAAGCCTTCATTCGTTTCAATGCCGCCTGTATCTCCCGATAATGACGCAGCA
>Ga0256833_1000884_pt1 | contig 22701 bp, 22 predicted proteins | sample 356284metaG_FD_190535 | JGI IMG/M metagenome (GOLD analysis project Ga0256833, IMG submission 190535) | Hydrothermal vent microbial communities from Mid Atlantic Ridge, Atlantic Ocean - 356-284 | ecosystem: Environmental > Aquatic > Marine > Hydrothermal vents | place: Atlantic Ocean: Mid... | reverse complement strand
ATGGGGCTGGACAGGCATGCCTCAGACATGATGATAACGTATGCGGCGCTCGCCTGTGGCGCCAGCACCGTGGGCGGCTCAAGGCTCACAATGCATGCATGGACTAACATGTATGTTGTGAAGAAGTTGCTGCCGGAGGTGGGCATAGAGTATCTCCAGGGAGGCGAGGTGGGGAAACCCTTCGTCGCGAAAATAAGGGGCGCATGTGTTACTCGCCGCTAGCTCTCCCGGCTCGTCTTGCTGTGTGCGCGTGTTGCTGCGTAGAGCCAGTCAGCCTTCTCCTTAACACATGTCTTTAGGGCCTCCTTTAGCTCTGCAAGTCCTCTCCCATCCGCGGCTGAGACCACGAGAGGTCTATAGCACACATGGGCCTGGCCTATCCGCTGGAGCGTATTATTTACTAGCTCCAGTACCTCTTCCAGCTTCTCCCTCGGCGTTATATCGGCCTTATTGACGACTACGATGAGTCCAGCGCCCCTCTTCCCGGCTATATTCTCGACGATGCTCTCTAGGAGTCGTAGCTGGCTGTCTACGGTTTGTATTTGTTGAGGTGAGGGGTCTATTACAAAGACGATTACGTCGGGTAGTGTTGAGAGCGCTGCAAGCGCCTTCCTCTCTATCTCGTTAAGCTTCTCGGGGGGTCTCTCTAGCACGCCAGGGGTATCTACGAGGTAGTAGGCGACGTCGGTGTCTACGACTTTCCCCACGATAATAGTCTTTGTCGTAAAGGGGTATGCGGCTATCTCGGGCTCCGCGGTAGAAAGCGAGGATACCAGCGTTGATTTACCGGAGCTGGGTATACCCGCCACCACAGCTATTGGAAGCCCCTCCGCTACTACATGTGTTCTCACTAGCTCTTCGCGGACTCTGCGCAGAAGGTCTAGGTCCCTTCCCAGTCTCCTAACCACTGAAAGCATGCGTCCACTGGCTTCTTTCCGGAGCTTGGCGGCCTCGCGTACGTCCCTGCTCGTGGCTATTAGCCATCGGTACTGGTTCCAGAATTCTCGAAGTAGACGGAGGCTCCTTGCAACCCTCTTTCTTGCCTGTTGGTATCGTTCGCTGCCCACGTAGCTCTCTACGAGCACACGGTGAAAGTCGCTTAGCTCGTGCAGCGGAGGCATGTCGAGGGCGCGGCGGAGCCGGTCGCGAGCCACATTGTATACAGTCTCTACACGTTTAAGTTCGAGCTCTATGCGCCCGTCTTTGCCCGGCCTGCGCGGTTTTAGCCTACGGTAGCGCTCCCCGACTATCCTCACTATCTCTTCAGAGCCATAGATATAGACACGTTTGAGGCGTTGAACAGTCTCTGCGAGCCTTTCTAGTTCTCTATGTCTTTTTAGCCATATGGGGTCTTCAGCTGCCATGAGTGGGCCCTTCTGGGAGGCGCTCGTTTACCACAGCCTATATGTCTAAGGCCCCACGTATCTCATAAATCTATAAATTATTAAATATAAATTATTTATCTCATCTGTGGAGGTAGTGTAGCGTCGTTCGGCTCGCTTATACAGTCAATGGCCTTCCGGAGGGCCTTTCGAAGCCTTCTAGACTTCTTCTCGTCGAGATTATACTCGAGTACAAGCTCGGAGTAGAGGGGGTATTCGCCGCTCCGCTTGTAAGCTACAAGAGCCTTTATGAGAGCTGCCGTAGTGTCGCCGTCCAGGCGCTTAAGCAGCCTCCTTACACACGGGTTCTTTAGCAGCGTGAGAGCCTCCTGTGCGGCAAGCGGGTCAACGCTCATATCATCGATTATAGATGCGGCTTTTACACCAAGCCTACTTGTAAGCCTTGTACGTGTAGACACTATTGTAAGCCTTGTCCTCCTCGCCCTCACCACGGTGCTTTCCTCCCTCAGCGGCGGACGATAATTGACGCTAACATGCTCGTAACCGGTATAGATGAAAACAGTGTCGTCAACTACATAGCCGCAGGAAGTACAGACAAGCTGTCCTCGCTCAAAGTCCAGAACCAGAGATTCCGCTCCGCATAGCGGGCAGCGCCTTGGCTGTATCGCCACAAAATAGCTCTGCAATACGCTGGCACCGCTGCCTCCTTTTCTACGCACTATGTATCCCTTCCTATATGGCCAGAAATAAGTACAAGACGATGGCACAGTGTGGGGTGAAACTATCCTTCTCGTGTTTCTCCGCGCGGGTGTCTCCCCTGATTGGGGAAAGAGATTGCTTTAAGATGGGCGGCATCTTCTAGCTGCGGCACTTGGGTGTGCGCGGTGAGCTACTACGGTGTCGGTGCCACAGCAGTCGGCATAAGGGGCAAGGACTTTGTTGTGCTCGCCGCAGAGAAGAGGGTTAGCTACGGCGGCTTCGTGGTAAGCCACTCCGGGAAGAAAGTCTATAAGATAACAGACTATCTGGGCCTAGCCCTCGCCGGCCTCTTCGCCGACATGCAGGCAATAGCTAAGATTCTGGCGGCAGAACTCTCCTACCATGAACTCACAATAGGTAGGCGTATGAGTGTAAGGGCCGCAGCTAAGCTGCTCGCCTCAATACTCTATTCGAACAAATACTTCCCCTTCTTCTCCGAGATACTTGTAGGCGGTATAGAGCCTAACGGCGAGTCCAGGCTCTACGTAATGGACCCAGTAGGCTCCATAATAGAGGACGACTTTGCCGCCATAGGCTCCGGGGCCCCAATAGCCATAGGAGTCTTGGAGAACGGGTACCGTAGCGATATAAGCCTTGAAGACGCTAAGAAACTTGCAATCGCGTCCATAAAGGCGGCGCTGGAGCGCGACGCAATGTCAGGAGACGGTATCGACATGCTAGTTCTCAGCTTTGAAGACGGGCGCCCCGTTGCTAAAGAAGAGACCATAGCGCATCTAGGCTAGCCGGCAGCCGCCTTAGACAGCGCTGCACCCGCTCAACGGCATAGCCTGGGCATAGCCCGAATCCTAGTGGCGAACGGCAATATGTAGGGGTGTGAAGAGGGTACCGGGCGCGAGCCGTGGAGGCTGGCAGGCTAGTAGCCATACAGAGGCTTATCGAATCACGCGTAATTAGAAGCATAGAGGAGGCTAAGCCCATTACTCGGCCAAGGCTATTTGTCGGCCTAGATGCGGCGTACAGTAGAAAATACGGCGGCGTGGGTGCGGCGGTAATAGTTAGCGAAGACTGCAGCATGTCAAAATACAGTCTTGCACTTGGGCAGCCGGACATCCCCTATATTCCAGGCCTCCTAGCGTTTCGTGAGGCGCCTATCCTCTATGCGGCCCTGTACCCGCTGCTGCCGTCTATCCGAGGAGCCTCCGCCGTCCTCTTTGTTGATGGGCACGGTGTCTCCCATCCCCGCCATACGGGTATCGCCAGCCACATGGGTCTTGCCCTCTCAATGCCCAGCGTTGGTGTAGCCAAGAAGAGGCTCTACGGTAGAGAACATCCATTTGCATCTACGTGTACAGTGCCGCCATGTGTCGATGGGTATCTTCTCGAAGATGGTCGGAGAATAGCAGCGATCATCCGCACAAAGACCGGGTCGAAGATATATGTGAGTCCGGGCGCGTACATATCTCTTGATGACGCGGTAAGGCTATCGCTGGCCTGCCTGGGGCCACGTAGACTGCCTGCTCCAACGTACTATGCCGACAGGCTCTCCAAGCGGGTAGCGCGCGGGCTCGACAGGGGAGAACTATCGCCAACGCATCTACAGGGGCGGCTACGCGACTACCTCGGCTAACGCGGGATAAGTATCTACTATTTTACTCTATTACACCGGTTATCTTTGCAAGCCTTTCTGCGGCTTCACGTGTAAGCCCGCTCTCGCCGACGATGGTATATCTCTCGGGCCTTATACGGTGCATCACTGTAAGCGCCTCTATGACGGTCTCTTCTGGTATGCCTAGGTCACGGGCCCGGGTCGGCAGCCCCAGCTTCTTTAGGGTAGTCTTTACCTTCCTCCAGTTGCCTCCATGTAGGTACATCATCATTATGGTTCCTAGTGCTACCTGCTCGCCATGTAGTGCCCGCCCCGGGGCAAGTATGTCCAACGCATGGCTAAATAGGTGCTCAGAGCCACTAGCAGGCCTCGTGGAGCCAGCGATGCACATAGCCACCCCGCTGCTTATGAGCCCCTCCACGAGTACGCGGATGGCCTCCTTGCTGCCGCGGCCTATGCTCCCGGCATACTCTATGACGTGCTTGGCGGAGAGCAATGCAAGCTTTGCAGCATACTCGCCGTAGTACTCGCCCTTAAGCCGGTGGGCCAGCCGCCAGTCACGTACAGCGGTCAGCTTAGCCACCAGGTCGCCGGCACCAGCACGTATAAGCCGGATAGGGGCAGAGGAAATTACATCTATGTCTGCTATAACTGCTATAGGTGTCCTTGTCTTAACCGAGTAGGGCCTACCAACCCCCTTAAGCGACGTGAAGGGCGACGTTATGCCGTCATGCGAAGGGCTCGTGGGTGTGCTAATAAAAGGAACCGAATTCTTAAAAGCGGCGTATTTGCCTACATCAATGGACTTGCCGCCGCCGAAGCCTATTACAGCCGCCACACGGCCCTCCGAGACAAGGGACGCGACGCGCTCAGCAGTATCAATGCTCGAATCCGTGACGGTCACAGTGACCAGCTCGACGCTGTCCCCCAGGGCCTCGCGCAGCCTGTCGCCAAACCTAGCCCAGACATGCGGGCCGGTGACTACAACAACCCTATCCCCCTTTCCCACGTTGGCGATCCTCAGCGCGGCGACCAGGTCGCGTAGCGCGCCCTCACCTACGCTTATGAGCCGAGGAAGCTCTATCCGATGAACAGACGCCGGCGGCGCCAAGGCTACCCCTCTTCTCCCCCAATGACCCCTCCGGGGCTAATGCGTGTTTAATAACCGCCCCAAGCCCGGCGGTGTAGACAGCAGTGCTCATAGGAGGCCTCTAGGAGCTAAGAACGCGGAGATTACTATTGGTTGCGTGGTGCTTGGCTTGGTTTCGACCGGTGTTACACTAAAGTAGGGTGTGGACGGCAAAGTTTTGAGCGAAAAACGTGGCCCCGAACCACGGCGAGGGAGGCAGCGAGGCTTGAGGCAGCTAGATACTGAGCGAATTGAGGCAGTCGCACGTAAAGCATTGAAAGGCACAACAACGGTTGGCCTACGCACAAAGGATTTCGTCGTACTAGCTGCTGACCGCCGCGCGACCAGCGGCTACTATGTGGCGCACAAGAGAACCAGGAAGATAATACAAGTGGCGGACTACATGGCTGTAACCACTGCCGGGCTCGTGGCCGACGCCCAGGTTCTAGCCGAGTGGCTAAGCAACCACCTACGCTACCACTACTACACCACAAAACGCAGGCTCACTGTGAGTGCGGCAGCGGAGTACCTGGCCGCGATACTCCACGGCTCCAGGTTCTTCCCCTACATAGTGCAGCTGCTGCTAGGCGGCTACGATACGGCCCCCCGTCTCTTCAACATAGACTGGTTCGGTAGCGTGACAGAGGAGAAATTCGTCGCTACAGGTTCCGGCTCGCCCACGGCTATAGGCGTGCTAGAGGACCAGTACCGCGAGGACATGGAGCGGGAGGAGGCAGTTCGACTAGCTGTGAGGGCTGTGTACTCCTCAATAAGGCGGGATAGCTTCACCGGCAACGGGGTAGACGCGGTGCTGATAGACCGTGAGGGAGTGAAATGGTACCACTTTGAGCTCGACCAGCTAGCCTCACTAGCGCGGCAAGGTATTTAAGTAGAGGAGTGGGGGAAGGCTCTCCGGGCTTCCTCCGGCCTACCCTTATAAGACAGGGTTTGCCTGGGCGGAGCGGCCCACACCCTTCCCTGCATGACTGGCAGTCGGGGACTGGGCCGTCCGCTCTGCATCTCAACGTGTCATCCTGATGGCCCCTCCGGGCGTCACTATGTCCCGGTACAGGTGTGGCAGCGTGCGTGTCGACTAGGCGACGCATGTAACGCATGCGGCCTCTATGTTCATGATCTGGATGCGTGGGAGGTGTCGTCTAGAGCCTTGTACAAGAAGAGCGAGGTAAAGAAGATAGTCCTACTTATAGCGTCTGAGCTTGCCCCGAAGGGCGTCAACATAACGCGCATCGAATTCGAGGGGCCAGAGATAGCTGTCTACATTAAGAACCCCCAAGTGCTTGTAACGCATCCTGACATAGCGAAGGACATAGCAAGGAAGCTTAAGAAGAGAATCGTTATAAGGACCGATCCGTCAATACGTAAATCCCCCCAAGAGACTAAGGAGATAATAAAGCAGCTTGTGCCACAAGAGGCGGGAATAACGGAGATAATGTTCGACAACGTCCTAGGCGAGGTCATAATAAAGGCGAGGAAAGTAGGCCTCGTATACGGCAAGGGCCGCTCAATATACAACAAGATACTTGCCGAAACAGGGTGGCGCCCAACAGTTATACGGGAGCCGCCGGTCAAGCCGGAAGACCTAAAGACGATAAACAACATAATAGCGTACATGCTCTCGCAGAGCAACTATCGTCTCCGGGTACTACGTGAGGTGGGTGAACGAATACACCGCGGCGTCATCTTCGAGAACCGCTATGTGAGGATAACCGCGCTCGGAGGCTTCCTGGAGGTAGGCCGCTCGGCTATCCTCGTCGAGACAAGTGAGAGCAAAATACTCCTCGACGTCGGCATAAACCCGGGGGGCCAGGGCTACGAGCTATACCCGCGGCTAGACATAAACCAGCTGCCTCTAGAAGAGATAGACGCGGTCGTCGTCACACATGCACACCTTGACCATATGGGTCTTGTCCCGTATCTATTCAAGTACGGCTATCGCGGCCCCGTCTATGCTACTAAGCCCACCCGCGACCTCATGGTGCTCTCGCAGCTCGACCTGCTCGATATAATGCAGCGTGGCAACCAGAGGCCGCCCTACAGCCAGCTCGAGGTCAAGAAGATGATACTCCACACTATCCCCCTGGAGTATGGCGAGGTAACTGATATAGCTCCTGACGTGAAGCTCACGTTCTACAACGCCGGCCATATACTGGGCTCTGCTATGGCGCATCTGCATATAGGTGAGGGCCTTCACAACGTCGTCTATACTGGCGACTTCAAGTTCGGGAGGACAAGGCTGCTCGACAAGGCGAACACGGTGTTTCCACGTGTGGAGACCGTTATAATGGAGAGCACCTATGGTGACCGCAACCAGCCTCCACGTGATGAGGCAGAGCTAGAGCTGATAAGTGTGATAAGCCGCACGGTGGCCCATAAGGGCAAGGCGCTCATACCGGTAATGGCTGTCGGCCGTGCCCAGGAGATAATGCTCGTGCTTGTGGACGCGTTAAACAGGAAGCTGCTCCCCAACGACGTGAAGATATATATTGATGGTAGTATACGCGAGGTTAACGCGATACATCTCACCTATCCAGAGCTTCTCTCGGCCCAGGTGCGCTCCAAGATACTCCGCGACGAGAACCCGTTCGAGCATGAGAGCATTGTGCGTGTCGAGAAGAGGCAGCAGCGCGAAGAGATAGCCAAGAGTGACGAGCCGGCAGTTATACTCGCGACATCCGGCATGTTGAACGGAGGGCCCTCTGTAGAGTACCTACGCCTCCTTGCTGCGGATCCGCGCAACGCACTGATATTCGTAGCATACCAGGCGAAGGGCACGCTTGGACGCCGTATACTTGACGGTGAACGCGAGATATCCATGGTTACCGAGGATGGGCGCCTGGAAACCGTGAAGATAAACATGAACGTCGTCTCGATAGATGGCTTCTCGGGGCACTCAGACCGGCGCCAGCTACTGGCGTTCCTGGCCAACATGAAGCCGAAGCCGAAGAACATAATACTGAACCATGGCGAGCCTCAGGCGATATACGCCCTGGCCGACACGATAAGAAGGAAGTCTAGGCATCTAGGGCTTCCAGGCGATATCCGCGTCTACACGCCCGGCGTGCTGGAGTCTCTCCACGTAGCAGGCCTAGCCTAGGCTCCCTCAGCTAGTTTCCAGAACCTGTCGCCTATATGGTGCAGGCTCCGGCTAACCCTGCCCTTCTCCATTTCCCGTATCTCCTCGCTGCTGTAGAGGGCCTCGTGGACTGCAATAGGGAGGCCTCGGTTGGGCTCGGCGACAACCACGACCTCTCCCTTGGCGAACGCTCCACGTATGTCCACAATACCGGGCCTCATCAGGTCCGCGCCGCGCGAAATGGGCCGCACGGCGCCCTCATCGACCGTGATAGCGGGGAGCCACTCGTAGCCACGCCTAAGGAGGAACACTAGATGCGGGATAGGCTTCGTGCCGAGCGCTGGATCCTCGATAAAAGCCGGTATCCCGTCAAGCATGTATATGCGTGTCGAGCCCTCTACTATAACCTCTACCTTGTCGTAGTTCTTGAGGCTGAAACGAGGATAGCACTCGCTGAGGCTTCGCGCCAGCTTCTTGCGGTCCTTCTTTGAGAGAACCCAGCGCCTCATGTCTCACAGCCTCGTAGCCTGGTTTTCCATACTTAATGCCTTGCCTGGAGGAGTGTTGCTCCCTGGCTCGGGTGAGCGCGTGGCGGGAGAGATTCTCTAATAAAACCCCGGCAGCCTCGGAGCCCCGGGCAGGGGTGCAAGGAGAGATGGCCGACACGACCCACCGCGTCCTGGGAGAGAGTATTGGAAGCATTGTCTTGGTGAAGCTGCGTGGTGTCAACGAGGTTCGCGGTAGGCTGAAGAGCTACGACCAGCACCTTAACCTCGTACTGGAGGACGCTGAAGAGATAATGCAGGACGGCTCTACGAGAAAGCTGGGCACCATAGTGATTCGTGGCGACACTGTCCTCCTCATATCGCCTGCGCAGCCCTAGCGGTAGTCAGCTCCGTGCAGGAAGGAGGTGTAGGGTAGATGGGCAAGGGCACGCCCTCGTTCGGAAAGAAGGGCCGGAGCCGCACCCATATACGTTGCCCCAGGTGTGGGCGCCACAGCTACAATGCCGCCAAGGGGTACTGCGCGGCCTGCGGCTATGGTAGAAGCCGTAGGCTCCGCCGCTACTCCTGGATGAACAAGAAGGTTAATAGGGTCCGCCTCAAGTAGGCATGGCAAGTCAGCGGTCGGCGGGCCTCCTAGGCTGGAGCGCCGTGTCCCCTCCTTTATTCCGAGAAGCGCTTACCGCGTTCCTCCAATGTGCTGGGGGAGAGCTAGGCCATGGCGAAGCAGAAGAAGCAGAAGTTCAACATCCTCGAACACGAGCTTGTGCCTAGACACGAGGTCGTTCCGCCGGAGGAGGCCATTGAGGTGCTCCGCCGCCTCGGCGTCAGGCCGCAGCAGCTGCCCTGGCTCCGCGTCACAGACCCAGTCGCCAGGGCTATAGGCGCGAAGCCCGGCGACATTGTCCGCATCTACCGCAGGAGCCCGACCTCCGGCGAGATAGTCGTCTACCGCTACGTCGTCGGCTATTAGGCCCCTTGGGTCCCCGTGTATCCCCTTCCCTTGCTTCGCCACGTGGTGGTCACCCGTGCAGGCTGCGCAGGAAACATTCCCGGGCAAAGAGGATAGATGGCTCATAATGAAGGCCTTTATCGACGAGTACGGCCTGGTGAGGCAGCATATTGACTCCTACAACCGCTTCGTGGAGAAGGAGCTGCCGCAGATAGTGCGCGAGTTCGGCTACATAGCGACCCCGCGGAGAGAGTACGAGATAAAGATAGTGGACGTCGAGCTAGGCGAGCCCATGGTCACGGAGAGTGATGGCAGCGAGCACCCTGTAACCCCCATGGAGTGCCGTATCCGCGACCTCACCTACTGGGCCCCCATTAAGGCCAAGGTAGTTATAGTTGAGAGCGGCATAGAGCGCGAGCCGGAAGAGATAATACTCGGCTACCTGCCGGTAATGCTCCGCTCAAAGGCCGACCCTCTCTCCCGCTGCTTCTACGACCCCGGGGCCGACCGGCAGGAGTGTATACGGCGCATCATAGAGGCTGGCGAGGACCCGCGCGACCCCGGCGGCTACTTCATAATAAACGGCTCGGAGAGAGTCGTGGTGATACAGGAGGACCAGGCGCTTAACCGCATCCTGGTCGGAAAAGCCAGGGCAGGCACCTCGGCGGCGCTCTACACGGCGAAGGTCATCTCCTCTCACCGCGGTGTGAGGTACCAGCTCATACTAGACATGCATAAGGACAATACGCTGCATATCTCGATGAGCAGGGCGCTCAGCAAGATACCGTTTGTCATACTTATGAGGGCGCTGGGCCTGGAGAGGGATCAGGACATAGTTCTCGCGGTAAGCCCGGACCCGCAGATACAGCAGATGATAATACCCTCGCTGGAGCAGGCACGTGCAATAAACACCGTCGAGGACGCGCTCGACTTTGTGGGCAGCAGGTTCAGGGAGGGCATAGGTAAGCCCAGGGAGCAGCGTATACGTGTCGCGGAAAGAATGCTGGACTATGTTCTGCTCCCGCATATCGGGACGCGGCCGGAGGACAGGATCAGGAAGGCTCTATTCCTCGGCCAGATGGCTGCCAGGCTGCTAGAGTACGTCGCGGGGAGAAGAGAGGAGGACGACAAGGACCACTATGCAAACAAGAGGCTCCTGCTGGCAGGCGACTTGATAGCAATGGTGTTCCGTATAGCCATGAGGACGCTTGCGTACGATGTACGCCAGCAGCTGGAGAAGTTCCGCGCGCGGGGGCGCCGCATAAACGCCCGCATGGTGATACGTTCGGACATAATAACGAACCGGCTTAGGGAGGCGCTTGCTACCGGCAACTGGCCCGGCCAGAGGACTGGTGTCAGCCAGATACTGGACCGGACGAACTGGATATCGACGCTAAGCCACCTGCGCCGCGTGGTCTCCCAGCTCAGCCGCAGCCAGCCGCACTTCGAGGCACGAGACGTCCACGGCACCCAGTGGGGCAGGATATGCCCCTTCGAGACCCCGGAGGGCCCCAACTGTGGCCTAGTCAAGAACCTGGCCCTCATGGCCTACGTGTCGCCGGGCGTAGACGACAAGGATATAGAGGAGATGGTGTACAAGCTTGGCGTCCGCGACGCGGTGGAGCTGTTCAACGAGGTGAGGAAGACAGGCTACTATCCGCCCGAGATGCAGCAGTGGAGCAAGGTCTTCCTAAACGGCAGGCTACTTGGCTATCACCCGGAGGGCGAGAAGCTGGTAGAGGAGCTTCGCCGCCTCCGCCGTGAGGGCAAGATATCTCCCTATGTCAACTTCTCGCTCTACCGCACCGAGTGGGTGAGCGAGGTATACATAAACACCGATGCAGGCAGGCTGCTGCGCCCTGTGTTCGTTGCGAGCAAGGGCCGCCTCGCCTACCGGCCGGAGCACGCTGAGAAGCTGCGGAGCGGCGAGTGGAGGTTCACAGACCTGCTACGCCACGGCATAGTCGAGATGCTTGACGCCGAGGAGGAAGAGAACGCCTACATAGCCCTCAACCCGGAGGACCTGACGCCGGAGCACACCCACATGGAGATATGGCCTGCCGCTATAATGGGTGTCGCGGCGAGCACCATCCCCTACGCCGAGCACAACCAGTCGCCCCGTAACACCTACCAGGCGGCGATGGTGAAGCAGGCGCTTGGCCTCTACGCGGCGAACTACCAGATACGCGTCGACACCCGTGCCCACTTGCTCCACTACCCGGAGAAGCCGCTGGTCCAGACCCGCGCGCTGGACGTGATAGGCTACAACCAGCGCCCCGCCGGCCAGAACGTGGTTGTAGCGGTGATGTCATTCACCGGCTACAACATAGAGGACGCCGTTATAATGAACAAGTCCTCCATAGAGCGAGGCCTGGCCAGGTCTACGTTCTTCCGCCTCTACGCTACCGAGGAGAGGAAGTACCCCGGCGGCCTGGAGGATAAGATAGAGAAGCCGGAGGCCAGGGTTGAGGGCTCGAAGCCGCCCGAGATGTACCGGAAGCTGGATGTGGACGGCATTATTAGCCCAGAGGTCGAGGTGAGCGGCGGCGAGGTACTGATAGGCAAGACGAGCCCCCCGCGCTTCATGGAGGAGTACCGCGAGTTCGGCACAGTCTCGGTCAGGAGGAGAGACACCTCGGTAACAATGAGGCACGGCGAGAAGGGCGTAGTGGACACGGTTATACTCACCGAGAACGTGGAGGGCTACAAGCTGATCAAGGTAAGGGTGCGTGACCAGCGCATACCGGAAATAGGAGACAAGTTCGCATCCCGCCACGGCCAGAAGGGCGTAATAGGTATGGTTATCCCGCAGTACGACATGCCGTTCACCGAGGACGGGATAACCCCCGACCTCATAATAAACCCCCACGCGTTCCCCTCGCGAATGACCCTAGGCCAGCTCTTCGAGACCATTGCAGGCAAGTACGCTGCGGTGCACGCACGGTTCGTCGACGCCACGCCCTTCGCCAAGGAGCCCCTGGAGACTATACGCCTAGAGCTGCTTAGAGCCGGCTACGCCCCCGACGGGACAGAGCTCATGTACGACGGCCGCACCGGCGAGCTCCTCCGCAACCCGATACTGATAGGAGTCGTGTACTACCAGAAGCTGCACCACATGGTAGCCGACAAGATGCATGCACGCGCCAGGGGCCCGGTACAGGTGCTGACCAGGCAGCCAACGGAGGGCCGTGCCAGGGAGGGAGGCCTCCGGTTCGGAGAAATGGAGCGCGACTGCCTCGTCGGCCACGGGGCCGCCATGCTGCTGCGGGAGCGTATGCTCGAGAGCAGCGACAAGTACGTAATGTACGTCTGCGAGCTGTGCGGCCACATAGCCTGGTTCGACAGGAATAAGAGGAAATACGTGTGCCCGATACACGGCGACAAGGGCAAGATATCTATGGTTGTAGTGCCCTACGCGTTCAAGCTGCTACTACAGGAGCTAATGAGCATGTGCGTCATGCCGAGGCTGAGGCTCGGCCCCAAGCACGAGTGGAAGCCCGAGTAGTCCCTCCCTGTTTTCCCACCCCCACGGTGGGTGGCTCCACAGCCGGCCGCGCCATGGCACCGTCTATCGGGGTGGCCCACATGCTCCCGGAGGAGAAGATAATCAGGAAGATAAAGTTCGGCATACTCTCCCCCGACGAGATACGGAAAATGTCGGTCACGGCCATAGTTACCAGCGAGCTGTACGACGAGGACGGCAGGCCTATACAGGGCGGCCTAATGGATCCCCGCCTCGGCGCCATAGCGCCGGGCCAGGTGTGCCTCACCTGCGGTAACGACGCGAAGAGCTGCCCGGGCCACTTCGGCCACATAGAGCTCGCGCGCCCAGTAATCCATGTCGGCTTCGGCAAGCACATCTACGACGCGCTCAAGGCGACGTGCCGTACATGTGGCCGCCTACTACTCCCGGAGCAGGAGGTTAGGCGCTACCTCCGCCTGCTCGAGAGGCTGGAGAAGCGCTGGCCCCTGCTGGCCAAGATGCTGGTAACTGTCGTGAAAAAGAGGGCATCCAAGGTAGTCGAATGCCCCCACTGCGGCGAGAGGCAGTACAAGCTCGTGTTCGAGAAGCCCTACACGTACTACGAGGACAGGCCGGAGGGCAGAATACAGCTCAACCCCTTCGAGATACGCAGCAGGCTCGAGAAGATACCCGACGACGATGCCCGCCTCCTCGGCTTCGATCCCCTCGAAGCCAGGCCCGAGTGGACCGTGCTCACAGTGCTGCCCGTGCCGCCGATACACGTGAGGCCCTCCATAGTGCTGGAGTCCGGTATCCGTGCCGAGGACGACCTGACCCACAAGCTGGCCGACATAGTGAGGACTAATGAGAGGCTCCGCGACCTGCTTGACACAGGCGCGCCCCAGACCCTGATAGACGAGCACTGGACCCTCCTGCAGTACCATGTGGCTACCTATATCGACAACGAGCTTCCCCGGATCCCTGTCGCCAGGCACCGTGGAGGTAGGCCGCTTAAGGGCATCGCCCAGAGGCTCAAGGGCAAGGAGGGCCGGTTCCGGGGCAACCTGAGCGGTAAACGCGTCGACTACTCTGCGCGTACGGTGATCTCCCCCGACCCCAATATCAGTATAAACGAGGTGGGTGTCCCGGAGACGATAGCTAGGAGCCTCACGGTCCGTGTGCCGGTTACCCCCTGGAACGTCGAGGAGATGAGGAGGCTTGTGCTTAACGGGCCCGGGAAGTGGCCTGGCGCCAACTACGTGATAACAGGCGATGGCAGGAAGATAGACCTCCGGTACGCTGACAGGAAGCGTATAGCCGAGATGATAGAGCCCGGGTGGCAGGTGGAGCGCCACCTGCGCGACGGCGACATAGTGCTCTTCAACCGGCAGCCCAGCCTCCACCGCATGTCCATAATGGCTCATGTCGTCAAGGTGCTGCCCGGCAAGACCTTCCGGCTTAACCTGCTCGTGTGCCCGCCCTACAACGCCGACTTCGACGGCGACGAGATGAACCTACATGTGCCGCGGACGGAGGAGGCCCAGGCAGAGGCCAGGGAGCTGATGCTCGTCCAGTACCATATACTGTCCCCTCGCTACGGCGGCCCCATTATCGGCGGCGTGCAGGACTATGTGAGTGGCGCGTACCTGCTAACCAGCAAGGCTAACCTCCTCAGCCAGGAGGACGTGGTTGACCTGCTCTCGGCTGCGGGCTACCGGGGCGAGCTACCGGAGCCGGCGATACTGTCCCCCAAGAAGAGGTGGACTGGCAAGCAGCTGGTGAGCCTGTTCTTCCCGAAGGAGTTCAACTTCCGCGGCAAGGCGCGCGTCTCCTCCGGCATCTTCGCCTGCGAGGACGAGTGGTGCTGGAACGACTCGTACATACTGATAAAGAAGGGTGAGCTGCTCACCGGCGTCCTCGACAAGAAGGCGGTCGGCGCCGAGCAGCCCGAGAACATGATGCACTGGCTCATAAAGGAGTACGGCAGCGACTATGCACGCTACGTCTACGACCACATGTTCAAGATGTTCATACGGTTCATAGAGAAGAGAGGCTTCACCATGACTGTGGATGACGTCGCGCTGCCAAAGGAGGCTAAGGAGAAGATAAAGGAGATACTGAGGGAGGCCGAGCAGAGGGTCAGGGAGGTAATAGAGCAGTACCGGCAGGGCAGGCTAGAGCCTATACCCGGACGCACGCTAGAGGAGAGCCTAGAGCTACGTATAATAGAGATACTGTCCGATGCGCGCAAGAAGGTCGAGGACGTTGTCGTAAACTACCTGGACCCGTTCAACAACGTCTTCATAATGGCCCGTACCGGTGCACGCGGCAACGAGCTCAACATAACACAGATGGCCGCACTGCTGGGCCAGCAGTCGGTACGCGGCGAGCGCATACACCGGGGCTACCGTGGCCGGTTCCTGCCCCACTTCAAGCCAGGCGACCTGGGGCCTGCTGCGAGAGGCTTCGTCTACAGCAGCTTCTACGACGGGCTCACACCACTCGAGGTCTTCTTCCACGCAGCCGGCGGCCGCGAGGGCCTGGTCGACACAGCCGTCCGCACATCGCAGAGCGGCTACATGCAGCGCCGCCTTGTCAACGCGCTGCAGGATGTACGCGTCGAGTACGACGGCACAGTGAGGAGCACCTACGGGGAGCTAATACAAGTGGCCTTCGGCGAGGACGGCGTAGACCCCGCCAAGAGCGCCCACGGCAAGGCAGTCAACATAGACCGCGAGATAGAGCGCGTCATCGGGTGGAGGATCTAGGCCCAGGCTTTTCCCCCTCCAGTAGCGTCTCAACCCGGGAAAGGTGACAGGCCTTGGCAGAGATGGGGCTCGTGTTTGACTGGGAGAAGCTGCGGGAGCACCTGGCCGAGAGCCTCGAGAAGGCAAGGATGGTGCTCCCCAAGAGGATCTACGAGAACCTAGAGGCAAAGCTACGGGAGACGGCGGAGAGCCACGGGCTGAGCCCCGAGGAGGCAAGGAAGATAATAGAGTACGTGCTGCAGGAATACGAGTACAGCATGATAGAGCCGGGTGAGCCTGTCGGCACGGTCGCCGCGCAGTCGATAGGAGAGCCCGGCACCCAGATGACCCTGCGTACCTTCCACTACGCGGGTGTGAGAGAGTTCAACGTCACCCTAGGCCTGCCCCGCTTCATAGAGCTTGTCGACGCGAAGAAGGAGCCCTCGACCCCCCTCATGTATATCTATCTCGACGAGGAGCACCGCTACGACGAGAACCGCGCAAAGGAGGTCGCGAGGCGTATAGAGTTCACACGCGTGGTGAACGTGACGGCGGAGATAGACATAGACCTGGTGGGTCTGCGGATCGTTCTGCGCCTCGACCCCGTGATGCTCGAGGACAAGGGCGTCACAGTGGACCAGGTGAAGAAGGTCCTAGAGAAGCTCAAGATAGGGAAGGTGGACCAGGATACGGCTGACCCGCTGACCCTGTATATTCAGCTTGAGCCGGGGGAGAGCCTGAGCCTCATAGACTTGCAGAAGAAGAAGGATAAAGTGCTGAACGCTAAGATAAAGGGTGTGCGTAAGATAAGGCGTGTCGTGATACAGTCTATGGTGGGCGAGGACGGTAGGACGGAGTACTTCCTGGTCACGGAGGGCAGCAACCTGAAGGACATACTGGATGTTCCGGGCGTGGACCCGCGCCGTGTCTACACAAACAATATCCACGAGATAGAGGAGATACTCGGAATAGAGGCCGCAAGGATGGCCCTCATAAGAGAGATGAAGGACGTGCTAGACGAGCAGGGCCTGGATGTCGACATAAGGCATGTGATGCTGGTCGCCGACATGATGACCTACACTGGTAGGGTGAAGCAGATAGGCCGCCACGGGATAAGCGGCGAGAAGCCCAGCCCCCTGGCCCGCGCGGCGTTCGAGATGACAACCCAGAACCTCTTCGACGCCGCGGCTCGGGGCGAGGTAGACGACCTTCGCGGCGTGACCGAGACCGTTATAGTGGGCGGTGTTATACGCATGGGCACGGGCATGGTTGAGGTCGCGATGAACCCGGCGGCACTGGTTAAAGCCTCCTCTAGCGTGGCGGCCCGGAGAGAGGGTGAAGAGGCGTGAGCGCAGCAGTCCAGGTCACGGATATCGAGAAGGAGCTTGTTAACGCGCTAAAAACCGGCACGGTCATACTAGGGTCGCGTAAGACGCTGAGATACGTGAAGACCGGCAAAGCCAAGGCGGTGATAGTGGCGGCTAACGCGCCTCCCGAGCTACGTGGCGACATACTCTACTATGCGGAGCTTGGCGGCATCCCCGTCTACGTCTACCCCGGCACCAGTCTCGAGCTGGGCGCTGTCTGCGGTAAACCCTTTACCGTCGCAAGCCTGGCAGTCCTGGACCCGGGCAGCTCCCGCATACTCGAATTGATAGAGGCTGCTTCTTCTAAGAAGCAGTGATAACGCCGTGCAGGACGGGAGGTAGACAGCCTTGGGCGACATAAGGCTCACGGCCGAAGAGATGAGGTACATAGCCCTCCTCCAGGACCTAACCGGTGCAGTCGCGCGCGACTGCATAATAGACGAGGACAATAACCGCGTGATATTCGTCGTTAGGCCCGGCGACGCGGGCAAGGCGATAGGCAAGAGAGGCGCCAACATTAACCGGCTTCGCCGCGTGCTCGGAAAGGAGATAGAGGTAGTCGAGTACGCCGACGACCTAGAAGCAATGGTGAAGAACATCTTCGCGCCCGCCCGGATACTCAGCGTCCGCGTGGTTCAGCGCAACGGGAGAAAGATACTCTACGTGACCGTGGACCCCAACGATAAGGGCAGGGCTATCGGCAAGGGCGGCCGCAAGGTGTCTGTGGCCCGGATAGTCCTCCGCCGCTACTTCGACATAGACGACATTAAAATAAGGTAGGGCCCCGGCTCTCGGGCCGCGTAGGTGTAGGCTGGAGGGGCTTAGAAGAGGGGAGCCTGGCCGTGACAGGGAAGAAGTCCCCTAACGGTCTCTTCGCGGCGCGCAAGCTCCGCAGGAAGAGGCTGAAGTTCCGCTGGAGCGAACGGGAGTTCAAGATACGCATGCTCGGCCTAAAGAAGAAGTACGACCCACTAGAGGGCGCCCCGATGGCGAGGGGCATTGTGCTCGAGAAGGTGGGCGTCGAGGCCCGTCAGCCCAACTCGGCTGTCCGGAAGTGCGTCCGCGTACAGCTGGTCAAGAACGGCCGCGTGGTGACAGCCTTCGTCCCCGGCGACGGTGGCCTGCTGGTAGTCGACGAGCACGACGAGGTACTGATAGAGGGCATTGGCGGCCCACGTGGCCGCTCGATGGGCGACATCCCTGGTGTGCGCTACCGCGTCGTAACGGTCAACGGCGTCTCGCTGCGCGCGATACTCGAGGGCCGCAAGCAGAAGCCTCAGCGCTGACGTGCTCCCTGGGGGCTCTCTTCTCTCCGCTAGTTCTTCTCTTCCTCGGTCTCTCTGTGTTCCGTGTTTCCTCTCCCCGGGTGTGTTCCTGCGCCGCCTCTGGTTCTAGAAACGCGGCCGATATTGGGGGAAGTGTGGGGTGTCTTCTACTGGGCCCGCGCGCTCTGTGGTAAATAGGGGGCTTACCGGGGGCCTATTGCCTACTGGGCTCTGGCTTCGCCGGTGGCCGCCTGGTAGTGGTGAGGGGTGGTGGGGTGTGGTTCCGCCGCCAAGGGGTGGGGACGTGTTGTTGGAGGTACGTGGCGTTACCGCCATGTTTACTCCTTTTACTCCCTCTATGCCGGGCATACCGGTTATTGTGCTTGACCTGGAGGATGGGAGGGAGTTTACTCTCTACAATGTGCCGTATGAGATAGTGCGTGCTATTAATAAGCTTCAGGCGTCTGGCCCTGACACGCTTGGCGAGCGGGAGACTATATTTGATGTTATTGTTGATATGCGCGAGTTTATCGGCGGTATAGGTGCTCGTCTCGAGAGGGTTGTTGTCGATGAGATAGACTATGCTACTGCTCTCTACACTGCTAAGGTGTTCTTCGACCTGGGCGGCATCTATATGACGAGGAGGATGGTGCCTAGCCATGCTATCTTTCTCGCTCTCCTCTTCGGCAGGCCTATATATGTCTCGAAGAGGCTCGTAGACGAGCAGGAAATGTATGGAAAGCGGGAGGGGGCCGCGGTCTACGCGGGAGAGGCCGAGGAGGAGGACGAGGAGGAGTTCTAGCCCGCCTGGCCCGGTTCGCATATAACCTGGAGCCCCCGTGCCTGGGGCCGCGGGGAGCGGGTATTGGCCGTGGCCGAGGAGAAGGCGACCGGTATAGACCCTGCGAGGATAAAGCTGCTCGGCAAGTGGAGCTTCGAAGGCATAGAGATCTGCGACCCCGGCCTGAAAAGATACATCAGCCTTAAGCCCGTCTACCTGCCCCACACCGGCGGCAGGCACGAGCACCGCCGTTTCGGCAAATCCGAGGTGCCTATAGTAGAGAGGCTCATAAACAAGCTGATGCGGCCCGGGAGAAACATGGGCAAAAAGCACCTAGCCTACAGTATCGTGAAGCAGGCGTTCGAGATAATCCACCTGCGCACCGGCGAGAACCCCATACAGGTACTAGTACGGGCTATCGAGAACGCCGCGCCCCGCGAGGACGTCACAAGGATAATGTACGGTGGTATAACCTATTTCGTGGCTGTTGACGTCGCGCCACAGCACCGTGTCGATATAGCCCTCAAGTACCTCACCGAGGGTGCGCGCTCCTGTGCGTTCAACAATCCCAAGCCTATAGAGGAGTGTCTCGCCGAGGAGCTGATAGCCGCTGCCGAGGGTGACACGAAGAGCTACGCGATAAGGCGCAAGGAGGAGATAGAGCGCATAGCCCTCAGCTCTAGGTAGCGTGCCTGGCTCTCCGCCCTGGCTGGTTTTCCTCTTCCCTGCCAGCGGCCTCGGCCGTGTATACGGCTATGTGGCTGTTTTGCCTGTGGACACCCACTTTTTGTACACGGTGTTTTGCTCGGTAAACCTTTATAAGACGGGTGGCAGGTAGGTGGCTCCTCGGCTAAAAGAAAGGTGGGGTGTTGGCTATGAGCCAGCAGAAGCCGCACATAAACCTGGTAGTGATAGGCCACGTCGACCACGGTAAGAGCACGCTGGTGGGCCACCTGCTGTTCCGTCTGGGCTTCGTCGACGAGAAGACACTCCGCCAGCTTGAGGACGAGGCGAAGAAGAAGGGTAAGGAGTCGTTCAAGTTCGCCTGGCTGATGGACAGGCTGAAGGAGGAGCGCGAGCGCGGCGTTACTATCGACCTAAGCTTCGTGAAGTTCGAGACCAAGAAGTACTACTTCACTATAATCGACGCCCCTGGCCACAGGGACTTCATCAAGAACATGATTACTGGTGCGAGCCAGGCCGACGCCGCCATCCTGGTGGTCTCCGCCAGGAAGGGTGAGTTCGAGGCCGGCATGAGCGCTGAGGGCCAGACCCGCGAGCACCTAATACTCGCCAAGACCATGGGTATCGACCAGATGATAGTGGCTGTCAACAAGATGGACGCCCCCGACGTCAACTATAGCCAGAAGCGCTACCAGCAGATAGTGGCCATACTCAAGAAGTTCATGAAGGGCCTCGGCTACAAGGTCGACCAGATACCCTTCATACCCGTCTCCGCGTGGACCGGCGAGAACCTCATAGAGCGCAGCCCCAACATGCCCTGGTACAACGGCCCAACCCTAGTGGAGGCTCTCGACAACTACATACAGCCGCCCAAGAAGCCGGTCGACAAGCCGCTTAGGATACCCATACAGAACGTCTACACGATACCCGGCGTCGGCACTGTCCCGGTCGGCCGCGTGGAGACGGGCGTGCTACGTGTAGGCGACAGGATAGTCTTCATGCCCCCCGGCGTCGTGGGCGAGGTCCGCAGCATAGAGATGCACCACCAGCCCATACAGCAGGCCGAGCCCGGCGACAACATTGGCTTCAACGTGCGCGGCGTCTCCAAGAAGGACATAAAGCGCGGCGACGTGGCTGGCCACGTGGACAAGCCGCCCACTGTGGCTGAGGAGTTCACCGCGAGGATATTCGTCATATGGCACCCTAGCGCCATCACTGTGGGCTACAGCCCTGTAATACACGCCCACACCGCCAGCGTGGCTGCCAGGATAACCGAGATACAGGCGAAGCTCGACCCCAGGACCGGCCAGGTGGTGGAGAAGAACCCGCAGTTCCTCAAGATGGGTGACGCCGCGATAGTGAAGTTCAAGCCGATAAAGCCTATGGTTATAGAGAAGTTCAGCGAGTTCCCGCAGCTCGGCCGCTTCGCGATGAGGGACATGGGTAAGACCGTCGGCATAGGCGTCGTGATAGACCTGAAGCCCGCCAAGGTAGAGATAAAGAAGAAGTAACGCGTAGGCCGGCGGGTGTTTTCCCCCACCCCCTGGTTGGGTGTCAACGGCTAGAGCCCGTGCGCCCGGGGCCTCTTTTTACCTCAAAGTAGTGTTTCCGCCTCGTCGCTAGCCTCTCGCCGTTCCGTGTCCACATGCCTCCCTTCTGGCTGCGTCCTTTGTCTTCCCTGCCTCTCTCTGCGGCTCCGCCGCGGCTGGGCTTGACACGCTTTTATAGGGGGTGGGGCTTGATGGGCGTCGTTGGGGGCGTCTGGTATGGTGCAGCGTGCGGAGATAAGGCTCTGGGGCACCAACGTTAGGAACATCAACGCCATAGTTGGCGAGATTAGGAGGATAGCGAGCAAGGCAGGTGTCAGGATGCGTGGCCCTATTCCGCTGCCCACGCGTAGGCTCGTTGTGCCCACTCTTCGCCTCCCTCACGGCGAGGGCTCGAAGAAGTGGGATAAGTGGGAGCTGAGGATACATAAGAGGCTCATAATACTCGACGCGGATGAGCGCGTCATGAGGCAGATAATGAGGGTCCGCGTGCCGGAGGACGTCTATATAGAGATTAGGCTGCGCTAGGTGCCGTGTCTCCCCTTCCGGTCAACCCGGGGTTTTCAGGGCTTTTAGTGCTTCTAGGCCTCTCCTTGCCAGGCTGTAGGCTTGGAGCAGTGCCGCCGGGTTGTAGTCGAGCCTTACTGCCCTGTGGTATCTCTCCGCCTCCTCGAGGGGGAGGCCCGTCGCGGCTGCGGTCTCCGCGGCGTCGCGTTGCAGCGCCCTGGGCCACGGGGGGCCGTGCAGCGCCGGGGGCCTGGGGGCGTCCCTAGGGGCGGCGGTTACCGCGTAGACGGCGGGGGCCCGGTAGAGCCGCCAGAGGGCTTCGCCCACGTCCAGGACCACGTGGAGGCCCTGGCTGCGGGCCCGTAGCGCCTGGTCTCCTAGGACTAGGGCGCAGGGGGCTAGGCCTAGCAGCAGCGTGGGGCTGTGGTGCCCGGCCTCTAGGAGGCGGACGTGCAGCCTGTAGTCGTTTACGAGCAGGGCGAGGTAGGCTGCGCTGGTCCTGGTCTCCCCGCTGAGGGCTACGGCCCTGCAGTCCTCCAGCGCCCTCTTCTCCCTTGAGACCACGATGCTGCTCATGGTCTCCCCGAGCGTGTAGACCATAGGGGCCCTGGTGGTGACGCGTACCCGCCGCCCTGCGTCCCGGACGGCGAGGGCCAGGGGCACCGCCGCGGCCGTGGCGCTGCCTGCGAGTACGCGGCGGTAGGCTTCTGGCGGCCTTGTGGCGGCGACCAGGTAGCCGCGGCTGCGGAGCCAGCGGCGGAGGGGCGCCGCGTAGCGGTGGAGGGGTGCGGCGTAGACGGGGCCCCGCGCGGCGTTCAAGGGGCCGCGCCTCCGGCCTCCTCTAGTAGCCAGGGCTGGTGGGTGGCGGCGGGGAGCCTTGGCGGGTAGTAGTTGTAGAAGGTGTCTCTCTCAGCGGGCCTCCAGCCGGCCTCTAGGAGGGCTAGGGCCAGCTCCTCGGGTCTCCTTCCCTGGGTTCTCCTCTCCCCTGTCCGC
>Ga0256833_1000883_pt1 | contig 22702 bp, 21 predicted proteins | sample 356284metaG_FD_190535 | JGI IMG/M metagenome (GOLD analysis project Ga0256833, IMG submission 190535) | Hydrothermal vent microbial communities from Mid Atlantic Ridge, Atlantic Ocean - 356-284 | ecosystem: Environmental > Aquatic > Marine > Hydrothermal vents | place: Atlantic Ocean: Mid... | reverse complement strand
TTTTGAAAGGCTGTGTAAGGCCCTTTCGGAAAAGGAGGGGCTTGAGGTATTCAAACTTTTTGTGGCACACGATTTCTTACCGACCATAGAGGAAGAGCTTCAGCAGAAAGGTATTCTTCCTGTCTGGTCCTACGATCTGGAATAAGTTTTTACTCCCTCACCCTACCTGTATCACCATTTGCTTGAGACCTATCCCGGGCTTTTGGGTCAAAAAACGGTGCTATTCGCCAATTACTCGCTTTTCGAGCCGCTGGACCCGACTAAGAAGGTCTGCCGTCACCTCCCGGCTCTGCCTCATCCTCTCAAGCTCCTGTGCCAGCTTCCCCACCTGAAAGGTCAGCTGATCCACCCTGGTGTTGAGCCCGTCAAAACGAGCGGTAAACTCCGCCCGCACATCATCGATACGTTTATTGGTATCATCGATGCGTGCCGTAAGCTCCGCTTTCACTTCACCAATCCGCTTGTTGGTCTCATCTATCCGCTTGTTGGTTTCGTCTATGCGGCGGCTCTGATCTGCCAGGTGGCGGTTTATGTCGTCAAGCCGCTTGTTGGTGAGCTCCATCTGGCTGCGCAGCTCGTGGCTTTCTTTGCGGATGTCTTCAAGCTCCGGGAGAATGAGCTCTTTGAGAGCCGCCCTTACGGCTTCTTTAAGGTCCATGGCTTCCTCCAAAGAAATGGATTCTTATTCCCATTTTAGCCTAAAAATTTTTTAAAATTCTACCCTCTCCCCAGCCCTTCTTACGAGGGACTGAAGGTTCCTTCTCCCACTCCTTTAAAACTACAACAAAAGATACAAAATGTTTCAGTTGAGCTTTGGCCAGTCGGGAAAAGGAACTCTTTAGAAGGCTTTTTGGAGTAGAGACTTGTAATTAAACGAAACATTTTGTAATCCAAATGTTGTATGTATCCTCAGAATCGGTTTTTTCCTTTAAGCCTCCCTGGGGAGAGCGGCATCAAGCACCTCAGTCCTGAGGAGGTAGAGAGTTTGGCCGAGGCCTATCGTCGTTTTTTTGAAGAGCCCTCTGGCAGGCGTTACCGGCGCAAGGAGAGAGCCCGGCACTGGGCCATCTTTCTCCTCCTCCGTTACAGTGGGGGGCGGGTCTCAGAGGTGCTAGCCGTGGATGATCGGCGGGATCTCGATTTTCGGGAGGCTTTGGTAAAGCTTCCGACCCTTAAGAGGCGGCGGCCAGGGAACTTTTTTCGCCAGGTCCCTCTACCCCCGGCGATTTTGGGTGAGTTCGGACGGGTGCTGGCGGAGTTTCCCTCCCTGAGGGGGAGGCTTTTTTCGTGTCACCGTAGCACGGTTTTTCGCTACTTTCGGGCCCGGGCCAAAGAGGCCCGCCTCCCACAGGAGCTCTCACACCCTCATGTTTTGCGCCACACAAGGGCTATAGAGCTTTTACGGGCCGGGGTGCCGGTAAGCATCGTCCAGGAGATCCTGGGCCATGCCAGCCTGAGCACCACCGCCCTTTACCTCCGCTTCTCCGCCCAGGAGATAAAGACTATCCTTAGAGATCGAGGCTTGATTTAACTGGCTTCGAGTTTTGCTCGCAGGCGATTGATGCGCTCTTTGAAGTCTCTCATCACTTCCTGGGCTTCGTTTAGAGAGCGCACCACGTGAGGGGTGATGGCGATGAGAAGCTCGGTGCGCTTGCCGCTTTTGGAGTTCCAGCGAAAGAGATTACCCGCTACCGGAATATCCTTAAGAAGCGGCACCCCTACCCGGGCAGTTTCCTTCTGGGAGCTGATCAGGCCCCCAAGGATCACGGTCTGTTCGTTTTGGACCACAAGCGAGGTCTGGACTTTTCTTTTAGAAAAGAGTGGGGAGTCAAGGCCTAGAGGATTTTCCTGGGCAGCGCTCACCTCCTGCTCGATGTCAAGCTTCACCAGGCCCGAAGAATTGATATAAGGCTTCACCTTAAGGATGATACCGGTGTCCCGGTAATTGATACTCCGGGTGATGTTTGGGGTCTCGGCACTGGTGTTGGCCACCTCGCGGGAGACGAATGGTACCTCCGAGCCGATCTGGATCAGGGCCTCTTTGCCGTTGGTAGCCAGCAGTACCGGAGAGGAAAGGATGTTGACTTCTGAGACGCGATCAAGGGCCTGAAGAAGGAAGCGGAGTTCCCCCTTGCGCCGCATGACGAAAGAGAAAATATCTTCTTCCCCGGGGGTAGCAGGGGCGGCCCCCTTGTGAGAAAGGCCTATGGTGCCAGGGTATTCCCGGCCGTTACGATGAAACTCCGTCTTGATGAACCACTCCACCCCGTATTCCAGCTTGTTGTTGAGGGAGACTTCGGCGATAAGGACCTCGATGAGCACCTGGCGCGGCATCACGTCCAGCTGTGCCAGGATGTCCTGAATGATCTCGTAATCCTCCCGGGAGGCCTTAATCACCAGGAGATTGTTTTCCGGATCCGGGATAATGGTTACCTCTCCTGAAATCTCTCCACTAGTTTTGGTCTTGGTCTTGGTCTTATTCTTTTTGCCCTTCTCAAGGGCTTTGACGATGGTTTCCCGGCGGGAGCTCTTCCTGCCGGAGAAGACCTGCTGAAGGATCTCGGCGATCTTTTCCGCCTCTCCGTTTTCCACCGGATAGACGAAAACCTGCTCTTCCACTATTTCTCCGGTGTCAAGCTCTTTAAGCCAGCGCTTGACCTGCGAGAGGGCTCGGGCCTCGCGGGCCAGCACCAGGAGCACGTCAAGCTCTTTTACGGGGATGAAATCGATGGTTTGCTCCGGGCGGAAGGCCCGCAGCACCTGCGAGCGAAAAATTTTCTGGAGATAGCCGGCCAGAGTCTCGGCCGAAAGGACCTTGGGCTCGTAAACCAGGAGCTGAAGGTCCGAGAGGTAGTCTTCGTCAAGGAGGGAGACCAGGCGCTTTATTTTGGTAAGGTTTTCCGGATAATCCACCACGATGGTGGCCCCAAGAGAGGGATGGGTATAGACCAGGGCCCCTTTGGAGGTGAACTGGCGAAGGAGATTTTGAAGACTGCCGCGAGGGAGAAAACGGGGCCTTACGAAAAGGACTTCCATCCCGCTTGGGTAACGAGCTGCCTCCCGGCTCGGGATGACCCGCACCAGATTTCCTTCCCGCAGAAGGCTGATCCCGTGAAGAGATAGGATCTTCTCCGTGAGGCGATAAAGCCCCTCCGGGCTGAATTCACCCTTGATGTAGGCCGTGATCTTGGCCCGCGCCTGCGGATCTACTACGTAATTGAGAGAAAGGCTGTTTTTGAAGACGAGCTCCAGGAATTCTAAAAGATCCGCCCCTTCAAGATCGATCTCCACCGGGGTCTTCTCCCCAGCAGGGAGCTTTTCTTTTACTCCGAAGGAATAGCTGGAAGTCTTCGGGAGACTCCTCTTTTCCGCCTTCGGCTGCGCCTGCGGGAGGCTTTCTGGGGCTTTTTTCTCTGGGGTTTCTGTCTTAGCTTCCTTTTCTTTGATTTTGGCCTTCGGGCCTTTTTCTTTAGGTGAGGAAGGGGGTGGGACCTTGACAGGCTCTCCAACCCCTACCGACGGGGGAGAAGGAGGAGAGAATGAGGGGGCATGAAAACTACACCCTGCTAAGAGGGCAAAGATAAAAGCAAAGACTAAAAGTTTTAAATTTTCCATTCTTTGAAGAGCTCTCCTTCCTTTTGCAGGCGATTTTCCAGCCCTTCGTGCAGCATTTCTACCATAACTTCATTGAGTTTGCGCCCCTTAAAGGCGGCATAAGCCTTAAGCATACGATAAAGGGCGTGGGGAAGAACGATGGAAGTGCGCTTTACTTCGCCTTTGGGAGTTTTTTGGCGGCGTGTGCCCTTCTGCCTCAAAATCTCTGAAACAATTCCCTTCTCCGGCATGACTTGCTCCTAATTTTTTACTCTAGCTCCCCTTCCACCCCTTCGGAGGGTCAGGGAGCCAATTTTGTTTGCAGGAGTTCGTTGAGCCCCCTGCGCAGGGTGCGGCTCAGGGGGCTTTCCGGGGCCAGGTGCCACACCGGCACCCCCTGACGTAAGGCCTCTTCCGCCTTAATACTTGCTGGAAATCTGGCCAGTATCGGAAGCTTTACGTCCTTTTCAAGCTCAAGGATAGTTTGTTTGGCCACCCGGGTGCGTTCTTGAACGGCGTTTATCAAAAGTCCCAGGATTTCAAGCCCGGGGTTTATGTTTTCCCGCACCTCTTTGACTATCTGGAGGAGATCTCCCAGGCCCGAGACGGAAAAGATCTCCGGGCGCAAAGGGATGAGGAGCCCCTTTGAGGCCACCAGGGCCGAAAGAGAGAAAAGCCCAAGCGATGGGGGGCAATCTATGAGAACGAAGTCAAGAGCTTCTTTCTCCGGCCAGGCCTCAAGGGCCTTCTTGAGCTTAAAGTAGATACTTACCCCCCCAGCAGAAGCTTCGTACCGGGCAAGCCCGATTTCAGAGGAGACTAACAGGAGATTTTTCTCCACTTCCTCCGCCACAATTTTTTCCGCAGCAAAGATCTCCGCTGCCAGGCAGCGTGGCTCCCACCCCCTGGCCAGCGTAAAGGCCAGCGAGAGGTTTCCCTGGGGATCAAGATCAATTGCCAGGGTGCGAAACCCCTTCTCCGCTAAAAAATGCGCCAGGTGAAAGACTAAAAAGGTCTTCCCTACCCCACCCTTTTGATTTGCTACAGCAATAATTTTTGGCATAAAAATGCCCTAACTTTTTAGATTAAAAATGTCAAGACATTTTTATGCCAGAAGATCAAAGGGGAGCTCGCCCTTTGGTATTCACTACTCGCTACTCAAGGTCTTATAGGCTAGAATGGAACAAAAACGCTCTCTTTCAGGAGGAAGCCATGGACCTTAAAGAAGCCGTAAGGGCGGCCCTCAAAGAGCTTATCCTTCCAGAACTTGAAGACATCCGTAAAGAAAGCCATGAGCTGCGCAGCCAAATGGAGCTCACCAACAAGCGGCTTGACGACATCAACCGCCACCTGGCAGATCAGAGCCGCCGCATAGACGAGACTAACAAACGCATCGACGAGACCAACAAGCGGATAGATGAGACCAACAAGCGGATAGATAAAATGCACGCGGATCTCTTGAAACGCATCGACGAGACCAACAAGCGCATCGACGATACCAACAAGCGTATTGATGATGTACGGGCTGAACTCACGGGAAAAATTGAAGAGGTGCGGACAGAGCTCACGGGAAAAATCGATGATACCAACAAACGCATTGATGAGGTGCGGACAGAGCTCACGGGAAAAATCGATGATACCAACAAACGCATTGATGAGGTGCGGACAGAGCTCACGGGAAAAATCGATGATACCAACAAACGCATTGATGAGGTACGGACAGAGCTCACAAGCCGTATCGATGAAGTGCGGGCGGAGTTTACCGCTCGTTTTGACGGGCTCAACACCCGGGTGGATCAGCTGACCTTTCAGGTGGGGAAGCTAGCACAGGAGCTTGAGAGGATGAGGCAGAGCCGGGAGGTGACGGCAGACCTTCTTAGTCGGGTCCAACGGCTCGAAAAGAGAGTTATTGGCGAATAACTTTCCGCATGGCAAATGGGTGAAGCCCTCCCCTGCTTTCTCCCTGAAAAAAGGAAGCTCCCTAAAGAGGGTCTTTAAAGATTTAGAGTCTTAGAGATTGGTAATGGTATAGACCGTTAGAGCGGACTGGTAGATGATCTGGATGACATCCCGGATAAGGGGGCGCCACATGGTCGGCACCTTTATCTTGGTGGGGACCACGATAGCCTCTCCGGGCTGAGGTTCGTAAGCGAGGATATTTCCGTACCTTCCCTTCACAAACCTCTTGTTTTTGTTGTCCCAGATGAAACCTTCAACCTTTCCCTCCCCTGAAAGGGCTTCTCCGTTGGCCCGAATGACAAATATTTCCCCCAGATCAGCATATTTGGTGAAACCGCCTGCCCGGCGGATGTAATCCTTCACCGTTAACCCTTTTTGATAGATAAGAGCTACGGGGTTGTGTACTTCTCCAAAAAGAAGCACATTGGCAGGTTTTCCCGGGACATAAATCTTATCTCCGGGCTCAAGGAGGATGTTATCCGGGGAATCTTTTAAAAGCTCAAGTTTTCGGGGAACATGGAGCCCGGCGATTCGCCCGGTGACCTCGGTCTTTTCCATGAGGGCCAGGAGCCGTCTGCGGGCCTCAAAAGCTGCCTGTCTGGCTTCTTTTTCTGCGGGTTCAAGCTCAGCCTGAAGAATACCGGCCTCTTCTTTCTCAAGGTTTTTGCGCATTTGCGAAAGGGCCTGGGCAAGGTGGGCCCGTTGGAGAGCGGCCACTGAGGCCCTCAAAATAACGATCCCCTCTGGATAAGCCCGGGGCTTAAAACCCCCGGCAGCCTTGAGAAGATCATAAAGCCTCATCCCCTCCCGTAAGGGATAAACCCCTGGCCTTTCTACATACCCTGCCAGAGAAACATGCTCGGCGCTCTCCTCCGGGCCTATCTTACGGATGAGAACCAGGTCTCCCGGAAGCAGGGGAATATCTTTTTTGGGGTCCTGTCTCTTTAAAAGCTCCAGCAGATAGACGCTTTTTACCCTCTGGAACTCAGAACGCGTTGAGATATGAGATAGATTTTGTTTCTCTTCTTTTTTCTGGAACCATTTTTTTGAGGGCTCTTCCTGGTTCTCCTGTTCCTCATTTCTTTTCTCTTTGTAGGGAAGGGCTTCCCGATAGACTTCGGCCTTAAGCGCTTCAAGGGGCAAGAGGAAGTGTTTGCCTGCCAGGGCCTCCGAAAGGGTAAGCCCACTACGATAAGGGGTGCGGGTCTCTTTAACCCAGCCCGCCAGCCGGATGGCCTTCTTGAATTCCGCTGGAAAAAGGCGGATCACATCCCCGGGAGCCAGAGGAAGATCAAATTTCCCTGTGAACACCTCCTGAGGAGAAAAATTGAGGTAGCGGGCCGGCTGGCCCGGGGGATGCCTTTCCAGAAGGGCCACCGAAAGGCTGGTATCCGGAAAAAAGAAGCGCCGTTTCAGAAAACCTTTAAGGGTTAAGCCCGGGCGATATTCATAAAGGCCGGAATACGGGGTGTATCCTTCCAGGCGGAGGAAGTTTTCCGGGCGGGGGAAGAGGGGACGAACTATAATGAGGTCTCCGTCACAGAGGGGAAGTTTTTTAAAATCCGGGGCCTCAAGATCAAATTCCTGAAGCTTTAATTCTTCTCCCGGTACATAGCGCTCAAGAATTACCCCCCGGCGGGCGCCAGAGGGGAGCACCCCGCCAGCCAGACGGAGAAGGTCTTCTACCCTTTCTCCCGGAAGAAATTCGTAAATCCCCGGCCGCCTGACCTCCCCTCCAATAGCAGCCAACTGCCCTATTGGAGGCACGAAGATGACATCTCCGTCACGCAAAAAGACCTTTACAGGCCGTCCTTCCAGGATGAGCCTATAAAAATCGATCTCCAAATCCTTCCCCTGGTTGCGACGTCGAAGAAGGATGCGGCGCAGGCTGCCCGTCTTTTTAATACCCCCGGCTTTAACCAGGGCCTCAAGGGGGGTTTCCACCCCGGTTACCAGGACCGGCCCGGGGTGAAAGACCTCTCCAGATACATAGACCGCAAAAGTACGAAGCCTTCCTAAGGTGAGCCTGATATTGGCTCCAAGCTTTTGCGAAACTAGCTTTTCAGCTTCTGCCACACTCTTTCCCCAGACATAAAAGACCCCAAGCCCCGGAAAATAAAGACGCCCCTCGCGATCCACCACGAGGCGACTGATTTGATCCAGCTCGAAACCCGGAGGAGCCCCCACCACATAGAGGAAAAGTTCGTCTCCCGGGCCCAGGATGTAATCCCGCCCCACAGAGATAGTGGGAGGAAGAGGACTAGTCTTCCGGAAAAACTCATATCCGATTTGCTTAAGAGAGATTCCAAATTCCGCTGCTCGCTTGACAAAGCGTTTTTCAAAAGGAGAGAGGGGAGGCGAAGGCGGTGCTGGCAAGGGAGGCTTTTCTTCCAAAATAGGATGGGCCTCTGAGAGGCCCTTTAAGACTTTCTTCTTATTAATCCTTGAGGTAGAAACCCCGCTCTTTTTGAGGAGAAGATCTTTGGCCTGGGGCCTTTCAGGAGATGAGACCCCTTCTAACACCGAAAGGATCCCTTGGGCCTGCGAGCAGGTTGCTACCAGGAAAAACAAAAAGAGGCCGAGCAAAAAGGCCCTTTTTACAATTATTCCCACTTTGGCGTCCATCAAAGGAAAGTTTTCAGAATTTGAAGACTAATAGCAAAGAAATACTTCCTCAAGGGTTTTCGGCGTACGGAAGAGAGACAAAGGAGATGGTCTCTAAGACGGTCTTTTCCCAAGAGAACTTTCGACTCCGCTCAAGGCCACAGGAGGCTAGTTTTTCACGAAGAGCCCGGTCTTCCCACAAAAGGGAGAAGGCATCCCTTAAGGCCTTAGGGGAGAAGGGGTCAAAGAAGTAGGCTCCGAGGCCGGCTACCTCCCTCAAAGGGGCTATGTCTGAGGCTGCTACCGCCACCCCGCGCGACATGGCCTCCAGCACAGGAAGCCCGAAACCTTCATAAAGGCTTGGAAGGACTAAAAAAAGGGCCTTTCGGTAAAGGCTTTCAAGGAGGTTGGGGGAGACAAAATCCAGAAAATATACCCCCTCAAGGGAGGAGAACCGCTTTACTAGGAAACGACCATACCAGGTGAGGGGACCGGCACACACCAGGCGGACCCGAGGATTGGTCTTCCGCCAGAGCTTAAAAGCCAAAAGAAGCCTTTCGACGTTTTTAAGCGGCTCAAACTTTCCCACATAGAGGACATAAGGGTTATTTTGAAGTTCTGTAGGGAGAGGAGCGGGGGAGGTGGGAGGTAGAGGACCGTGGTATACGACCTTTACCCTTTCCTCCTCTATGCCCCGGGAAACCAGCCCCTGCGCAGTGAAGCGGGAAATGGCGACCAGGCCCCTGGCCTTAGATAAGACCCGCTCAAGCATCCTTTTACGGGTAGAAAAATATCTTCTCCGGGCCCGGGCCTCGGGAAGATCTTTCCACTGTCTCCAAAAGGGGAGGTCCTTTTCGCAAGGGAGTAATTCTTCTTCATAAATAAGGGCTCGCAGATCGTGAACAACACTATAGACCTTAAGGCCCCAGAGGGCTGGAAGATCTTCCCAGAGGGTAAGATATTTCCCCGAACCCCGAAGAAGGGGAATAATACGGTGCAGCTGGCCGGGAAGACGCACCCATTTTACGGGAAAATGGCGAGCCCAGCAAGAGACCTTCCGGGCCTCTATCACCCCCCTTCCCCTCACGAAAAGCCAGAGCCCAGCAGGTGGATCCTTTGCAAGCTCCAGAAGAAAGTTCCGAATATAATGGTAGATTCCTCCCCGGTCCTCCGTGCGCCAGAAATAAGGAGTTACGTCAAGATAGAGGGGATCTCCGGCCCGAATCATCTCAGGGGCTTTCCTGAAAGAGAGCCTCCAGGCGTAAATATATCTGGAGGCTCTCTTTCTTCCGCCTGACCAGTCTTGAAACAATGAGATTTTTGATCAGGAGGGCCTTCTCGTACCGATCGAGTCTTTCCAGGGCCTCGGCCAGGGCCTTAATGTCTCCTTCCATTTGAAACTGGACCTCTACTTTTTTAATCCCTGCCTGAAAAGGCTTCTGGTTGAGGACGCGGAAGCTCCTGATATTAAGGCCCTCTATATCTTCCAGGAGTTTTTGAATCTCTGAGATAATGATATAAGGATCACGCCCCCGGAAAAGATAACGATAAGGGTCTTCTCCCTTTTCCGGGACAGGAGGCGGGGAGAGTTCTTTTAACTTTTCTTGATACTTAAGGAGAAGGGCCCTTCTTTGGGCAAGAAGGGCCTTGGTTTCTTGCCACCTTTGCCAGGAGGGAAGGAAGAGTTTAAAAAAAAGGATAAGCGAAAGGAGAAGCGGGACTACGGCCAGAAAAAAATTTAATTTGTGGGACTTCCAGGAACTGATCCGAAAAAAGGCCTGAATTTTGGACCAACGCATGCGTTATGCTTACTATAAAAACTAGGCCTTGAGGAGTTTTAACCGGGCAGAGACTATCAAAAAGCTTGCCAGCTAAAGCTAAAATTGCTATCCCTCCCAAATAAAGCCCCAAACATTTCCAAAAATAATGAGGAGGTTTGAGATGCTGGTTTTCATGCTAGTCTTTTCCCTCTTTCTGGCCGGTTCTTCTTTTGCCCTAGAGTGCGGAGATTGCTTTACAGACATTGCCCCTTACGTGCAGGTCAATTACCAGCCGGTGATAAACTGGGGAGATGAGAATGTAAACGTTTGTCCGGGGACTCAAGTCAATTACAACCCTGGTGACCCGTTGTACTTGGTCTTTGGCTGGTGGGATTCGTGTGAAAAAAGACGAGGCGAACCACAAAAGATCTGTGGTGAGCTTTACGTGGTGGTAGCAGACGAAACTCTTTCCCACTTTCTTTTCTATGACACTCAGGGCTGGCATTACACCACCAATTACGAAGAAATTAAACCATACCGGGCCATTCAACCCGAAGGTGAGCCACCTCTCGTGCTTCACTTTTATTTCCCCGAAGGAGTTTTACTACCCTCAGGAAAATACTATGTGATCTCCTTTGTGGACAAAATAGCCGACGGAAAGCCCTCTTTGGGATCGGAGAATGATTACAAATATTGCCGGCTAGAAATTAACATTCCTTAAAAGGAATAACCTTTATAATCTCTCCTTCAGAAGAAAATGAAACTCTCCAAAAGGTTTGGCAGAATTTTTGCATATTTAACAAAGTGATGAAGCTTAAAACTTTTCTCCAGATTTTGGTCTTGATTATCTTTCTGGGGCTGGGAGTTTGCCAGGCAGAGGAGGACATCTTTAATGTTTTCAGATACCAACCCTTAAACTTCTCCTCCCTTACCGGGGTGGATAATCCCGAAGATCTCAAGCCCTTCTGGCCGGAGCCTCTCTGGAGGCGTTTGGTAAACGGGCTCAAAGAGATAAAGCCCCTGGATCTCTTAAACGAGATAGCGGCCCAAAGAGCGGAAGAGATCTTCCTTGAAGGGCTTCCCCTTTCGGAATCCTTTGAAGGGGGGCTCCAAACACTTCTTCAAGAAAGGGGCTTCTCTTTTCTTCTTGCCGGGGAAAGTTTTGCCGTCCTGGCCTTTGAAAATCCTCTGCCACAAAAGGAAGCCTACTCCCTCTTAATTAAGAATCTTATGGCCGCGGCCCTAAAAAACGATCCCAGGGCCACGGCCCTGCTCTTTCCCTGCTGGGAGGCGATGGGAAAGGCTTTAAAATACGGAGACCTTGTTATTGATGGGGAAATCTATCACGCTGCGGTTTTAGTCTTAGTATTTACCATACCCCAGAGGGAGGGAACTCCTCCGGCTCTTGTGGGAAAGGTCTTCGGGATCTCTGAAGAATCCGCCGAAGACGTAAAACCCTTGGCCGGGGTCCACCTCAAACTTCAAAGAAGAAACGGGGCCGGGGTCTTAGAGACCGCCACCTTCTCAGACGGTACCTATTGTTTTGAAGGTTATCAGGCGGCAAATTTCCTACTTGAAACCGAAAAAGAAGGCTTTGAAAGGAAAAAACTTATCCTTTACCTCCCACCCTTCCCCCACCATCTGGACCTTTATCTTTTTCCTTACTGACAGCCACCTTCAACTGGATAGAGAAGGCCTCCCTCTTACTTACGGGGTTTTTGGTCACCGTAGAAAGAAACCTGACATCGCGGAAAATCCCGTTTTGGGCCAGAGAATCAAGGACCACTAGGGCGTTTTCTGCCTCCCCCCATATCCTTATTTCCTCCGGGCCCCGAAATTCAAACCTCCTGATCCAGGCCTCTTCCGGAAAACTCACTGTAATCTCAAGAAGATAACGAAGGAGAGAAGGGCGCTTTTCAGGAAGATAGGCGTAGAGAGCCTTTTCAAGACGCTTCTTCTCCTGCCTTTTTTTCTTGGCAACCTCTATGGCTTCATACTTCTTCTGGGCCTCTTTGAGGACCTGATTAACCTTTTGGAGAGAGATCTCAAGGGAGGCCTGCTGATAATTCACAAACTTGGCTCCCCCAAAAATGAGTATCGGAAGGAGCCAGAGGGGAATAACCTTAGGAGAAATGTGAGGCCTTACCAGGAGGGGATAATTCTCAAAAGTGGGGGCCTGCGCGGGCTCAAAGAAGCGGGGAAAAAAAATGGCCCCTTCGGCCAAAACCTCAGAAGAGCCAAGCTCCTTTACCGGGCCCTGATAATGAGAAAGGAACTTTTCCGCAGTCTCTGAAGAATAAGGGAGAATGCCCGCTATGGACCCCTCCTTGAGCCAAAAACCCTCATAACCCCCTGAAGAACGGACATAGAAAAGGGCGTTTTCTTCAAAATTGTGCCGGTAGGCTCGAAGATAGGCATAAAGGGCCGCCCAGGCCGGAAAAACACCTCCAATAAGAACCCCCCGGGGAAACTTAGAAAAACATTTCCTCAAAAGACCTTCCTCTATCCGAGACACCAGGATCTCTTCTTCCGAAAGGGGATAGTAAGCAAGGTAGATCTTTTCCGCGGAAGAAACCCCATGGAAGAGCTCAAAAAGACGTAAGGCCTCAAGCCTGGCCGCTGAAAACTTCTTGGCTAGAGGAAGGCCCTTTGGGACCTTGACGACCTCAAAATCCAGAAGACCGTGCGAAACAGCAACATATAAACGGGAAAATTTTTCTAAATTTATATTTTTTAACTCTTGAGATTTTAAATTTTTAAAAATTTTTAAACTTAAATCTTTATCAAGAAAGATACCAAAATTTTTTGAAACAAAAAAATTTTGAATTGTTAGAATTAAAAATTTTATATTTTTTTGCATAAAAGCTTTGAGTTACTGAATTTTCTTGTCAGAAGGTAAAACAAACCGAGATATTCCTCAAGCTTTGAGGCCTTTTAAGTCGTTTAATTGTAATTTTTTTATTGTAACTTTTAGAAAGATTTTTCTTTCGATAAAAAACTTGTTTTTCCACAAAACGAGGATTAGAAGCGTAAGAAACCATTCAAAACGGAGGTAAAAAATGAGAAAGATCTTATCGTTGAGTTTAGGAGTCTTTTTCCTGGGCGGGGTGGTTTGGGCCTGCCCCACGCCACAGAAGGTGGAAGGGGCTTTAAAGAAGGCCTTCCCTAGGGCCAGAAATCTGAAGGTTCAGAAGGTTTCAAAATCTCCCGTGGCCGGTTTCTGTGAGGCGGTAGTTAGCACCGGAGGGCCGTTTAAAAACATCATTTATGTGGACGAAAAGGGAGAATATGCCTTTTTGGGGCAGCTTTTAAACCTCAAGACCGGAGAAAACCTCACCCGCAAACGGGTGATGGAGCTCTCCAAGCTTAAGCCCGAACAGGTAAAAAAACTTGAAGAACTGGTAGCCTTCACCGAGGGCAAAGGAAAAAAGGTGGTCTATCTGGTCACGGATCCGGATTGTCCCTTTTGTAAAAGGCTGGAAAAGACCCTCCTTGAGCTCATCAAGGAGGGAAAAATCACCGTAAAGGTGGTATTTATGCCCCTTGAAAGGCTCCATCCCAAAGCCAAGGAAAAGGCCATTGCTATTACTTGTGATCGGAAAGGGCTTGCCGAACTGCTAGCGGGCTATACCTCTACTAATCAATGTACAGAGGGAAAGGAAAAAGTAGAAAAAGCCCAGAAATACCTGGCTTCTTTGGGGATAAGGGGAACCCCGGCCCTCATTCTTCCTGACGGAAGGATCCTGCGAGGGGCCCTTCCTAGACCCCAGATAGAAAAATTCCTGAGCCTTACCAAAAATTAACCAGGCTCCGCTCCCCCCTCATTGGCTGGTGGAAGAGAGGGTCCTCACATCCACCAGCCTTTTTCGTTCTCTAAATCCTTGCAACTAGCCCTTTTTGAGGGCTTTAGTAATATATTGGCTAAAAATGGCCAGAAGGGGATGAAAGATGGCCCACATTCTCATTGTGGATGATGAAGAAAAGATGCGCGGCATCCTGCGCATTATGCTTCAGCTCAAAGGACACCGAATTGATGAGGCCGGAGACGGAGAAGAAGCCCTCAGGAAAATTAAGGAAAACTACTACGACCTGATTATCTCAGATATCAGGATGCCGGGGCTTTCGGGGCTAGACTTGTTGCGCAAAGTGAAGGAACTGGAACACCCAGTCCCCATCGTCTTTATCACCGCTTACGCCACGGTGGATGACGCCGTGGAGGCCATGAGAGCAGGGGCGGTAGATTACATCCCTAAACCCTTTGAAGAAGAACGCATCCTCTTAACGGTAGAAAAGGCCCTCGGTATTTCCCGCCTGCTTTCTGAGAAAGAGGCCCTCCAGAAAGAACTTGAAGAAAGGGTCTTGCCCCGAGATCTGGTCTGTGCCTCTGCCGCCATGAAAGAGATCATCGAGTTGGTGCACAGGGTGGCCAAGCAAGATCACACCACGGTTCTTATCACCGGGGAGTCCGGGGTGGGGAAGGAAGTGGTGGCGCGCTATCTGCACCGCATAAGCCCCCGAAAAGATAGACGCTTTGTGGCGGTGAATTGTGCGGCCATCCCTCCCACCCTTCTGGAATCCGAACTCTTCGGTCACGAAAAAGGGGCCTTCACCGGGGCCACCTCCCGTAAAAGGGGAATCTTTGAAGCGGCAAACGGTGGGACCGTTTTCCTCGACGAAATAGGAGACCTCCCCCTCGAAGCCCAGGCGAAACTGCTGCGCGTGCTTCAGGAGAAAAAAGTACAGCGGGTAGGAGGAACGGATGAAATCCCGGTGGATGTAAGGATTATAGCCGCTACCAACAAAGATCTCCAGAAGCTGGTTGAAGAGGCAAAATTTCGGGCTGATCTCTTTTACCGTCTCAACGTCTTTCCCATTTCCATCCCCCCGCTGAGAGAAAGAAAAGAAGACATCATCCCGCTGGCCCGATTTTTCATCAAAAGAATTTTAAATCAAGAAGATATTCCTGAGCCTTTGCTGACGGCCGGGGCCCAGAAGATACTTTTGTCTTATCATTGGCCGGGGAATGTAAGGGAGCTTGCCAACGCGGTTGAAAGGGCCCTTATCCTGGCAGGAAACCTCTTGCCCCTTTCAAGTGAACACTTCTCTTTCCTCCAGAAGAAACCTACTCAAGGAAAGGGATTCTTTGAACTGCCACCCGAAGGGATCTCCCTTGAAGAACTCGAAAAAGATCTCATCAGGCAGGCACTGGAACGCACCAAAGGAAATCAAAGCGCCGCTGCGAGATTACTCGGCCTTACACGCTCCAAATTCCGCACGCGGATGAAAATGATCCGCGAAAATTAAGCCTGTAATATTAAGAGATTAACCAGAAATATTACCGTAAATTCCTTATATCATTCATTCAAATCGAATTTATGTTTTGTTTTTATGGTTTTAAGAAAGAGATTTCTTTCACAAGAATTTAGAATTAAGTTTTAAGTTTTAACTATGAGTCTTCCTTTTAAGGAACGAATTTGCATGATTAAGGTTTTTAGATAAGGTTTTGAAAAACATAAAATTTAGTTAAAATTTTTAAATTTTGGCCTTTTTTGATAGATATTTTTCTATATTTAAGTTTCAATTCTGTATTTTTAAGAATTTTGATCTTTAGAATTTTTGTTAAATTGTTAAAATTTGAGTTTATGCTTAATTTTAGCGAATTAGAATTTTTCTAAAAATTAAAACTCTAAAAATACAACGACGACACTATAGTCGTTGTAGTCAAATATTTGTCTTACTTTATTTGTCAATATGTTTGTCAAATATTTGTCCGCTTTCTGAAAGCTTTGAATACCAAGGGTTTGTGAGGAGTTTTTGTGTCCAGATACCACATTTTTGAGTTCAGATACCAAACTTTTGAGTCCAGACACCAACCCTTTTGTGTCCAGATACCACATTTTTGAGTTCAGATACCAAACTTTTGAGTCCAGATACCGCGTAAAAATGTGGTATTTTATAAATTTCAAATCTCCATAAATTAAAAGAACTAATTAAAAGAACTAATTTTTATATTGGCAATTATTTCAAAGAAATATTATAGAAAATTAGCAATTTTATCTTTTTCTTGTGATTACCTCTCTTTTTACTATTATTTATAAAATTTTTTCACATTATTTTCCTAATATTAGGAAACTTATAAAATACCCTGAAATTTGGTATCTAAGAACAAAGCGTGGTATTTGAACTCAAAAGACGATGGTAGATGAGATCAAAGGGTATCTTGCACCAAAAAACTTCGTTATATAGGAAAGTTAGGCAAAGAATACCTCCGCTCCCCGCAAAGTCCTCTCTTGTCCCTCTCTTCCAAACTCTCACCATTTTTTACTTTAAATTCGTAGGTTATGAACAATATGGCAAATGAGAACAAAACTTATCCCAGGCCCCCGAACCATCACGGGCCGAAATCCAGAGCCTTCTCCCACCCGTAAAGCCGCATTTACCGCACCGTTCCTCCGTTTTTAACCATACCAATCCGTAGCTTACCGAATAGGCATGGCACGGAGGATCACACCCGCGGAGATCGGCGGGTGGCCTACTCTGGGGTGGAGTCCAGACGACGAAGCACTCCACTGGTGGCCGAACGCTTCGCCTCCTCCACCCTTCAGCTACGACTCGGGCCACCACGGGCCGAAATCCATACTTCTGGCCTGCCCGAAGCGCTATATTGACCGCACCCACCACATCCGCCTGCGCCGAAAAACCACATCTTACGCATCGAAACTCCTCTCCATTCCGGTTCTTCCTTTCCCTGTATCCGCACACCGGGCAGGTCTGCGATGTCCCCGCCGGGTTGATCCTGACCGTCCAGAAACCTTCCAGAGCAGCCAGGACCTCCACCCGTCGGGCTAAGTGTCCATAGGGCAGGTTCTTGTAATCCCGCCGAAACTTTCTACTCCTTCCTCGCTTCCCCTTTAGCTCCAGCTTCTCAAAAGCAAAGTAGCACCCGTATTCGTTCACCAGTCTCTTCGCCAGGCGGTTGAATTCCTGCTTGAGAGGATTGTCCCCGTCTGGGTACTGCCTCCACTTGGTTCGCTTTCTCAGCTCCACCCAGCGCTCGTCAAACCAGACCCTTCCCGCAGAATCCACCGCCCATTAGTTTAATCCACATCCACTCCCACCACCGGAACATCCTCCCGGACATCTACCTGCGGGGGACTGAGAAACACCACCACATACCACTCGCCGTTTACCTTCTTAAACTTCACCGTCTTCTGAAACCTCGTTCCCCGCTTGAGAGTAGTTCAACCGCCGATGCTTCTTGACCGGTAGGGCTATCCGTTTGCCTCTCTCCCCGGAGTAAGCCTTGATCCACAGGTCGAACTCCTTCGTGGTGAAGTCTCCAAAGGCAAAAAGCGTCTCATCCAGCTCAAACTCCACCTTCCGCAGGACCGGTTTGATCCTCGTTCCCTTCTTTTTCCTCCGCACGGCGCGGACCATCTGCCAGGCCTTGACCGAAGCCAGATTTTCAAGCTTCGAACCGGACCCCCCGAAACTCCGCAGGAGGCCTGGCCAGTTTTATCTCCCAGTCGGGCATCCGCCAGTAAAGGTCTATGTATTCGTTCACCTTGCGGATCCAGAAGTCCGCAAGCTTTTCCAGAACAGCCACTTTCCCCTTATTGGCGAATACCTTGAGCTTGTAGCTTAATTTCATTTTTCAGCTCGCCCTATCCGAATCGGTTTGAGCTTTCCTTCTTTGTCCCATCGTCGGAGGGTGGACGGCGAAATACCCAGGAACCGGGTTGCATCTCCAATACGGTACGTCCGTTCCATGTAGTAACGCATGGATATGTTTGCTCAAAAAAAATCAAGTGATAGTTAGCAACCCACCACATCCGCCTGTGCCGAAAAGCCACCCCCGCCAACTCACCCTCACGACCGTACCTCCCCCAAAATTCTTGCTATCCCTTCCCCCCTCGGGCTAACATGAACCAATGCTGCGGGCCCTTTTGCCGCTATTTTTCCTGATCTTGGCTCCCTCAAGCCTTTTGGCGCAAAAGGTCGAGCTCCTCCTTTCCTGGAACCTAAAGCCCTACTGGCAGTTCGTAGAGGGGTTTAGGGAGACCGGGCTTTTTGAGGCCGAGGTAGTGGTCCTCAAGGAGGTCTCAGGTGGGGGTGGCTTCCGGGCCGGGGAGATTGTGGTAGCGGTGGGGCATCGGGCCCTCTCTTATGTGCAGAAGCATCCCCCCCGCTTCTTTCTGGCCTCCCTGGTGCTCCATCCCTCGCTGGTGGGGGAGCCTGCTCCCTCAGGGGGGGTCTTTCTCCTCCTTCCGCCAGAGCAGATCCTTCCCTCCCTAAGGGAGGCCCTCTCGCCCTTTCTCGGCCGGGGCACCATCTCTCTTGCCATCCCCTACTCCACCACCTACGGCCGGCGCTTTGTCTCCGAGGCCCAAAAACTGGCCCCTCTTTTCGGCTTCAGGGTCCTTCCCGTGCCCCTCAGGGAAGGTCTTGCCCCTCTTGAGGAGGCCCTTTCCCGGGCCCAGGTCCTTTACTTACTCCCGGACCCTTTCTGGGAGAGTGAGGAGCTTATCGCACAGGTTCTTGAGAAGGCCCTCAGGAAGGGCTGCCTTGCGGTGGGTTTCAACCGCTTTTTCCTTGAGAAGGGGGCCTTTCTGGCCTTTCTCATAGACTATCGCCTGGCCGGGGAGCTCACCGCCCATCTCCTTAAAGAGTGCCTCACCTCCAGAGATTGCTCCTGGCGGCCGGCTCCCTTCCGCCTCAAGCTGAACAAGCACCTCAAGAATTTTTATTTTCTGCCTTCCAAAGGCGCCCCTAAGGGGCCAAAATTTTCCGAACCGGTGAGGAAAAAAGATGGAGATCCGGAGTAGAAAATACCCGAAAATGGAGAAAATAGCCCCGATTTTCGCTCTCTTAAGTCTTATAGCCCTCTTTCTTTTCCCATCCCGGGTCTTTTGCTTTTCGGAGCGGCTCTTTTTCGTGGGGGAGGAGCTTGAGATCCTCACCGCCTCTTCCCGTCATCCCGAAAGGCCTTCGGAGGCGCCTGCCATCTGTGAGGTCATCACCCGGGAGGAGATTGAGCGCGGTGGCTATCGCACCCTGGGTGAGCTTTTACGCACCGCTCCTGGTCTTTTTGTGGCCCCGCGGGAGGCGGACTGGCGCCCCTACTTCCGCGGTATTCCCGACGGCTTCCTCCTCCTCTACGACGGAGTCCCCTTCACTTCCGACAGCACCAAGGCCGTCTATGACCTGGGGGAGGAGATAAGTCTTGAGGCCCTTGAGCGGGTAGAGATCGTAAGGGGGCCTTCTTCGGTCCTCTGGGGTCCGGATGCCTTTGCCGGCCTCATAAACCTGGTGCCCCGGCGCCGGGGCCCCCGAAGCCTCCGTCTCCTTGTCGGGAGCCCGCTTGGGGATTTTTCCCTGACAGGCTTTTTCCCCTTTGCCGCAGGCCTCTGGCAGGGGGCCTTAACACTTTCCTACTACGGGCGAGATGTCCGCCCCGCCCACTTTTCCTTCCCCGGGGCTTCGGGCTCGGTCGGGCGGGCGGAGTCTTACGAGGCCGTCTTTTCCCTTACTCGGGGCGAGGGGCTCAGGCTTACCGGTCGCTTAAGCCACTCCCGCCACCCCTTCGTCATGAAGGGCCCTGAGGGTTTCAGCTGGCCTGGGGAGAAGAAGACTCCCTTCAACTTCCTCAAGCTTGAGCACAAGATCTCCCGCGGCCAGAACACCCTGCGCACCACCCTCTACTACGAGTACTTCTCCCGCCGCCAGGAAGAGCTCTCCGTAACCCGTAGGCACCGCAACCACCTCTTCTACGCCGAACTCCTTTTCGACCACCACTTCGGGGCCCGAAACGGGCTCCTGACCCTTGGGGCCTCCTGGCGGAGGGATCTCGTGCGGGATGCCACCGTAAGCGTGCGGGGGTATCTGCCGGATTTCCTGCGGGAGAAGAACCGCCAGTTCCTCCCCCTGGTGGAGACGGCAGATTTTGCAACCGACCTTTACTCCCTCTTCTTTCAGGTGCGCCGCAACTTCAGGCACTTTGCCCTCTGGGCCGGGCTGCGCTTCTCAGACCACGATCACTACCACTCCGAGTGGAATCACCAGCTCGGCGCCCTCCTTAACCTCCCCAAAGACTTCTCCCTCAAGCTCGTCTATGGCACCTCCTACCGCACTCCTTACGCCGCCAAGTTCCTGGGCAGAGACCACCTCCGGGAGCCCGAAGAGCTCCGCTCCCTAAGCCTTGAGCTTGCCTTCCGGAGGGAAGGCTTTGAGGCCTTCCTCTCCCCCTTCCTGAGCCGGGTCTCCCACCACATTGCCGAAGACCCTTTCGGCGGCTACTCAAGGCCCCTGAAGCACTACTTCCTGGGCCTTGAGGCGGGCTTCAAACTCAAGCGGGGGAGGCTTTCTCTGGCCGCAAGCCTTACCGCCCTAAACCACTGGGGCGAGAGAGAAGTTTACCGGGTGCTTGACTATCTGATCATCCTCCCCGGAACCCCCCCTAAGGCCCACTACTCCACCTACGAGAAGCCCTTTTCCGCAGGCTCCAAGGCCTTTGCCGACCTAAAGCTTGGCTTTCGCCTCATGCGGGGCCTTTCGCTTTTCGGACGCCTTTCCTGGGTGGATTCCCGCAGCTTTACCTGGCTTAAAACCGGCAGGCGGAAAAGCCTTCCCGCCCGCACCCTCCTTGATCTGGCCTTACGCCTTGAAAGAAAAAACTACACCCTCTCCCTGGCCGTAAAAAACGGCCTCGATACCGGCTTTCACACCGCCGGCCGCTTCTCCCCCCTAAAATCCTACCCCTTCAGCTTCTACACCACCTTCTCCTGGCACTGGTAGCAGTGGCTAAATTTAGCCAACAGCTGGTCAAATTTAACCACCACCCAGGAATTGGGGATTAGGAATTGGGGATTAGGGGTTGGGGGGTTGGAAATAAGGGAAATGCTAATCCCTAATCCCTAATCCCTAATCCCCTGCCAGGAGAAAAGATTTTTCTCTTGACAAGCGTGGCATGGCTGTTGCATATAAAAACGACACGGAAAGTGCGCTTACAAACTTAAAAAATTTTAAAGGAGGTTTAGTTATGAGGAAGTGGTTGCTTTCGTTATTTTTGTGTCTGGCGCTGGCTCTAAGCGCCAAGATGAGCTGGGCTACTACTGAAATAGCCTTGGATAATCAGGCTGGTGGTGCTGCTATCACTTATTGGACTTGTAAAAACGGTTTTGAAACTTTGGTAAATGTTCAGAATGTACAAGCGGTGGCGGTAGCTGCTCATGTAGTTATCTTTGATCAGGATTCCCGTGAAATTATGGATTTTACGGTGCCTCTTTCCCCTTATGACAACTGGGGTGCTTCTATTACTTGTGAAGACGGTCTTATTCGGGTAAATCCAGTAGCTTCCTTTTATCAGGGACCTAACAACGGCTCTGAACCTCGCCACGCTCCTACTTCTGCGGTGGAAGGGTATATTACCGTTGCTGTAACCGCGGTTGATGGTTGTGTAATCGCTAATGGTGATCCGAGAGATGAGGTAGCTAATCCTGCTTGTAATTATAATGCTCAGGGAGGTATGCCTAATAACGGTCGACTCCCTAATGCCCTTATCCTCCGTTCTGCGATGGTAAATTATCAGGAGGGTAATGCTTTTGCTCTTAATTCTGTAGCTTTGGTGAATTTTGTTAATCAAGCCAATAACTTTCGTTGTTTAAATGATGATAATGCTGGTAATCCTACTGTTCAGAATAAACCTGCTGATGATGTAAATGGTGTTAATATTGGTATTTGCGAAATTTTGGATTCTACTAACAATAACTTTACTATAGGTTCTGCTAACGGTCAGTACTGGGCCCGTTATGGTGAAAACGAAATCGTTGATACTTCTTTTGTTATGATTTTCCCTGCTATGGGTGGTAATAATAAAGCTACTTTGAACATTTATGATGACAATGAGCTTCATCAGTCCGCTTATATAAATGCCAGTGAGGTAGAGAATCTTTCTCTGATGGGTCCCTTTGATACTGAAGGTCAAGTGGCCGCTTTTGCTTCCGGTGAAATTAGGCTTGCTTTTGCCCCTAAATATGATCGTGCTAATAATTTGACTAATGATAATGATCGTGCTAACGAATTGCCTCCGGCTCTGTTTGGTTTCTCTTTGGTAGAAGGTCCAAACTTCGTTGACATTTATCCTATCGTAAGGGAATGCTTTGTTGGTTGCCGCGGAAATAACTGTGCTTACTTTGGTATTAATTGTCCTGGAAATAGACCTGCTGCTCCTGCTCCTGCAGCTGGGGGGAATGAAGGCGGTTGCCCCGGTGGCATTTGCCCCTAAGGTTTAGTTGATAAATACCAGAAACAAAAAGGGGGAGATAAAAATCTCCCCCTTTTTGTTTCTTAAATGGCACATTTTTTGAATTGATGGACAAGTGACCTATTTTTGGATTTTAAATCCTTGGTTTAAGGAGGTTTCGATGAAAAGGCTTTTAGTTGTAACCTTAGCCCTTTTTTGGGGTTTGGTCTCACAGGCTCTGGCGGCAGGTGGCTCTTCAGACATGCTCCCTGGGGGGGCGGTTTTTGGTATCTGGGATTGCCGTAACGGTCATTCCACAGGGATGGCTATCCAGAATGTCAAGGATTATCCGGTGGGGGTCCACATCGTAATTTATGATAATTGTTCGCATGAGATTATGAATTTTACGGTTCCCCTCTCGGCTCACGACATTTGGGGGGGCACTATCTCCTGCCAGGGTGGGGAGATCCTGGTGGAGGCTTTGACCTCTCACTTTGAAGGCCCCAACAACGGGAGTGAAACGAGGCGTGCCCCGCGGGTTTCG
>Ga0256833_1000882_pt1 | contig 22709 bp, 25 predicted proteins | sample 356284metaG_FD_190535 | JGI IMG/M metagenome (GOLD analysis project Ga0256833, IMG submission 190535) | Hydrothermal vent microbial communities from Mid Atlantic Ridge, Atlantic Ocean - 356-284 | ecosystem: Environmental > Aquatic > Marine > Hydrothermal vents | place: Atlantic Ocean: Mid... | reverse complement strand
GCGACGGGCTCCAGGGCCTGGCCCAGGCGTACATGATGATTAAGAGTGGCGCCTTCGACGTCGTCGTTGTTGAGAGCCACGCGAAGCCGAGCGATATAGTGACGCTGGACGGCATATACGAGCTAGCCCTGGATCCCCTAACAGTGAGGCCCGTGGGCCCGGGTAACCCGCTCTTCACCGCAGGCCTCGACGCCGTGGCGTACATGGCCCGGACTGGCGCTACGAGGGCTCACCTAGCCATGGTCGCCTCCTCCAACAAGAGGCTCGGCCTCTCGAACCCCAGGGCATCCTACGCTGCTAGACTCACGGTTGACGACGTCCTCGCGGCGCCCTACTACATCTACCCCATGACACGCTACGAGGTCGCGGAGCCCGCGGACGCAGCGGTAGTCATGGTCCTGGCCAGCGACGACGTTGCCAGGAGGCTAACCGACAACCCAGTCTGGGTGGAGGGCGTCGGCTGGAGCACCGAGGTGGGCACCGGGGCTGTCGAGTACCACCGCTGGGGGTGGATGCCGAGCATGAAGGCTGCAGCCTACATGGCCTACGGGCAGGCCGGCATAAACAGCCCGACCGGGCAGATAGGCTTCGCAGAGGTTGAGGATAGGTTCAGCTTCATGCAGCTCCTAACACTGGAGGAGGTGGGCCTGGCCGCTGAGGGCGAGGCCCATAAGATGCTGGAGACGGGCGACTTCAGCCCCGACGGGTACCTCCCCGTTAACAAGAGCGGTGGAAGCCTGAGCGTGGGCGTGCCATTCGAGGTCACAGGGCTCTGGAGGGCCCTCGAGGCCTACCTAGAGCTGAGGGAGAACGCTGACAGATACGATGTACCGCGGGCCCTCGTAGCCTCCTGGCGGGGCCCGCCCACCTACACTAGCGCGGTCGCGCTACTCGGAGCGGAGGCTTAGGGGGTGTTAGGCGTGAAGACGAACATATTCGTTAAGGACCGCGTCGCAGTGGTGGGTGCGGGCCTGACCCTCTTCCGCAGGAGGCACCTCGAGACCCCGAGGGAGCTGGCCTGGGAGGCTGCGAGGCAGGCGCTGGAGAGTGCCGGCCTAACGTTCGATGACATAGACTGCGTGGTAACGGGCACCGCGCCCGACGCCTTCGATGGAGTCCACTTCAACGGGGAGTACATAGCCGATAGCGGGGGCTTCGGCAAGCCCACCGTGAGGGTATACGTCGGCGGCGGCACCGGCGTCTTCGTGCCCGTGGCAGCCTGGTGGCACGCGGCCAGCGGCCTATGCAATACTGTCCTAGCGGTTGCGGAGGAGAAGATGAGCCCCGCCCACCCACACCCCCAGGGGGTGTTCGCCTACATCTGGGATCCCATACTCGAGAGGCCGCTCGGGCCCAACCTGATATGGATATTCGCAATGGAGATGAGGAGGTACATGTACAAGTGCAACACTACGAAGGAGACGATAGCCCTGGTCAGCGTTAAGAATAAGAGGAACGCCCTCGACCACCCCGCAGCCCAGGCGGCTGCGAACATAACCGTCGAGGACGTCCTCAACAGCGAGCTCCTCGTGTGGCCCGTTAACAGGCTCGACATAAGCCCCGTCAGCGACGGGGCCGCCGCGGTGATACTAGCCAGGGAGAATGAGGCCCGCAGGATAACGGACTCGCCCGTCTGGGTTGAGGGCATAGGCTTCACGCTAGACAACACACACTGGTACAACAGGGAGCTGGCGTTCCCCAGGTACGTGAACTACGCTGCGAGGATGGCCTATAAGATGGCTGGCATAGAGAGGCCCTGGAGGGAGATAGACGTCGCAGAGCCATACGACCCCTTCGACTACAAGGAGCTGCACCACATCGAGGGTCTAATGCTCGCCAGGCCCTGCGAGGCCCCCAAGCTACTAGAGGAGGGCTGGTTCGACAGGAGCGGGGAGCTACCAACAAGCCCCAGCGGGGGCCTCCTAGGGGTTGGGAACCCCATAGCGGCCGCTGGGCTCATGAAGGTCGCAGAGATATTCTGGCAGCTACGCTACGAGGCAGGCCCAAGGCAGGTGAAGAAGCCCGTCCACTACGGCCTAGCCCAGGCGTGGGGAGACCTCATGCAGGTAGGCACTGTTATAGTGTTGAGCAACTAGGGGGTGTGACGTGATGAGTAAGGGCTTGTCTGGTAGGAGGCAGCCGGGCTGGGTCAACCCGCCCGGCCACTATCTTAAGAGGGACGAGATGTACGCCCTCCCCGGCCTCGTTAGGTATAAGCCCAGGGCACGCTACCTCTTCAGCGCTGGGCAGGCCCAGTCCAGGTTCCTCCAGGGACTCAAGGAGGGGAGGATCCTCGGCACGCGCTGCCCCCGCTGCGGTAGGGTCTACGTGCCCCCCAGGATGTACTGCGAGTACTGCCACACCCGTACCATGGAGTGGGTCGAGCTACCGGGGACAGGCGTGGTCCACACTGCTGTGGTTAGCTACATAGCTGCGTTCAGGGAGAGGCTCAAGGAGCCCGTGATAGTGGGTGTGATAAAGCTCGACGCGCCGGGCTACGTGGAGGGCGGCTACGAGTTCGCGGGCCTCTTCCACCGTCTATGCGGCGTCACGCCGGAGGACGTCATGAGCGGGCGCGTGATCGGCATGAGGGTGAAGCCGCGGTGGAAGCCGCCCGAGGAGAGGAGGGGCGACGTCAACGACATAGAGTGCTTCGAGCCCGTGGAGGGCTGAGGGGTGACCGGTAATGGCGTGGAAGAGGTGGAGGATAGAGGATGTGATACACTACCCGGGAAGCCAGGAGGTTGAGGAGTACGTCTACACACCCGGCCTACACGGCCTGGAGGCGGCTAAGGCCTTCAAGGAGGGGAGGATCCTCGGCATGAAATGCGGCGATGGGGTCTACGTGCCGCCCAAAACCTACTGCCCCGACGGCCGTGAGGGGGAGTTAGTCGAGGTTAAAGGCCCCTGGCGGGTCGTGACATACACCATAGTGTACGAGGACTTCTACGGCAACAAGCTAGAGGAGCCCCAAGTACTAGCACTCATCAAGCCCGATGACGCCGACCACGGGGGCCTCATACACATAGTCAAAGTGGACCCCGAGAGGATCCACCTAGGCATGGAGGTAAAGCCGCACTGGAAGCCCCCGGAGAAGAGGGAGGGTAAGATAACGGATATAGAGTACTTCGAGCCCGCCTAGCACCTTAACTCGGCTCCTCCCCCTTTTTCCCCTCCTCGAGATCTACTCCTCCAGGACTAGCTCTGCAATGCTGGCGTCGACCCAGACGCCCTCAGGGCCCTTCGGGGGCTTGTAGGGCCTAGCAAGGCCTGGGGGCTCGAGGACCGCCCTGATGCACCTGGCCTCCCTGGAGCTTGGATCCAGTGGGTAGTATGCGCCCCCCTCCACCCTCTTGGCTGCGGTGGAGCGGCTCTCGAGTAGTGACTTGAGTCGGGGCAGCGGTATGACTACAGTGTGCCTGAAGGTCTCGTGTATATAGTAGGCCGCGTGGGCGTCCGCGTAGCCGCCTATCAGTGCGTAGGCCCCCTCCGGCTTGAAGCCCCCCGTGAGGTTTAGGAGCACGCAATCACCCTCGGGCGCCGAGCGGGCCAGCCTCCTAACCTCGTATAGCAGCTTCACCAGGCCCTTGTAGAGGGGCTCCGGCCTGCCTAGGCCGGGTACCACCCTCACCTCCACGTCGACCCTCCCCCCGCGTAGGCTGGAGAAGTAGCACTTAATCACGCGAGCAGCCGCCTGTCCCGCCCCCGTGTCGGTTGCGAGTAGCACAACCCTCCCCAGGGCGTCCTCATCACCCCTCTCGAAGGCCTCTATCCAGGGCCTCATAGCGTTGAGCTCCGCGCTTAGCGAGTAGGGCTCCAGTAAGAGGGCGTCGCAGGCGGCCCTAGCAGCCGTGGAGGAGCCGCTGACTAGTCTACCGCACTCGACGTCCTCGTGGCTGCCGGGCCGGGGGTTACTGCATACCCTGAAGGCGCCGCGCAGCTCCTCTAAGCTATACCTAGCCCCGAGGTGCTGCCTAACACTGACAGCCCACTCCTCCCCCGAGGCCCCGAGGAGCGCTCTACCCAGGTTCCTAAGGCTACTCGTACCCACCAGGACTATGTGCATGGAGGCCAACGCCGCCGCCCTCCACGACTAGTGCCCCCAGGGGGGTAAATAGTGGCCGCCGTCCCCCGAAGGCACCACAGCCCCGCGGGGACGCAGAGGCTACACGGCGGCTGCGAGGGCCGCCACAAGGAGTAGCGTGAGGGCCGCCGCGGCTATGGCCACCCTATTAGCCCTATAGACATCGCCGGGGCCCGGGCAGGGCGCTTGGGGGTTCAGCCGGTAGGAGCCGGGCTTCTCCAGGCACACCCCCAGGGCGCCCGCCATGGAGGCCATGGGGTAGCCGGCGTTCCTACTCTCAGTCGAGGCCCCCCACCTAGCCATGGCGTGGAGGGCGCCTGAGACGCTGCCCCCGGCTAGGGGCGCTGCTAGAGCTATGAGGAGGCCCGTGAGCCTGGCGGGGATCCAGTTAAGCACTGTGTCGGCGTAGGCGCTGAGCCTCCCAGCGTTTATGTACTCGGGGGTCTTGAAGCCTAGGGCGCCGTCGAGGGTGTTAGCGACCCTCTGAGCGAGGGCGCCTAGGGGGCCGAGGAGGGCTGCGTAGAGGAGGGGGCTGGTGAACCCGTCGACCAGGCTCTCCGCTACGCTCTCGATCGCAGCGCTCGCCACGTGGCCGCCGCTGAGGCTGGAGGTGTCCCTCCTAACGATGTTGGATACCTCGAGTCTAGCCTCCCCGAGCCTACCCGACCCAAGCAGCGACGCCGTCCTCGCCGAGTGTTGGAGGAGCAGCCTGAGGCTGATAGAGTGCTTGTAGACGAGGGCCGCGGCCACAACCCACCCCGGGGCCCCTAGGATCCTCCAGGCGGCGTAGAGGAGGGAGGCCGCCACAGCCAGGTGGGAGGCCATGACCGCCAGCCACGCTAGGGCGCCCCTAAGGGCGCTACTGTAGGGTGGCGCGAGCCTCCTCGCGAGCAGGAAGGAGGTGTGAACGGGGTGTACCGCCAGGCTGAGGCCCCTGTGCCTGGGGTAGGCGTAGTCGAGGACCAGGGCTATCAGTAGCGCTGCGAGGTTGTACTTGTTGCTAATCCAGGCTGGCACCACGAGCCAGCGGCCCTCCGCTGATGCGGTTCGGGATAAGGGTAAATAGAGGAGCGGGGCCCCGCCCCCCGGTGTCTCTGGTTTGCCTGGACCGCTGGGTATAGGGCTCCTAGAGGTTGTCGGCGGCATCCTAGGCGCCCTAATAGTTATAGCGCTATACTACTTCGTGCTCAAGCCCTCGGGCTGGCGTGGCCTGAGGATCTACTACAGGCTGGTCGGCCCCCTCCCCGGCGAGGAGTTGCTCGGCAAGCTACCCGAGGAGCTTGGGAGGAGGGGGGTATACGCCCGCCCCGTGGGCTCGAGTGTTGTGGTTGACGAGTTCGTCGAGTGGAGCCTCAGCCCCGAGAACGTCAACAACCGCAGCTACCTGAGGGTGGAGGCCACGGTGAAGGACTGGTACGTCATCGTCACGGGGGTTATGTTCTTCCTAGGCATCATAATAGGCCTCCTACTAGCCGTACTAGCCGCCTGGAGGTTCTATACCAGGAGGGACACCCTGAGGGCGGCACTCACGGCCCTAACGGGGGATCCCACCATAGCGTCTCAGCTATAGGAGCGCGTATAGCGCCACCGCCAGCGCTGATGCGAGGAGGCCGGCGATCCTCGATACCTCATAGATATAGCCTAGGACATCGCCGTTAACGAAGCCTAGAACGCCCTCAGCCCTCCTACGGGCGTAGAGGGCAGCCGCCAGGGAGGCGGCGAGCCCGGCCGAGGCCGCTATGACTACCCGAACCCAGCCCCCCAGGGGGTAGGATGCCAGTAGAGGGGCCGCAGCCGCCGGGGCTAGGACTGCCAGGTTGAGGCGGAGGGCGCCGGGCGACTTGGCGGCCTTATGGAAGAGTGTCGAGAGCCCCCTGTAGGGTGGGGGCCTCGAAGACCTGGCGGCGGCGAACATGGCCTCCGAGGCCCCCACGTGCACCTCGATGGCCGAGACTACTAGGATCACCGCCCCACGGGCCGCCAGGGCGGCGGCCGCACCCGCGGAGGCCAGCAGGCCCCCCGCCAGCATTGCTATGGAGTGGGAGCCCCTCCGGGGATCCTTGAGTACCCTCAGGGCATCTGAGCCCCTCAGGCCCGAGGCCAGCACATCCTCGACGTCAGCGTACCCGTCCAGGTGGAGGGCCCCGGTCACGAGCACGTAAGCTGCTGCATAGAGCAGGCCGGCCCCCGCCGGGGTTAGGGGGGCGAGTACCGCCCCCAGGCCCGCCGCTATACCACCCACTATGAGGCCCGCCACCGGCGCTAGGGGGAACGAGGAGGCGGCCCCCTCCAGGCTCCCCCCGCCGAGGGGGAGGGTCGTCAGGAAGGCTAGGAGATCCCTCAGGCCCAAGGGCGGCTCACCCCTCCCCAAGGGCTTGGGCTAGGGCTTCTAGGAGGAGGCTATTCTCCCCCGGCAGCCTAACGGAGATCCTCGAGTACTCTGGGCCCAGGCCGTGGAAGCTGCTCGCATCCCTCACATGGACCCCCATGCCGTCGAGGATCTCGCCGAGGAGGGGGTGCCTCCTAGCGGGGTGGTAGACTAGTATGTAGGGGGGACCCCCCCACCAGGCCCTCAAGCCGAGCCTCTTTAGGGAGTCCAGGATCCTGGGCGCCTCCCCCACTATGAGCCCCCTAGCCGCTTGGAGGTACGAGTCGAACTCGCGCCTATAGGCGGCGAGTGCCTCTCCAACCGCGGCTGCGATGGAGTTAACGTTCCAGGGCTGCCTAGCCGAGTCTATGAGTGACGCTACACGCCTATCATGCGCCACCAGGTAGCCGAGCCTGAGGCCCGGCATCGCTAGGTCCTTCGTGAGGCTGCCGAGCACCAGGGTGTTGGGGGGCGCCCTACCAGCCAGGCTCCAGTCGGGCCTCCGCGAGAGCCTGACGAAGGCCTCATCCACAACTAGCCAGGCCCCACGCTCGCCGAGGCAGCCGGCGAGGGCCTCAACGCCCTCGGGGGGAACGTGGAGGCCCGTGGGGTTGTTCGGGTTCGACATCAGGACAAGGGAGCCCCTCAGGGTGTCGGGGGGCATCATGCATAGGGAGTCCGGGTCTAGAAGCCAGGAGTCCCCCCTCAACTCCAGGGCTACCGGGGTGTACTCGACACCCGCCGCACCAGCCTCCAATGCGTTGTCGCCGAAGGTCGGCTCGACCACTAGGAGCCTGCGGGGTCTGAGGGCCTCGAGCAGTAGTGGTATGCCCTCGGAGGCGCCGTTGAGGGGGATCACGAGGCCTGGGTCGAGGCCCCCGTGGAGGGTGGCTAGCGCCTCTCTCAGGCGCTCATAGTTGTAGTCGGGGTAGCGTGTGAGAGAGCCCAGGCTCTCAACTATAACCTCCCAGAGCCACGGTGGAGGCCCTAGGGGGTTTAGTGGGGCGCTGAAGTCAAGCGCTCCCCGCGGCGCCCTGCCCCCGTGGCGTCTCCCCTCTCCTCCCGGCAATGCTCCATCGCCTCCTCCAGGTCCCCGGGGCTGTCGACGTCTATGAACCTCCACGCCTTGAATAGCCCCTGGGGCAGCCTCACGTTACCCCAGGTCTCCGAGCCCTTCCAGCTCCTATGCAGGCTAACCCCCGTGAGCCCCCGGGGCCCCTCCAGGTTCACCACTCCCCAGGGCTTCGAGCAGAGTTCCCTGGCTATCACAGCCACCATCCTGCCGGTGAGGTGCGGCATATCAGCTGGGAACACGAGGGTGGGCTGGGGGATCTCCCTCAGGGCCTCGCGTAGATCCCTGGCGTAGCCCATGCCGGGGGTCTCTATGAACACTATCGTGTGGCCCACCTCGTCCCAGGGCAGGGAGAGTATGTGCGACGTCCTCCTCGAGTACGCCACTGCTATGATGCGGCACACCCCCGAGGAGGCGAGCGCCCTAACGACCCTCAATATCATGGGCTCCCCGCAGACCTCGGTGAGGGGCTTCAAGGGGCCCCCCAGCCTCTCCCCGCGGCCCCCCGCCATGACTAGGCAGGAGGCGGGGCAGGCCGCGCCCCTTAGGGTCAAATGATCACCTCCGGCTCCGTGCCTAGGAGCCTGTCCAGGATCCTGGCTATAGCCGAGCCTAGCAGGGCCGAGACTATGTCGTCCTCGAACATGGGCGCCTCAGGGATCACCCCCTCCTCCTTGAGCCTCTCAACCCAGTACATGGCCAGAATCCCCCGGGCCCCGGCCAGGTAGGAGGCCAGGGCCATTCCGAGCAGCTCGTCTGACACCACCCTCTTACTGTCGGACCTGAACTCCTCCCCGCCTAGCCCCGGGAGGGCTCCAGCGGCGCCGTGTATGTCGAGTTCCCTGGAGGCTATGATGAGGGATTGCACGTTGGGATCCCCCAGCCAGGCTTCGAGCAGCCTTTTTGCCGCGCTAATAACTCTTGAGCGCGGCACCCCGGGGACGGGGGCCCTATCGTAGATGGCGGCGACGAGCCCTGCTAGATCGTCGACGCTGAGGCCCAGGGCGTTCGCGGCGAGGCCCCGCGCCCCCAGCAGGTGTAGGCCCTCCTCCACGAGTAGCCTATAGACCCCACCGCCCACGGGGCCGCCTATGCTCGTGGCGTGCCCGCTCGTCTCAGCCGAGCCCCGGCCGGGAGGCCACAGGACTGCGATAGCGTCAGTAACGGTGCCCGCGGGGCGCCACGACCGCGCCTCGCGGGGGCACCTCAGGAGCAGCTCGGAGGAGGCCGCGGCCTTAGCCTCCGCCACCACCCTCAGGAGGTCTAGGGCCCCCGCCTCGGAGAGGCTCTCCTCTACGATGACGGCCACGTTGATGGTCGAGGCCCTCAGCGGCTCGTAGCCCGCGCCAGAGCCCCCGGGGCACACGGGGGGCTCAAGGCCTATGGTGGCGTATACCCACGCCCTCCCACGGCCAGCCCGGGTTTCGAGGGTCCTCAGCCTCTCCACGGGGTCTACCGCTGTTAGGAAGACTAGGGCGCCTGGAGCCCCGTGGGAGTGGGCTGCCTCCTCGAGCGCCCCCCGGAGCCCCGTTGGGGGTACCGTGTAGTCTCTGGGCACCCCCACGAAGAGTATCGTGTCAGTCGAGCCCCGGCCGGGGGGGTTTGTGGCCCTGAACTCGGCCCTCCAGGGGAGCCTGATCGCCACCGCTCCCTCGAGGCGTTCGAGGCGTGGCTTCACCTAGCCGCGCACCCCACCGGTTATCCTCTCATACTCGGACTCCACGGCCTCTAATATCCGGGTGGGATCCGCCCCCGCCCTTATCATGGCTAGGATGGAGGCGCCCCCGGCGCCGACCCCCTCCTTCACGTAGCCCCTCTCATACGCCCTCAGACCCTCGAACCTAGACTTGGAGAAGTCGAGGTTTGCAGCGGCTAGGGTGACGCCGGGGTAGACCTGGTCTACCAGAGCTATGATATCGCTGGTGGGATCCTCGACTAGCCACCTCGTCGTGAGGAGCGCTAGCCTCCCCGGGGACTCCACGCCGAGCCTTGAGAGTATGGCGAGTACTGCAGCCATCTGAGTGCCCCCCGCCAGGGCTACCAGGGGGGACCCAGCCTCGAGGGCCCCCGCTGCTATGCCAGCTATGCTGACGTGCACGGGGTCCCCCACGGCCTCCACAACCGTGAAGACATCGCTCCTACCGGGCTCTAGGCCCGCCCTCTCCATGCCCTTACTAGCCACGCTCCACTTGAGCCCGTGGGGGTTCGAGGGGCCGGCGCTGCTCACGAGCCCTCTAGCCTTGTAGCCCAGCCCCTCCATTATAGCCATAGCCGTTGTTGTACCCCCGGGTATGCTCTCGCCTACGACTAGGGCGTGGCCCCTGCCGAGGTGGGCCCCCAGGAGCCTGGCCTCCTCGTAGAGCCTCCTAGCCACCCCCCGGGGCAGGGCTTTGCCAGAGTCTATCCTATCCCCCGCCATCCTCGAGGGCAGGGCTACGTGGGGTATGAGGGGGGCCCTACTGGCCCCCGAGTCGACGACCATGACGGGTACATCGCCTATCAGGGATAGCGAGGCTCTAGTCAGGAGCGCCGGGGTCGGTATCCCCTCGGGTGTAACTGGTACAACATCCAGTGTGAGGGGCCTACCCGCGACGAGGTACTCAACGTCTAGTGTAGGGGTTAGCAGCGTGGCCTCGGGCGACGCCCCCGCAATGCTTATACCCGGTATCGTGGACGTCCTAGTGGACCCGATGACCACGAGGAACATGGTGGCCGCGTCCTCGAGGGGCCTGAGGACCTCATAGCTGCCCCTCAAGACCTCGAAGGAGCCCCCATGCAAACCCAGTCAACACCCAGGCCCCGCCGGGGGTAGCACTAGGATAAAAGCTGGACACACCCTCCAGCCCGGGTGCCCGCCCCGTGGCTGACTGCCTAGCACTGGCCTCCAGGCTCGCCGGCATCGTGGCCGGGCACGCCGTCGAGAGGGGCTGCGACTGCATACTACTAAGCGGTGGAGTCGACACCTCCTTCGTCGCCCTCTCAGTGGTCCTCCACGGCGCAGGCCCCCTCAGGGGCGTACTCCTACTGGGTGGCTGGGAGGACTACAGGCACGCGCTCAGCGTAGCTGAGAGGCTCGGCGTGAGGCTCTCAGCCCTGAAGGCCGGTAGCCTGGAGTACCGTGAAGCCATCGACTACGCCCTAACCGCCCTCGGGATAGCGGATCCAGTCGAGGTCTCGGGGGCGGCCGCCGTGGCCCTGGGCTTAGCCGCGGCCCGTAGCCTGGGCTGCGACTGCGTGCTAACCGGCGACGGCGGGGACGAGCTTTTCCTAGGCTATACCTTCCTACTCGACCTAGACCCCCAACGCCTGGGCGAGTGGAGGAGCAGGATGGCCGGTGGGGGAGCCTACTTCGTCGTCGACGATATAGCGGGCCTCCTAGGCGTCAGGGTCTGCCACCCCCTCTACAGCCCTGAGGCCAGGAGCCTCTCGCTCGAGGCGCCCCTCGAGTGCCTCCTGGGCCCCGGGCCCGGTGGGGGGCGCTATGGCAAGCTCATGCTACGCCTCTACCTAGACCACCACGGCCTGAGGGACGCTGCGTGGAGGGGTAAGACCCCCATAACCGAGGGATCAGCCTCCCTCGATGCCCTAGAGGAGCTGGCAAGGGGCTCGCGGCCCCTGGAGGGCTGGGAGCCCAGCGAGGCCCACGCCTACCTCATGCACAGGCTGAGGGGGCTAGGGATCCCCCACCCGGGGCCCTGCAGGGACGAGCAGCGGAGGTGCCCCGTCTGCGGCCGCTGCCTTGAGGGGTCCCGCTGCAGGTTCTGCGGCGCCTACCTGGAGCCCGGTGGGGGGGTCAGCGTTTACCGCGGATCACCTGCTCGGTGAACACCCTGCATAGTGTGACGTATGTGGCTAGGTTCAGTATTCTAAGCACGTCGTGGAGCTTGGCCAGCACAACAGCGGCCCAGGGGCTCCTCGCCTCCGAGAGCGACTCCCGGATCCTCTGCCTTAGATCCCTGATCGCGAGCAGCAGCTCCCCCGACCTGGTGAAGCTGGGGTTCGCGAGGATCCTCGCTTGGAGGTCTATCACGTCCTCGAGACCCTTTAGGAGCGACTTTATCGCCGCCGCCTCCGAGGAGTCCATCCGGGGCCCCTCCGGGGGGAGCATCTTAAGTAGGTCGTCTAGTATATCGACTGCGAAGCCGAGGTAGCCCGTTGCCAGGGCTGCGTAGTAGCTTGAGGCCAGGTTCGGCGCTCCCCCCTGCCTCGACATGAGGTACCTTATTATCGCGTGCTGGTTCCTCTGGAAGTCCTTCTCGAGGACCTCCAGCTCCTCCCTATCGAGGGGCTCCCCGTCGAGGAGCCTGCCCAGGATCGACAATATGCCGCGGGCGTCAGCAGCTATCCCCCTAAGCATGTGGCCTACATCTAGCTTATCAGAGTCAAGAGCGACCTTAACTATGAGGCTCCCATCCTCAGCCTCGGCCACCTGGAGGCCGAGGAGTGTTAGGGCCCACCTCTTCAGCTCCATGAGGGCCTCGCGGGCCGGGATCCCCCGGGGCCTCAGCCTGGCCTCAACGAGGCCGCTGAGGTAGAGGCAGACAACCACGCTGCCAGCGGCCCCGGGGATTGGGGGTAAGGGGATCTCGGGTGGGACGCCCGAGTCCTTCTCGAGGGGGAGGATCCTGATACTATCACCCTCATCGACTAGGTAAACCTTACTCCCGACGTCGATACCCATCCTGCGGGCCCACTCCTTGGGTATAGTCACGACTATACTGCTCGCACCCAGCCTCTGAACCCTCCTAATCTCTACTGACACAACCAGCCACCCACTACCCCGGGGGAGCGGGCGGTTTTCGGATATTTTACATGTACAACCCACGAGGCCCCCTGGTGGGTCTCTATGGGTAGGGTCATCGTTAGGGCTGGATCCAGGCTTCACGCGGGCTTCTACTACGCCGGGCCTGGCAGGCCGTACTCGTGGGGCTCCGCGGGCTTCTACATAGCTACGCCCAGGGTCACGGTGGAGGCCGAGGAGTGCCCTGGGGGGGCGCGGGTGGGTGGTGCGGGTCACGCACTCGACGCCGCTAGAGAGGCGCTGGAGAGGCTGGGCTATGGGGGTGTCTGCCTCGAGGTGAGGGAGGCGCCGCCCAGGCACGTTGGGCTCGGCAGTACGACGCAGATAATGCTCTCAGCCGCCTGCGCCGCCCGCCTAGCGCTAGGCGAGGGAGGCTGCAGCCCCGGGGAGGTGGCCCTCCTAGCTAGGAGGCTTGGGAGGGGGAGGGTCTCGGGGGCGGGGAGCATCGCCTTCGCCTACGGGGGCTTCGTTGTAGACGCCGGCTCACCGGACCCTAGGGGCCCCACTCCCCTGTTCAGGCTCGAGATACCCCGCGGCTGGGCCTTCATAGTCGCGATCCCCCGGCTACCCAGGGGCCTCAGCGGCCCCCGGGAGGAGGAGCTGCTCTCGAGGCCGTGGAGGCCTCGGGGCGAGGTTGAGAGGCTCATGTCATCGGGCCTCCTGAGGCTCGCCGTCGGCATCTCCAGGGGGGATCTCCGCGAGGCCCTCGAGGGCCTCAGGATGATGCAGCTCGGCACTGGCATGTACTTCTCGGGGCTGCAGGGCGGAGCCTATAGGAGCGACCTCCAGGCCATAGTGGGTGAGGCGGAGAGGAGCGGGCTGGTGATGGCCCAGTCCAGCTGGGGCCCGACGCTCTACACCATAACCACTAGGGACGCCGCCTGGGACGACGCGGCCCTCGTCAAGTCTGTCATGAGGGAGGTGGGGGTCGAAGGCGAGGTAATAATCTCCGAGCCCCTGAACGCGGGGGCTAGGATAGGCTATTTGAGCCGGTAGGGGGAGCACCTACATTGACAGCATAAATCCCCAAGTGGGGTGCCTTGGGGGGATGAGCGTAACCTCCGACTCCGATGCCTAGGGCAATGGGGATGCCCTGCGATGGCGACCCCCCGCGGTGAGGGTAGGGGGGCCCTGGGCCTGCTCCCCTACCTGGGCTACATGATAGCGACTACCAGCACGTCAATCATAGCCTCGGGGCTCTACGGGGCCTATAGGGTCCTCTACAGGGGCTCGGAGGCAGACGTCTACCCGACCCTGGTCTTCCTCACGATAGGGGCGGTGTACCTGGCCATAGGCGTTGCCCTAACCATGCTCCCCAGGGCGACGCTGAGGCACGCCTCCGCCATAGCGTTGACGGTCGTGACGTGGGTCACCGTGCCTGTCCTAGCGGCTATCCCATTCAAGGTGGCCGCCAGGATACCCTACATAGACGCGCTATTCGAATCCGTGAGTGGCTGGACCACAACGGGGCTCACCATACTCTCCGGGACGCCCAGCACCTCGGGGGGAGTCTACGTTCCTAGAGTCGAGGAGCTCCCCCGCACCCTCCAGGTCTGGAGGACCCTGATGCAGTGGGAGGGGGGCCTGGGTATAGTAGTCTTCACGATAGGCGTCCTAGCGGCCCCCGGGATAAGCGCTGCCGCCCTCTACCTGGCTGAGGGTAGGGTTGAGAAGATAGAGGCGAGCGTCGCCGCCACTGCTTGGAAGATGTTCATCGTATACGCTACCCTCACAGGCGTAAGCGCCGCCCTATTCTACGCCGCAGGCATGAATGTCTACGACGCGATAAGCCACGCGATGACGGGCATAGCCACGGCGGGGTTCTCCACCCACACAGCGAGCCTCGGCTACTACCTCTCCAACAAGTGGGTGCTGATAGCGGGCATGATAACGGTGATGCTTGGAGCCATAAACTTCAAGGATCACTACGGCCTCCTAACATTCAGGCTCCGAGGCTTCCCAAGCGTTGAGACCAGGGCGCAGCTACTCATAGTGGCCCTCTCCGCCCTAGCGGCCCTCTACATCTGGGAGAGGGACCCGGCCTTCCACAAGAGCTTCACGGCGCTCCAGGTCGTCTTCCACGTAGTGTCATCCAGCAGCACCGCCGGCTTCCAAGCCGGGAACCTCGAGGCCACCCCAGACGCCTACAAGGCCATACTGACGTTCCTAGCCCTCCTAGGCGGCAGCGCCTTCTCGACGGCGGGTGGGATCAAGATCATTAGGCTGGTCGTGCTAGCCAAGGTTGGCTGGATCGAGGCATCATCCCCTACCAGGCCCAGGGGCTACAGGCCCAGCATGAAGCTGGGCGACAAGAGGCTGAGCGACAGCTACATAAGGAGCGTGGCCGCCACGGCCACGGCCTTCGTGCTCACCCACCTCATACTCAGCACCGCACTCTCCGGCCTCTACCCGAACCGCTACACGATAGCTGACGCGGCCTTCGAGGTGGCGAGCGCCATGGGGAACGTAGGCCTCAGCGTGGGCATAAGCTCCGCCTCAGCCCCCCTGGGGGCGAAGGTTATACTGATACTCGCAATGCTCCTCGGCCGCCTCGAGGTGGTGGCTTATATAGCAGCGCTCTACTACGCCGCTAAGAGGGCCATGGAGGCCAGGCTCCACAGGTACATCTAGCCCCCCAGGCTAGGGTGAAGCCTGAAAAGCCTCCCCAGAGGCGGCCGCCCCCTAAGGGTGCGGCTAGTGGGCGTCCACGACAGCCTCTCAAGCGCCTTGAGGGCCCTCAACAGCCTCGCCAGGACTGGGTGGATGCTGAGGGGCGTGCCCCCCTCGCAGGCGGAGACTGTTGCGCAGCACTCCTACACAGCGGCAGTCCTAGCCCTAGAGCTAGCCTGGGAGGCTAGGAGCAGGGGCGTCGAGGTAGACCCCCTAAGGGCCTCCGTGATAGCGCTACTCCACGACTTCGCCGAGGCCTGGGTAGGCGATATACCGAAGCCCGCCGGCCTGGAGGCCGCCAAGCTCGCCGCGGAGGAGAGGGCCATCGAGGGAGAGGCCCCCCTATCACCCCTGGCCAAGAGCCTCTACAGGGAGTTCAACGAGTCCAGGACCCGCGAGGCCCTAATAGCGAGGGCCGCGGAGCTGCTGGCGACGCACCTAGCCGCTACATGGTACGCGGGCCTCGGCTACCCGGTGGACGACATACTCGAGAACACACTGAGAGCCGCCATCAAGGTAGCCGAGAAAGCCGGGGTCGGAGAGGCCTTCAAGGCCCTACTAGAGAGGCTAGGCTTACCCAGGCCACCGTAACTTCTAATGGCTTGTAGTGCCTTCTACATGATGTTTGGGGTTAGATGACCCGCTGTGCGGTGATGCCCGGGTGAGCCCGGGTGTGCGGGGCGTGGCGCTCCCCACCAACGGGGCCCATAAAGCCCCGCGACGCCGGTGAGCGGGGGCCGAGGCGCCAACCCCACCCCCAAAGTTATGAGGGCGGGGAAACGCTTACCCGGGCATAGGGGCTGGAGACCCCACGGGCGGTATGCCTCGGATGAAGCCAGCGTGCCGCCAGCCCGGCAACAGTCCAGGACCCCAGGGACGGGCATCCAGGCGGGAGGGAGTGCTTGGGGGTTGAACGGAAGGTTTTAATACTTGTGGGAGCCGGGTGGGATTTTGGTGGTGGGCTCTGTCCACGCTGAGCTACCGCGATGAAGTGGTGGCTGGCAAGTATAGGGTTAGGCTCGTCTACTCGGGGGGCTCCCTGCTCGGGGCAATCGTGGAGATACCCGGGAGGGGGAGCTTCTATATACCCCTGAGAGGCGACGTGACAGTCCCCCGGCTGCCCAAGAAACTTAAACGCTACCTCGCCCGCCTCGGCTTCCAGCTTCCCTGATGCCCCTATACCTAATCCTCACGAACCCCACGCCCGCCTCGCTCGCGGCGAGTTGGAGGGCGTAGTCGTCGGTCGCCACGGGGGCTCTAAGCTCTAGGGCGAGCGCTAGGACCTCCAGGTCGGTCTTGCTGAGCTTGCCGAGCACGCCTGCCCTCCTCGCTATCCTCGCCGCCTCCTCCACCGTGGCGGGGGAGGGTTCTAGTACTTCGAGTCTACCATAGGCTAGGCACTCCTCGAGCATCCTCCTAGAATCCCTATCCCTGACCTCCCCCACCACACTCGGCGTTGTGGCGTGGCGCCCGGGGATCCTCAGGGGGAGGCCCGCCATTATGGCTCCCGTGTCCATTACAAGCCTGCTACCAGTAGGCGAGGATCCTCGCGTAGAGCCTCTCATAGTAGTTCTCCCACCACCTGAACCTGGCTATCCTCGCGGGCTTATCACACCTCTCCACAACCGCCACGGCGCCGGGCTGCAGGTCCTCTATGTGCTGGCCGTCTATGCTCACGTAGAGGGGCCCGCTGGCCGGTCTCACCTCGACCTCAACCCTATACGTTGGGGGCACGACGACCGGGCGTAGGTGGAGCTGCACGGGGTTCATGGGGGTGAGTATGAGGGCGTCGAGGCCGGGATCCACTATGGGGCCCCCAGCGCTTAGACTATAGGCTGTGGAGCCTAGGGTGGTCGCTATGATGAGGCCGTCCCCGTCTAGGGTGAAGACCCTCTCACCGTTAGCGTAGACGGTGAGCTTTACCAGCTTAGCCATCTTCGTTATGAAGACCACGTCATTCATTGCGCAGGGGAGGATCCTCTCCCCGATCCTAGTCGAGACCCTGGGGTAGTCGACTACACGGTACCTACCCTCTATGAAGTCCTCCACCCTCTCCTCTATCTCGTACGGCTCCACATCCAGTAGGAACCCCCTCTTACCCGCCCTGACGGTCATGACAACGACCCTGGATGGGTCGGGGAGCTTCTGTATCGACCTAAGCAGAGTGCCGTCACCGCCAACGACAACTATCCTCTCCGGGGGATCCTTGGATATGTTGAAGAGAGGGTAGCCGCGGAAGCGGGCATAGCTCATCGCAGTATCCCTCTCAACAACAACCTCCACCCCCCTAGACTCGAGGGCCGCAACAGCCTTCGCCGCAGCCTCCTCCGCCAGGCCACTACCCGGCTTGGCTACAATACCCACAGGCCCCCGGCCCATGCGCGCACCCCACAAGCGCCGTGGCCCACGAGGTATTAGCGCTTCCCGCTGGAGGTCAGACCGCGACCTCGAACCTCACCGTGAACATCGGGGCCGGGTAACCGCCTCATCATCCCGGGGGGCTCGGAGCGCGAAAACCTCCCCACCCCAGATCGGCTGGTAAGGCCTCCTCACGGCCCCCTGAAAGCTATTCTCTGCCCGGGGGGCCCTCTAGCTGAGTGGCTGCGGCACTAGTTACCTGTCACGCCGTAGTTGAGGGTCGCCTGATGCCGGTGGAGAGCCCCTGTGTCGCGGTCCCCGCCCCGGAGGCCGAGCGCGCTAGGAGGATCCTGGCTGGGAGGGGGCTCCTAGCTAGGGGGCTCAAGGCGGGGAGGCGCGGGGATAGAGTGCTGTTCCCCGTTAGGGACAGCCGTGAGGCCCTGGAGGCTCTGAGGGCGGCTGGGGTGAGGGCCGAGGCTTGCGTGGGCGTTTTCGAGGAGTATAGGAGGCCCGGCAGGGTCGGCGACCACGTCCCGGGGGTGTCGAGCTACGTCGTGGTGGGGGAGGCCGCCATAATAAATGAGAGGCCGGGGCTGCCCAGGGAGGCGCTCCTGGAGGCCGCCCGGAGGATAATGGAGCTACACCCTAGAGTCAGGGGGGTATACCTTAAGAGGGGCACCGAGGGGGGCTTCAGGCTTGCTAGGCTGGAGCTACTCCTCGGCGAGAGGGTGGGCGAGACCATCTACAGGGAGTACGGCCTGGAGTTCGTAGTGGACGTTGAGAAGGTCTACGTTAACCCTAGCCTGGCGGCGGAGCATAGGAGGGTGGCGGAGCTGGCCTCGGACGGTGAGTTATTCTTAGACATGTTCTCCGGCTACGGGGCCTTCGCGATACACGCAGCGCACCTCCACGAGCTAACAGCCGTCTCAGTGGATCTGAACCCCCACGCCTCCAGGCTCGCCATAGCTAACGTGTGGAGGAACAAGTCCAAGCTCAGGGGGCGCGTTATAGTAGTCCACGCCGACGCCGCCATACTCCCGGAGGTGCTGAGGGGATCCTTCGACAGGATAGTCATGAACCACCCAACCGAGAGCACCCGCTTCATCCCAGTCGCCTGCAGGCTCCTCGCCGGGAAGGGGTGGGTGCACCTCTACAGGCTCTCCGACGCCCCCGAGCACGCCTGGGAGGAGGCCCGCGGGGCTATGGAGGAGTCCGGGTGCGAGGCGGAGCTACTCGGGTCCAGGAGGGTCATCGAGTATAGCCCCCGCCTCTCCATATACGCCCTCGACATCGAGGCCGGGAAGGCCTAGCCTGCCAGGCTCGACCACAGTCATCGCGACCCTGAGCCTGGCACCCCCCCGGAGGGCCTTGACGAGGCCCCTGTCTAGGTCGGCGGCGGCCTTCGAGGCCCTCACCATGACGGTCTCGGGGCCCACATAGTTGCTCCTCCTAAACACCATCCTAACAGGGTCGCTCAACTCCATCCTGGGATCGCCCCAGCCCACCACTATGTCGACCCTGCCCCCCGCCGCTAGAAGCACTACGGCCACCCAACCACTCCTCAGGCCGTCCTTGAGCCACTGGGGCAGCGCCGAGGCCGAGGCCTCGCTCCTAATACCTATAATGCAGTCCCCCCGGGGCGTCAGGTAGTCCTCCCTAGTCACCTCGAAGGTCGTGCGGTGCCTAGCCCTCACGTTAGCGTGACCCCAAGCGTCGAATACGAACCAGCGCCCCTCAAACTCGAGCATATCAAGCACACCCTAGTGAGGGGCCTGGACGATCTGGCCAGCCCCCCTCATAAGGATCAGGGCCAACACTATCAACACAACGGCCAGGACAGCCGCTATCACGGCCATCTTAGAGCTCGTACCAAATATTATCGGTATAGGGCCTATCATGATAACGCCTCCACCCTCAACCCTACCCTTACCGCCCCCACCGCCCCCGACAGCCGCGCCGAGCACCCCAAGGAATATCAAGGCGAAGCCTATGAGCACCAACAGGATCCCAGCCCCGACGAGCACCCAGGGATCCACACCCACAAACCACCACCCCCAAGCACCCATGAAGAGCGCGGGCCGAGGCCTATTAGACCGCGCCACTCCCCACGTACCACCGGCGCGCGGGTAGGGCCGGGAGGGCCGCCGCCTCCCCGCGGCCGCATGGCCGCGCCCGAAGGCGCAACGCGGGGGCCAGTAACCCGGGGCCCCGAGGGAGCCCGCCGAGGCGTCCCCCGGGGCTCGGGGAGATGATTCCCGTCCCGCGGGGCCGGCGGTGGCGGGGCTCCCACCGGAGGGTGGGTGTCCACCGCCTTAGCCGGGGGAACCTGGCCAGGCCCGGAAGGGAGCAACCTGTCCCCCGGCCGCTCGGCGTTCGCGGGGGTGCGGGGTGATCCCTCCGGGGGCTCCGCCTCGGGGCCGGGCCCTCGGGGGTCCCTGGGGGCCGCGCGCCGCCTCCGGCTGAGGGGTTGCCTGTTGGGCGGGGACTGCCTGGGGGATCCGGCGTACCTGGCCATGTCTACGCCCCCGATAACGGCGCCCTCCACTGCGAGGCTCTGGGAGGCCTCTAGGCTGATGTACGAGGCCGGGGTTGGGAGCGTCATAGTGGTCGACGCCTCGGGGAGGGTTGCGGGGATCCTGACGGCTAGGGATGTGCTCAGGCTCCTCGCCACCGGGGTCGCCGCCCGGAACCCCCCGCTCTCGGATGTCATGAGCCTAAACGTCGTTACAGCCAGCCCCGAGGAGCCCCTCTCAGCCATAGCTGATAGGATGAGGGAGGCCGGTGTCAGGCACGTACCGATAGTCGACGCGGAGGGGAGGCCCGTGGGTATAGTCTCCCAGACAGACCTGCTACGCCACCTAGTCGAGTGCCTCCGGGAAAGGAGAGACGGGCCGCGGGGCCCCCGCACAACTTAAAGCCCCCCACAACATGAGGCTCAAGAGGGAGGGCGCCGCGGTCGCCTAGCCTGGTTAGGGCGCCGGCCTGCTAAGCCGGTGGGGGAGACCCCGCGCGGGTTCAAATCCCGCCCGCGGCGCCACCCCCCTGCCCGTGGAGCAGGTCAAGATGCACCACCTACTCCTGCAAGGATCCGCGCTAGGCCCAAAAGACCTCCTGCCACGCAACCAAAGCGGTGGGCAGGCTAAGATCCCCACGCGGCTCAGGCACTCCAGGCGCCCGATCAGGGCTAGCCTGCAGGACCTGGAGGTAACCTCGGTGTGCTTAGCAGTCAGAAAGCCAAATCCTCAATCAAGGCTGCTGAGCTAGGCTACAAAGTAGCCAGGGTAGCAGCACACCCTACATTAAGGGATACGGGGAGAAAGGCGGCATCTTACGTCTATACAGGGCTACCTGCAATAGAAAGCCTTCTTCCTTCCATTGATTATCTTCGAGAAGTGTTTCTAAGTTTCTTCTACGAAGGCCTCTACTACATCCTCAGCTGATTTCTCCTCACTTACCCTGTGTTCCGGTAGAACCTAGCCATCAACTACGTAAGGTAGAGGCGAGGCTATGCAGCTTGGAGCCCCTGCGTGGGGTTGTGGGGGTATGCGGTCTTCCGACGTCATCTGACCCTTGAGGCCTATTCGTGTTCGCTGGGGAGGATTCGTGGCCTCTGCGCCTCCTGAGGAAGCCTAGTATCGTGACGGGATCCCTCTCTTCCTTGTTCAGACTACTTCCCATTTCTCTTCTTTGGGATCCCAGTATATGAGCCCTAGCCGCCTGGCCTCCTCGGCTTCCGGGCTCTTTTCTGGGAGTTCCTCTGGTCTCAGAGATTGCCTGTTTAGCTCCTCCGCGAAGCGTTTCAGGTCCTCTTCGGGGGCGTAGCAGACTGTGCCTTCTTCAGGCTCGATCCATATCAGGTTCTTCCCGAGCCTCTCGGCGAGCTTGTTCATGTAGACGTCTGGAGCTTTCACGCCGCGCCTGCAGCGCACCAGCTTAAGTCTTACCCCATCCCGGGGTATATACCCCTGCTTCTTGGAGTAAGTCTTACCCCTGGCGGGAGTAACGTTACTCCACTTCTGAGTAAGTCTTACCCCTTCTTGGAGTAAGTACTCCAACTTGGAGTATATATCTCTATACTCAAGGAGAAGTCTCACGGCATCATTAATACTAGTCAGACCCTTCTCCCGCATAAACTCCTCTAGCTTCTTATAGACCTCCTCCCTTAAGCTTACGTGCCTATAGCCTTTGGGCGGCAAGTCTTACCCCTAATTGAATTACAATACTCCGGGCTAGGGTATATCAACCTTACCCCAAATTGGAGTAACATTACTCTAGCTTGGAGTACCATCTCTTTCCTTGTACATTTCTAAACTAACATCTGGGTGCACGTATAGACTGCGGTGAAACAATAGCAATCACAATCTATATACTCCAAGCTAGGGCACTATCTTTTTATGGAGGGTACCCCAAGCTGGGGTATTACCTACCCGCTAAGGTAATGCTCTGGGTTGGGGTATCATATTATGGAGGTGGAGGTGGCCACTATTGCCTAAGCGCGGCTATAGACATCTAAGCCTGAGGGAGGAACTCTATAAGCAACTAGAGAATCTAAAAGAGAAGCACGGCTTCGGGAGTATAAGTGACGTAATAGCGTACCTACTAGCTCTTAATGAAGAACGAGAGGTCTATAAAAAGTTAGAGAACCTTTTAGAACGAATGAACAGTATAGTTGAGTCTCTTGAGGCTACCCTTAGCGCTAAGGGCTGGGGGAAAATAGAAGAGGAGTTCTCCATTATAAACGTTAGACTCAATATGTTATCACGCAAGGTAAAGGAATTAGAAGATGCGGTGAGGCGCATTGGGAGAAGATGAAGACAAGCTCATAGATGAGCTATATAAGATATTGGAAGAGACGAATGTTTGGTGGAGAGATAGTCGATGGCACCTTAAAGACGTAGATGTACAAGCTGCTGATCACAGTGGCATTAAGCCCAGAATACTCTTCACCATAAGGGATAACTGGCTTCCACTCATTAAATACAGGAAAGAGTGGGCAATTCGAGTTTTTCGTGGACCGCGCAGAATCGGAAAGACAACTCTAATGAAATTACTTATTAGGGAAGCTATCTCAACGGGTTTTCATCCGCGTTCAATAGTCTACATTAGCCTTGATAACGAGGATCTAAGGAAGATAGTGGCTAAGTCTGGTCTTCGACAGCCGTTAAGACGCATCATAAGCGAGTCCATCGAGAAATATGGGAGATGCATACTAATAATAGATGAAGCGTCTTTTCATAGTGACTGGGCATTGGCGCTTAAGAACCTAGTCGACGAAGGTGTTATTCGATATCCTGGCGTACTCGTCTTAGTGACTGGTAGTTATTCTTTGGAGCTCTACACCGCAAAAAGAGAGCTT
>Ga0256833_1000881_pt1 | contig 22716 bp, 17 predicted proteins | sample 356284metaG_FD_190535 | JGI IMG/M metagenome (GOLD analysis project Ga0256833, IMG submission 190535) | Hydrothermal vent microbial communities from Mid Atlantic Ridge, Atlantic Ocean - 356-284 | ecosystem: Environmental > Aquatic > Marine > Hydrothermal vents | place: Atlantic Ocean: Mid... | reverse complement strand
AAAGATTTTAGAGACTTCTTGGAAGAGTTTTTATATCTTATTCAATCTGGAATGCCAATTGACCAAGCATTAAAAAATCTATATAAAGTAACATCAAAAGCAGAAACAAAATTTTTTATAGATAGGACTTTAGCAGGGATTAAAGATGGTACACCATTTTCAGAGTCACTAGAAGTTGCGTTTAAAGAGGTCAATTATGAGGTAGATTCACTTGTAAAGTCACTTATTACTATAGGCGAAGAGATAGGAGAGCTTGATAGAAGTATAGAGAGAGCTTTAGAACATATGAAATATCAAGAGGAGATTCGTTCTCAAATCTCTCAAGCTATACGATACCCTATTTTTCTATTGGGAATGAGTATAATGATGGTCTTTTTTGTCTTTTGGTTTGTTGTTCCTAAGTTTTCTGCCATGTTTACTCCTGAAGAGTTTGAGAAGTTACCCTCATTATCTTATGGAGTATTAACACTTGGAAAAACATTAGATGGAAATATGTGGTTTGTTCTACTTGGATTTATTGGATTTGTTGCAATAATTTGGATTTCAGTTAAAAAAAACAAGAAATTTTGGTTCTCTTTGGTTACTAAAATCAACTTTTTTAATAAATTAATGCTAAAAATAGAACTATCTTATATATTTCGCTCATTAGGTGTAATGCTTCAAGGTGGGCTAAAAATAGATAGAGCATTAGCAAGAGTTATCCCCTTAATTAACCACTATGAACTAAAGAACCTTTTTACCATTGCACGAGATGAGATTAGAAAAGGAGAGAAGCTTAGTCGTATCTTTTTTGATAGTAGTGTTATCGCACCAAATGTTGCCTCCCTTATCTCTGTAGGGGAGAACTCTTCAAATTTAGAGAAGATATTTATCTCTGTTGGAGATAAACTAGGAAAAGAGTTTAGTATGGATATTAAAAAAATATTATCTCTACTAGAACCTTTAATTATTATTTTTGTTGGGATACTTATTGCTATGATTGTTGTCTCTATTATGTTGGCTGTCGTTAGCTTAACCGATTTAACAGATATGTAACTTTATGAGAAGAGCATTTACTTTGATTGAGCTTTTAGTTGTTTTGGCAATGGTTAGTTTACTTATCTCTATTGTCGCCCCATCAGGAAAGAGAATGTATGAGAAGTTCTCTAAACGTATGCAAAAGATAGAAGCTGTAGGACTGGAACATGATAGACGATTTAGTGCTTTTTTAAAAGATGAAAACTTCATAGAGAGGAATAGTAGTGAATAACTCGCATCGTGCTTTTACCATTATAGAAATTCTAATTGCTATGTTAATTCTTTTTACTGCAATTGCTTTTTCGAATATTTCAATAAAGGCATTTAATACTTATCAGAGGCAATCTTTACGTTATCAAGATTTTTATATAACAGCATTAAGTTTAAAAAATAAATTTTCGTCATATGATAAATTTGATCGCTTAAAGTATGAAGGAAATTTAAATTTAATTTCTTATGTTGTAGAGATTAAAATAATTTTAAATAAAAGAAATTATGTTGTTGGGAAAGATGGAATTGGACGGAATAATGGAGCATTTATGGTGACATTATATGAGTTGAAAATGAAATTATTTAAAGGTAATCAAGAAGAAAAATATAAATTTTTATTAACAAAACAAAAGAAAATAAAATGAAATTTAAATTAGGATTTACTTTGATTGAATTATTAGTGACAATTGTATTGTTCTCATTATTATTGGCGACAGCATTATACTCTTTTCGTTTTATTTCTATTAACATAAGAAATATTAATAATACTAATCCTCAATTGGCAATGAATTTTGATCTACTAAATGATATTTTTTCGGCTACATATTATTATATTGATACTGATAAATCTAAATTCGAAGGTAGGAAACGTTATTTTTATTATTTTCATGGTAAAAAAGATACTTGTCGTTTTATCTCTAACTCTTCACTCTTTTATAATCAATTAGTTGTTGTTCAGATAAGCTTTAAAGATAAAAAATTTATTTATGAAGAGGGAAAGATATTTGATAAAAAGATTAACTATAAGGTATTAGATAAAATAAAATTAACTAAAAAAATTACACTTTTAAAGAATATAGATAAATTAAATTTTAAATATAATAGAAAAGGAAAAGTTAGTTTATCTCTTCATAATAAAATACCAGAAAGTATAGAAATTAAATTTCAAAAAAATGCTCAATGGTATGATTATATTTTTCTAGTTAAAGCTAAGAATCGGACAAAATTAGAAGTAATAATATCAGATTATAATTTAATGAAAAGTGTTAAAGGAGAATAATGTTATGAGAAAAGCATTTGCTTTAGCATTAACCCTTTGGATTGTTGCTATCATGAGTTTAGTAACAGCACTTTATCTGAATTATGGAAAAATAACAGTCCAAAAAACTAAATTATTAAATAAGAAGTTAGATGCTATTTTTAAAGTTGAGTCTACAGTAGAATTATTGAAATTTTATGGTGTGACTGGTGAGTTTTTATCCAACACAATAAAAAATAAAATACTTCAACGTAATTTTCCATCTTTTCCTAACCAAATATTTACAGATGGACGGGAAACTAAGTGGAATAAGCAAATTATTAAAATTCAAGATATATCTGGATTAATAGGTACAGCAGATATGGATGCTTTGGTTAATTATATTATTAGTAATGTAAATATTTCAAAGGATAAAAGTGTTATAATAAAGGAAAGTATGTTAGATTGGTTGGACTCTAATGAAATTACTAATTTAAATGGTGCTGAAGCACCATTTTATAGTCATAAAGGACTGGGATATACTCCCCGAAATGAGAATTATATTGCATCTTTAGATGAAATTTTTTTACTTAAAGGATTGGTTGGAGTTAAGATAAATCGAAAAAAGTTGAAATCTAAGTTAATTTTATCTTCTTTTGTTTTAAGAAATATTTTAACAATGGATATTAATGTGCTATCAGCTCTTTACCACTTCTCTAAAATTGAACAAGAACAGCTTATTAAAGCTAAAAAAGAAAGTAATAAAACTTTTGTAAGACTTTTTTATGAGCTCAGACCAAAAGAGTTAAATAGTGAATTAACAGGTCTTAGTAGTTCCCGTATAATGAAAGTATTAGTAAGTTTTAAAGATAAAGAAATTTATGAAGAAGTCTCTTTTATAATAAGTTTTAGACAAAATGAATTTACTATAAGTGAAATTATAGAATATAATAATTAGGAAGTAATTTATGGGAAGCTTAATCAAATTTTTGATTACTTATTTTTTTAAAAAAAATATTATTAAAATTTCTACTATAGAAAATTCATTTTTTTTATATAAACATTTAGATAAAAAGATTAAAGTGACATCAGAAATTATTAAAATTAATTATATAAAAGAATCACCTTATCCAGAAGAAACAAGTTCTATTAGTTTTGTTCTCTCTAAGGAGAATTTATATTTATGGTTTGTTAAAGGTAATTATCGCTACTTACCTGAAGCGTTGTTGCTATATAGACACCTTGTATTAACCTATAGCTCAATATGCTGTATTTTTAAATCAAAGATAGATAAAGTAGTGATTATTAAAGATGGCGTACTTGTTTCATCTTTTTCCAAAAGTGCAATTAATAAAATAGATTTACAGTTAATTAAAGATGAATTTAGTATAGAAGATGTATTAGTAATTGAAGAGAAAGAGTATGCTACCTTTTTAAAAGAATCTTATGCCAAACTAAAACTTAATGATTTATTAAGTATCTTTAATATTAAAATAGACTTTAAAAATTTATGGACAGTGACTTTAAAATATTTAGCAATACCCTTTTTTTATAGTAGTATTTTAATAGTGTTATTTATGGGTTTATACTCATATTACCTAGATAGAGAACAAGAAAAACTATATAAAGAATATCAAGAGAAAAGACAAATTGGTAGAGATTTTAAAAACTCTTTTGATAAGATAGAGAATGAAAATATACAATTTAGTTCTTTACTAAATGAGTTACAATATCATCAAAAAACTTTGGCAATTTCAAATATTATTAAGGTGACAGATGAAATGAATTTGAGTATGAAATATATAAAAGTTTTTAATGATAAAGTAGAGTTTATTATTAAAACAGATAAACAGTCTCAAATCCCATTATATGTTAAAAGATTATTTAAATCAAATTACTTTAAAGAAGTTAAAAATATTTCTTCCTTTAAGCTTCATGACAAACGGATACAAATTACAATGGTAGCCCAATTGAGGAAGAATTAATATGGCAAAATATTATCTTTATTTACTTTTATCTTTTTTTATTTTCTTAAATGGTGTAGAATACTTTAATATAGAAATCAAAAACAGTATTAAAAAACAGGAATTATTAAAATATAAATTAAAAAAACAGCTACTTTATGATGCTAAAAAAGAAGAAGTTCAGGCTATAGTATATAGAGAACAAGATATTATCAGCAAAAATAAAAAACTATTTTTTGATAAAAAGAAAAAAGAGACTATTGTTTTTTCTGAAATACAAGAAGAAATACAAGCTACAATGAAAAAAATAGGAGGGAAAATCACCCGTTTAAATAGTGGTATTGCAATTGATACAGATTTTTATAAAAAATACCCTATTGCAGTAAATTTAGAATTAATTCCAGAAGATTTAGATGATTTTTTTAAACGAATATCAAAAACAAAGAGATACTTATTTCTTGATATGATTCATATTTCTAAAGATGTTAGAAAGAATATGTTACGTTTAAACTTTACTATTATAGGATATCAATTAAAATGAAAAAATATCAAATTATTTTAGTTTTATTATTACCGATACTATCTCTTAGTTGGGCTTATCTTGATTATGAAACTTTACGTAAAAATAGGAATGTATTTTTATCAGACTTAAATATAACTATTATTGATATGCAAAAAAAATTATTAGAAAAGAGTCAATCATTTTATGATGCTAACTGTACATTTTGGGAGATGAAGAGCAGTGAGATTTTAAAGAATAGAGAGAAGAAACAATTGCTAGAAAGAGAAAAAAATAGCACTAATGATTTGAAGAGGGGCAAAAGCTTAAATCTGAAAAATAGAGTTATATGTTTAGGTAAAGAGTGTTGGGAATTTTTAGGAGTCGTGACGATGGATAACAAAGTTACGGTGACTCTTTTGTCTAAAAATAAAGCATCAGAACTAAAGACTTTTCAACTACATGATATGTTGTTAGAGAATATTGAAATTATAGACATTCAATCAGATGGGATGAATGTAATGAATAAAACAACAAATAAAAAAATTAGTTTAAAGCTTTTTGAAGTTGATATTGACAAATATTTACCTAAAAAAAGTATAAAGGAAAAAAATGAGTAACAACTATATAATATTATTGGGAGTAACACTTTTGCTAGGAGGATGTTCCTTGATTGACACCACTCAAATAGCAGATACTAAAAAACATATTATTAGAGGTTTAGATGGTAAGTTAAGTCAAAAATTACAAGAAGTTTCCTATAGCGAAGATTCTCAGACGGAAGAAATGGTTGAAGATTTATCAAGCTATGTTATCTCTAATAATGATGATGTTGAAGAAGTTTCTAATGTGTATCCCTTAAAGACAGGACGTAAAGTTTTTAATCGTGATCTTATGGTGGTTAAAAAATATTTTGATAAAAAGAAAGTAAAACTGTCGATTGAAGAAATGCCATTAAATAAGTTTTTACACTTGGTTTTTTCTAAAGTTTTAAAGGTAGATTATGTTTTAGACAAAACAGTACAGAAAAGTCAAGAACCTGTTTCTATTAATATTACAGAAAAAATATCTAAAGAGAAGCTTTTCTCTATAGTAAGTAATGTATTAGAAGAGTTTCGCATTGTTATAGAGATAGAAGGTGATGTATTTTATATTAAGAAGTCTTCAAAAGGAGTTTCTTCTTCGGTCCATAAAGTCTATTTTGGAACCTCTGTACCAAAAGGTTTAAATGATAATGATGTTATCTATATGATGAGACCGTTCTATTACAATAAACAAATTTCAAAACATAATATTTTTATAAAAAATTATTTTTTAAGTAAAAAATCTGATTTGCGTATTGATGAATTTGAAAGTATTATTCAAATAAAAGATAAAGTTAAAAACATTCGAAAAGCTTTAGAATTTTATAGCTTTATTGACCAGCCAAGCATGAGAAATAAACAGATGAAGTTGATTCGTATGAAACATATGAATGTTGTTAAATTTATAGATCAGCTTAAACCTATCTTAGACAATTATGGAATACTTATTGCTACTAGTCCCAAGTCCGCAGGTGTTCAGTTAGTTCCTATAGAACAGATTAACTCTTTTTTACTTCTTTCTAGTAAAGAAGAGTGGATTAAAACCATTCTTTTTTGGAAATCAAAACTTGATATTATGGAGAAAAGTACTTCAGAAGATTTAGAATTTTTTGTCTATAAACCACTTAATCGTAAAGCTGAGGAATTAGTCACAGTACTGCAAAGCTTTCCTCATTTTTATGAAGGTAATGCAATTACTAGCAAGGCTGAGGCTTCAGTTGAAAATACTGCTACAACAGAATCTGAGACTACTAATACAGAAGGTTCATCCTCAATTACCTCAGGTATAAGTAGTGAAAATAGTCTAAATAATCGAGGAAATAAAACAACCGTAGTTTTAGATAAAGAACGAAATAATATTATTATCTATGCTACACAAAAACGTTATATTGCTATTCAAAAGATGTTGAAAAGTTTAGACACACTACCAAAACAAGTACTCATAGAAGTAACCATTGCAGATATCTCTTTAACCAAATCGTTAAAGTTTGGTTTTGAATGGTTCTTAGAAAATAATGGATATAACATAAAAGGGCTTGATGGCAAAGGTGACTCAGGAGCAACTGGTTTGTTACTCAATATGTTTTCTGTTTCAGAAGGTCTAAGTAGTGTTTTTTCAGCAGCTGAAACTAAAGATTACGTCAATATTCTTTCAAATCCTAAATTATTAGTACTTAACAATCATAGTGCTAGTATTAATGTGGGAAATCGGGTGCCCATTTTATCTTCTCAAGCAGCCTCAGCTGATGCAGGTGCAGCAGGAGGAATTATCCAAACTATTAATTATCAGGAGACAGGTATTTCTCTGTCAGTTAAGCCAACCATTAACTCAGATGGATATTTAAGTTTAAACATTACTCAAAATGTTAGTACTGCAAAACAGAATACTATATCTAAGATTAGTTCACCAGTTATTTTTAACCGTGCATTACAGACAGATGTTGTGTTGAAAAGTGGTGAAACTGTTGTACTCGGAGGGCTTATTTCTGAAGGAAAAACTAAAAATGAAGGGGGAATTCCAATATTGGGAAAAATTCCAGTAATAGGAAAACTTTTTTCTAACTCAGGAGATTCAGTAGAAAAGAATGAATTGGTTATTTTAATTAAACCAACTATTTTACGAAATAATAGTGATGCTACGGTAGTTACAGAAGCACTATTAGAATTAATGAACTTTAATTAACAAGAGTTTAGTTGGAATGTTGAAGAAAATAAAAAGATAAGTATAAACAAAGTGAAAATCTTCTTCTTTAAGATTAAATATGTTAGAATAACAGCAAGTGAGCTAAATTCTCATGAAATTTAATTTTAAAAGGAGTTCAAATATGAACAAAATTCTTTCAAGTGTACTAATTAGTGCAATCGCATCTACTGTGACCTTATCTGCAGCAACAGCTGTTGTTGGTGAAGATGTACCTACAGCAGACAGATTAAGTAAGCTTTACATTAACCCAACTACCACAAAATATAATAAAGCAGCGACTTTAGATGGTGAGAACCTTTCAGGCTATGACTATAACACTTCAGTAGATCTTCCAGGTTTAGGACAAGCGAGTGAGATTGTATGGAAACCATTTGTAAACTTAACATCAGGTTCTAAATTTACTTTACGTGCGGTGAACTCTGAGTTTGTTCTTGCTAGAGATGTATCTTTATGTAATAAGGGTGTAAAAGTTGGAACCATGGTATCTGTTGGTACTACAGATGGTAGTACAAAAATGAACGACATGAGTTTTAGAATTGATGATGGTATCGTAGACCCAGATAACCTTAAAGACAGTAACATTACTTTCTCAACAACAACTACTTGTCCTTCAGATGAGACAACTATGTTAGCCCTTATTCCAACAGGTGGAGCTTGTTCAAGTTATGGTGTTGAAATTCCTCAGGCAATTGATGATTCATCTCAAGCCTTTACGGATTATACTGCTCCTGCAATCACTATTGGTAATGCAAAAAGATTGGTAAAAGTTGCTTGTGATACTCCTGTTTGTACTATTGATGCTGCGGCAGACAATAAAAGCTTTACACTTGTAGCTGCTTCAACGGGGATCAATAATAGCAAACAAGAAGAAATTGGTTCAAACAATGCATCTACTTATTGTCCAGAATGTGAAGAAAATACAGTAGCAACTTGTAGAACAACTATTTCTGTTAAAAATGACGCACCATTTGATATTACCTCTTTAGAGTTAACACCAAGTATGGCTAATAACGCAGGTATGACAGTAGATGTTGACTTTGATGTAAACTCTTCAACAGGAGGAGCATTAAACTCTTTAATTACACTTAGTGATATTAATATTACTGCTGGTGATGAAAAAAACATTACTATTACCTATAACCCTTTAACTAATGCAGTTATTGAACCAGGTACAGTATCAAGTGCAATTACACTTAAATCAGGTATGGATGCATTACAACTTGATAGAAGATCAAATGATTTAGCAACTTTCTCTGTAGCTGGTAATACAGTATTTACTGTTCCTTACATGAACTCAACGTACAAATCTATGGTTAAAGTTACAAGTCTTTCAGATGCTGAAGCAAAATTATCTGCAGTTATTACTGATCAAGATGGTTTAGCTACAGGTGTAGTTGATTTAGGTACAATTGCTCCAAAAGCAACTAAATTCCTATTCTCAACATCTGGAGCATTAAAAGATGCTGCTGATGCTGCTGGTCTTAAAAATGCTTGGTCTGTAGTATTTACAATTTCTGCTGAAGCGACTGTTGTTGCTACAATGGCAGGACCAGACGGTGGAGACAGAGCGATTTCAGTATTCTAGAAATCACTTTTTCTTGAACAACAAAACTTTGAGTTTTGTTGTTTGCTAAGCATTCATTTGCTTAGCAACTTTCTTTTTAACTATCAAATAACTTCTTAGCCAATTCAAAATCATCTTCCCAATCAATATCAATCAGTTTTAATCCTTTTAATTTAAATAGATACGGATTTTTCCCAATTCTATCAGACATACTTAAGTAGTTTTTTCGAGAGTTAATATAAAAAGCATGGTTAATCTCATACAAGGGTTCCAAATCTTGAGTTTGAATCCAAGGGTTATCGCTCTCTTCAATATTTATCATTTTTTTACTTTTATCTGACCATAAAAAGTTTCGTATCTCTGTCACAGACATAATTGAGTCGTAGCCATTTTTTAATGCTTCAAAATACTTTTTTATCGCTTTTTCATAATCTTGGGCTTTGACAAAGGGGCTTGTTACATGTAGCCATAAAATATGTTCTCCTTTTGTAATGGTTGGCATGTATTCTATTAACTCTTTTACAATTGTATCTGAAGAACACAAGTGTTCAGGTCGTCTATCTATTTTGACTCGTGGGTCATCTTTTGCTATGGCTTCTATCTGTTCTATGGCTTCATCATAATTTGATGTTATGACTATTTCATCTACATTTTTTATTTTAAGTAGTTCTGTAATTTTTAGTTCTGTTAAACTTTTTCCCTCTTTTGAAAAAGGGCGTATGTTTTTATTTTTGACTCTTTGGCTACCTTTTCTAATGGGTAGTACGATGGATAACTTCATAATCATTTTCCTTTTATATATCTACCCCATTGGGTATAAAATCTCTTTTTGTATCTCTCTTATTGCTTCTAAAGTTTCATTGCTCATTTTAAAATCAACGCCTGTTAAAACATCATCTAACTGCTCTTCAACTCTAGCAGAGGTCAAAGCAGAAGCTACAAAATCAAAACTAAGCGTCCAAGCAATAGCTAATGTAACAGAAGAGATATTTAGCTCTTTTGCTAAATCCATATATCTAGTAGTAGCTTCTATGGTTTTAGAGTTTATAAAGCGTTTTGCCATTTCTCTTTCACGTAATGAATCACTTTTAATATGGTGTGAATATCGTGCATCTTGTGGATAAACTCCATCATTATATTTACCACTTAATACCCCACCAGCTAAAGGAGAGTAGGCAAGAAGTGAAATTTTCTCTTTTTGACAAACAGTAGAGAGCTCATCTAAAAATCTTAGATTATTTAATGAAAAATTATTTTGAATGGATTGAAATCTATTTAACTTTTCATATTTTGAAATCTCATTTGCTTTTGTCAATCCATAGGCACTGTCGTTTGATGTCCCAATATATCGTACTTTCCCACTCTCTATCAGTTTATCTAGTACTTTTAGGGTCTCTTCTATGGGAACAGTCTTATCTGACCAATGAATTTGATATAGATCTAAGTAATCTGTATTTAAACGTTTTAGTGTTCCCTCTACTGCTTTGATAATGTGAAAAGAGTCTAGTGCTGTAAGTCCATGACGAACGGGTGGAATAAACCAACCATTTGCACCACCTGCTACTTTTGATGCTAAGATGATTGAATCTCTAGGTTTTGTCTGTAACCATTCACCTATATACTCTTCGCTAATACCTACTAACTCTTTTCGTACAGGCGAAGGGTAAATTTCTGCTGTATCAATTAAATTTATTCCTCTTTCATACGCTTTATCTAAGATTTTGAAAGACTCTTTTTTATTGGCATTTGTTCCAAAGGTCATGGTACCCAAGCCAATCTCTGAGACTCTAAGTCCTGATGTTCCGATATATCTGTAGTTCATATTGTTTTATTCCTTTATTATATGTTCAAATGCTTCTTCTATTAATGAAAAAGAGATGTCATTATAGACATAAGCATTTCCAATCTCATTGACTAATATAAGCCTTAGGTGGTTATTAATTCGTTTTTTATCTTTAAGTACATTTCGTAGGCATTTTTTTAGTAACTCTTCTCTGCTAAATCCAAGTTTAGATGCAAATAGAGATGTTGGAAGATGATATAACTCAAAGAGCTTTTTATAGGAATCATAAATTGAAACATCAAGGTTTAAATGCTTTTGTGCGATGAATGCTACTGCCATAATACCCAAAGAGACCCCCTCTCCATGTCGGTACTGCTCTTGATGGTTTTTTGCTGTTGAAATCTCTATAGCATGACCTAAAGTATGACCATAGTTCAAGAGTAAACGTTTATTGCCCTCTCTAATGTCGCCTTTGACATGGGCTATTTTTATTTTAATACTTTTTGAGATAAAGTATTTAAGCTCTTGCTCTTTTTTATCTAAAATATTTGCAACATTTTTTTCTAAATATTGATAAAATATTTTATCATTAATAATCGCACATTTTATAACCTCTGCTATACCAGAGTTATACTCTCTATCTGGTAAATGTGCAATTAAATCCAAATCCATTAAGGTAAATATAGGATGGAAATAGTTTCCTATAGCATTTATGGTTTGTCTAAAGTTAATGGCGACTTTTCCACCCACAGAGCTATCAACCATAGCCATAAGCGTAGTAGGAATATGCACTAAGTTCATACCTCTATACCAAGTACTAGCTACAAAACCAGCTAAATCACCAATAACCCCACCACCAATAGCGATAAGTGTTGAATCACGTGCCAAATCATTCTCTTCTAAAATAGAATATATTTTTAAAACTTCATTCATATTTTTATTTACTTTTCCAGCTTCCATTAGGTAAATATAGAGTTCAAACTCTTTTAGTAAGTTTTCTACTTGTGTAACAATGGAGTTTTTAAAAAAGTTATCAGCTACTATTATCACTTTTTTACTTTTTGTCTGTTCTAAAAGTAGTTTAGCAATATTATTTATGACTCCTTTGTCTATGTAGATATTATAATTGTTTTCATCAAAATCGACATTAATTATTTTCATATTAAACCCCTTGAAACATGCCAGAATTAACAATAAGTTCGGCTATTTCAAAATCTTTTTCTTCATTTATCTCATGTCCCTCAAAATGGTTTATAATGTGCATATATGGATTTTCTCCTACTCTACATTTTTGTTTAAAAAAGCTATCTCTATGAACAACATAAAGAAGTCCTTGTTCCAAAATAACTGAGTCTAAATCTTTTAATTTAGATGACTTTTTATCCCTCCTAAAATTTAGAGGAGTATTTTTATACCAAGTAAATTTTTTAGCTTCTATGGCTGTAAATGCAGAGTCATACATATCTGTTTGAACTTGTTTAATACAACTATCTAAACTATTTTTTGTTAAAAATGGACTGTATGGGTGGAGAAGTACTACGATGTCTGTTTTATAATTTTTCAAAAAACTCTCTATAATATCTTCAATTAAAATATTTGAATTGTCTAACTTTTTATCTCTTGTTAAATATTTTATTTTTAGTTCAGGGTTTATATATTTTAAGATTTCTCTAGTAGAGGAGTAGATAATTGTTTCATCAATTAAATCAGAGGAATTAAGTAATGAAATACTATACTCTATGAGGTATTTCCCTGCCAGTTTTTTAATATCTCTACTGTTTCCATTGTTAAACCAAAATGGGATTAAGGCTACTGTTTTCATATCTTCTCTTTTTTAGAATTATTATAGCTTTTTTTACTCTATATTTAAAGTTATTAAATAATAATTACTATATAATTAACTCAATTGAAAATTGGATTAAAAGAGTAATGACACCTAAAAATAAAGATGCTTTATACTATTATAATAAAATAGAACCACTTAAAAAACAAGGTTTATGGTGGCGAGTAGTTGACATTTATAAAAAAGTTATATCTTTAACATTTCAACCAAAACGGGAACTTTTTTTAGAGTATATTTTTTTTTTAAAAAAGATGTATCGTTTTAAAGAAATTAGTAGAATTTATCAGGAAATAGAGTCTATTTCCATATTGAATTCTAATGAATCTTTTAATTATGCTTGTGCTTTAGAGCAAAGTGGAAAAAAAGAGTTATCAGAGAAGTACTATAAAAAAGCAATAGAGTTGGATGATACAAAAAATTCTAAATTATTGGGAAAAGGTGTTTTTTATGAAAAATTAGGCGATTGGAATGGTGCTTCTAAAGCTTATGAAGAGTATTTCAAAGATAAAAAACTCTCTCTACAGATGGCATATAAATATGGAATGGCTTATGACCGTTGTTATAATTGGGCTAAAGCTGAAGAGATTTATTTAACATCTATTTTAGATAGTACAGAACCTATAAATTTTTATCATCGTTTGGGCATTGTTCAGGAACGACAAAAAAAGTATACTGAGGCTATTGAGTCTTATCTTGTAGCAGTGTTTAAACATAAGGATCATTTATCCTATTTCTATTATCGTTTAGGTTTTATACTTATAAAAGTAGATAAATATAAAGAGGCATGTGAAGCTTTTTTAATGATGAAAAAAAAGTCATTGGTTTTAAATAAAGTAAAAAATAAATCTGTAGAAAAACAAAATGGAGTTTTATTACATAAATATCTTCTTGAGAATGAGCCACTATCTTTAGCCTCTTGGCTTGAATTTGCTAAAAAAGCTGAAGCTTTAAAGTATTGGAGTGTTGCAGAGTATGCTTATAAAGAGTATTTAGCCAGAGAAGAAAATTTTAATGAAAATATCTATTTTTTATTAGCATCTACTCTAGTGCAACAAGAGAAATATAAAGAAGCAAGTCAAATTTTTTTAGAGCAACGTATTATTAAAGATGCTCATGGGCTAGTTGAGACGGAGTATCATAGCAATAAAACATTACAAAAAAGTATTAATTATGTTGAGTATTATGAACGATTGCCTTTAGAAGAACGTTTGATTATTTATGAAGGATATCAAGACTCTTTTGGAAAATCTGTTGTTCTAGATTTGTTTAATGAAATTCAAAAAGATGTATATTTTGATAACTATAGACATATATGGATTGAGAATATATTAGAAGATATACCAAAAGAGCTAAAAAGTAATAAAAATATTATTTTTGTAAAGAAAGATAGTGATTTATATATGAGATATATATCAAAGGCAAAATATATTATTAATAATATTAAATTATCTCAATATTTTATTCAAAAGGAGGGACAGTTTTGTTTAAATGAATTTATTAAATGTTCAGTGAATACATTAACAAAAGTAAAGAGTATTTTTTTCCAACAGAAAAATTATATTAAAAATGAGAGAGAAAAAAAATCTATTTTGTTCTATGGTGGACATTTTATTCCTAATGGAATTACTACTTCTTTTCTAAATTTAATTGATGCAATTGATAAAGATAACTATAAAATTTACATTGTCATCGATGAAGAGCAGTTAAGAAAGAACAAGCAAAATGAAGAACAGTTTGCAAGGCTTAATGCGAATATAAGGCTTATTAAGAAAACTTCAACAATGCTAATGACTTTAGAAGAGAAGTGGTTAATTGGTAAATTAAATTTACAGCATGATTTAGCTTCAGATGAAATGTGGAGAATTGTTAATGTAGCTTATAGACGAGAGTATCAACGTGTTTTTAAAGGAAAAAAATTTGATTTAATTATTAATTTTGAGGGTTATAGTCAATATTGGATACGACTTTTAGGTTCAGTTAAAGAGATACCTAAAGTACTTTATCTCCATAATGATATTTTAGGAGAAGCAAAAACTCGTTTTCCTTATATTTATGCGAATATGAAGTTTTATAAAAATTATACTAAGCTAATCTCTGTTTCTAAAGATTCTAATGAAATAAATCATAAAAATATTGGGTTGGATAAAAGTTTGTTTGATTATTGTAATAACCTTTTAAATCCTCAAGAGATTATTGCTAAATCAGAAACTTTAACTTTAACTGACTATGAAAAAAATATTTTTAAAAATAGTAGAGTTTTTATTAATATAGCAAGACTCTCTCCTGAAAAGGGGCATAATCAGTTAATTCATGCTTTTTTTAAATTAACCAATGAATATAGTGATATTAAGTTGATTATTATTGGTCAAGGTCCATTAAAAGAAGAGTTAGAAGATTTAATTATTGAACTAGAGCTAAAAAATAAAGTTTTTTTATTAGGACAAAAGCTTAATCCTATGCCATATTTAAAAAAATCTAACTGTTTTGTTTTATCATCAAATTATGAAGGACAAGGATTAGTACTTTTTGAAGCAATGATTTTAAATAAGCCTATTATTAGTACCAATATTGAAGGACCTAGAAGTGTTTTAGAAAATAAGTTAGGTTATTTAGTTGATAATAGTGAAGATGGTCTTTACCAAGGTATGTTGAGATTTTTAAACTCTTCTTTTACACTAAATCAATTTGATGTTGAAGAGTATAATCAACAAGCATTTGAAATGTTCACTAATAAAGTATTGACTTTATGCAATGAATCAAAAAATAGTTTAGATTTTCTATATCAATCTGGAATTAAATATTTTAATAATAAAAATTGGAAAGAAGCTTTAAAAAAATTCGAAGAAGTAAAAAAGAGTTATCCTATAAATGATAATCGTTATCCAACGCTTTACTATATTCGTGAATCACAGATTCGATATACTTTGGAGATTGAAAAAAAAGAAATAAATGAGATTGTATTTTATGTTAAGCATAAATTTGATGCAGAAAGTTTTACAGGTGTTTTATTTTTATTAGAAAAGCTTTCTGGAAAATCTAAAGAGTGGTATGGTTTGTATCTTGCATTTATTGAACTTATTGAATATATTAAAACTGATGATAGTGATATGAAGGAGAGTGTGAATGAACTTTTTTTAGTTAAAATTAAGGAGTTTAGTAAATCCTTTAATCAAAATTTAGAGGCAGAGTTTTTGCCTCATACAGTATGGTTTATTATGGCAAATCTATTCTTATTGGTACAGAAATATCAACTTTATTATTATGCTAGAGAGAATGCACTTAAGTCTATTTTAGCATTAACTAATACCCCAAAAGTAAAGGTTGCCCAGTATCGATTAACTGCTATGGCAGAGAGTCATTCTCTTGATGAATACGATAAGCTTAAAGATATACTTTTAAAAAAAGAGACCTCTTATCTTCAACAGCATTTACAGTTAATTGGTGCTACAGAACTCTATTTCGGTCGAAAAAAATCTGCAATAGAATTTTATAAAAAATTTTTAACACCTTTAGAACAAAAATTTGCATCATATATTTCAAATAAATCCGTTGCTATTGTAGGCCCTATAGATTCAGGTTTAAATTTAGGAGATGAGATTGATAGTTATGATATAGTTTTACGTTTCAATTATATGGGAACAGAAAAGTTATCTCAGAATAATTTTGGGAAGAAAACAAATATTTCATTCTATATAGAAGCTAGATTATGGGGAGATAGAATAGAATATGAGAAAATTTCTTGGATGAATGAGTTGGATTGGGTTATTATTGATACTCCACATTCACTTGACGATATATCTTTTATGGGAGTAACTAAGCCTATACGAAAAAGATATTATGCTGCTCATCCTTTTGCAAATCCTATGTTTAAAGGTGCATCAAGTGGAATACAGCGTGCTATTTTAGATTTGATGAGATTTAATGTGAAAAAAATAAAAGTCTTTAATACAAATTTATTTCTTGAAAACAATTATGATATAAATTATGCAAGTCGTGGAAAACTAGGTGTTGAATATTTTAATTTTCATTGGCATGACCCTTTAAGTAATTTTATTTTTTTAAAGAGATTACAGAGTTTTTCTTTAATAGAATCGGATGAAGTTTTAGATAAGATATTAAAAATGAGTAAAAAAGAATATATTGAGGCTTTAGAGCTTCGCTATGGAAATAAAGATTTAGGATAAAAAATGACAATTAAAGGTATTTTTAAATTAGTAAAAGAGCCAAAAAAATTTATAAAAGATTATGCAAAAAAACATTTTTCTAAAGATGAATTGAAAGAGTATATAATAAGAGCTATTGATTTAGATATTCCAATTCATCAATATTATTATTTAATTTTTAAAGAGTTAAAAAAAGAAAAATATTTTTCAAGAGCAGAGGTAGCATTAAGAAGAGCAATTGAAATAAATCCTCAAGCAAATTACTATTGTGAATTAAGTAATATACTATATAATAAAGCTCAATGGTGGCAAGTTTGTGATATTTTAGAAAAAGCTTTAGAATTAGATTCACAAATTGGAATAGAATATTATAGAAAATATATTAAAGCTTTAATAAATATGAGGAGATTCAAACAAGCTATTAAAGTTTTTAGAAATATACCTTATAAAAATGAGCTAAAAGAAGAGGACTATTTTTACTATGGGCTAATGATTGAAGAGATAGGTAATATTGAAGAAGCAAAAAGAGTTTATACTAAAGCAATTGATATATCTTCTGATACTTTATATAAAGAGTTAGGAGAGGGACTCTTTTATACAAAAAAATGGCAATGGGAAAAAGCTAAAAATAGTTATAGTAAGAGATTAAAGATAACTCCTGATAACTCAGAGTTATTATATCGTTATGCTTTTACTACAGATAGATGTTATCAATGGGAAGATGCTGAAAAATATTACACTAAAGCTTTAGAAAAAAATCCACTAAATAATAATTGGTATTATCGTTTAGGTTTTGTTCAAGAGAGACAAGAAAAATGGTTAGATGCTGTAAACTCTTATGCTTTTTCAGTTTCTCAAATAGATAAAAAAATTCCATATAGATATTATCGCTTGGGCTATGTTTTAGCAAAACAAAAACGCTATAAAGAGTCTTGTCAGGCATTTATAATGATGAAAAATGAAAATTCTTTAAAGGTAAATAGTTTAATAAATAATACTCTAAAATTAGAGATTAAAAAAAGTATAAAATTGATTTATGAGAAACTTCAGTTAGATACAACAGATATAGAATCATGGTGTAATCTAGCAAAAAGAGCAGAAGAATTAGAAGAGTGGGAATTAGCTGAAGATGCATATGTAGAACTTTTGGCAAGAAAAGAGGATTTTGATTTAAATATATATTTTAATTATGCTTGTACACTTTTTAAACAAGATAGATTTAAAGAAGCAAGTAGTATCTTTATTGAACAGAAGATTATGCAAAATGCTTATGGTGTTATAGAGACAGAATATAATAAAAATATAAATTTAAAACAGTTTGTTAACTATACAGAGTATTATGAAAGATATAAAATTGAAGATGATACTATTCTATATGAGAGTTATCATGGTGGTTCTTTTTCTTGTAATCCTTATGCTATATTTCAATCTATTTATAAAGATAAAAGATTTTACAATTATAAACATATATGGGTAATTAATGATAAAGAAAAAATACCTGAAGAGTTAAAGAGTGACAGTAATATAATATTTATTAAAAGAAATTGTGATTTATATATGCGTTATTTGGCAAAGGCTAAATATCTTATTAATAATGTCTCTTTTCCTGAATATTTTATACGAAAAGAGGGGCAACTATACTTAAATACATGGCATGGAACACCAATTAAAACATTAGGAAAAGATATTAAAGACGATTTCTTTGCACATAAAAATGCCACAAGAAATTTTTTACAGGCATCACATTTAATTAGTCCTAATAGTTTTACTACCAAAATTCTAACTAATAATTTTGATATAGATGATATCTATAGAGGAGTTATTGCTCAAACAGGTTATCCAAGACAAGATTTAACTCTTAATGCTTCAACTGAATATAAACAAGAGATTAAAAATAAGCTTGGAATTAAAAATAATAAACCAATAGTTTTGTATGCTCCAACTTGGCGAGGAACATTAGCAGGTTCAAAATTTGATATAGAAAAGTTAATTATAGATATAAAACTCTTTAAAAAATTGGATATAAACTTTATCTTTAGAGGACATCATATGGCTGAAAAGCTTTTAGATGATGTTAGTGAAATCAAAGATGTTGTTGTTTCCTCTAGTATCGACACTAACAGTTTATTATCTATTGTTGATATATTAATTACAGATTATTCAAGTATCTCTTTTGATTATATGGCAGTTGGTAAACCTATTATCTATTATACTTATGATAGAGAGGAGTATGAGTCTGAAAGGGGATTATATTTTCCTTTAGAAGATGTAAGTGAAGATATATATAAAACGAACAATGAAGTTGCTGAGGCAATAAAAAGGCTTCTTAATGCAGAAAACATTAGCAATAAACAACAAGAAGCACAAGAGAAGTTTTGTGCTTATGATGATGGAGATGCAACTACTAGAGTAGTTGATTTATTCTTTTTTAATAAACAAGATAGTGTAAATATTATTCAAGAAAAACAGAAAAAATCAATATTGATTTACGGAGGAGCTTTTATTCCTAATGGTGTAACTACATCTCTTGTAAATCTTATTAACTCTATTGATACTAAAAAATATAGTGTAACATTGGCTATTGACCCAAATATAATTAAATTAGATGATAAAAAGATAGCTCAATTTAACAAAATTAAATATGAGATTAAAGTTATTGGACGATTTGCTAGAATGACTACTACCCTAGAAGAGAAATGGATTATTGATAATTTTAATATACATAAATCATTTTCTACTAAAGAGAAAGAGGAGTTGTTTAATAGAGCTTATAGACGAGAATTTTCAAGAGTATTTGGAATGGCTAAATTTGATACAATTATCTCTTTTGAAGGTTATAATAGTTATTGGATTAGACTTTTTAGTGTTTATGAAAAAGTATATAATAAAGTTAATTATTTACATGCAGATATGGAGAGAGAGGCAATAACTAGATTCCCTTATCTATATGGAAATTTTGAGATGTATAAAAATTATCATAAATTAATCTCCGTATCTAGTGATGCCAATATGTTAAATAGAGACAATTTAGCTGAAAAATATAATATTCCTGTAGATAAATTTGATTACTGTGATAATGTTTTAAATCCTACTGAAATTATTAAGCGATCAACTGCAGATATAGAAGATAGTAATATATTTAATAATAGTAAAACTTTTATTAATATAGCACGTCTCTCTCCTGAAAAAGATCATGAAAAACTAATTAAAGCTTTCTCTATTGTTGCCAAAAAGGATAAAAAAAGTCAATTGATTATTATTGGAGATGGACCATTAAGAGGTGAATTAAAACAGTTAATAAAAAAACTGTCTCTTAAAAAAAGAGTTTTGTTGTTAGGACAAAAATTTAATCCAATGCCTTATTTAAAAGCTTCTGATTGTTTTGTATTATCTTCTAATTATGAAGGTCAAGGTTTAGTTCTATTGGAAGCTATGGTATTAGAGAAGCCTGTAATTAGTACAGATATTTCTGGTCCAAGAAGTATATTAAAAGATGGATTAGGTTTATTAGTTGAGAATAGTGAGGATGGATTAGCTAAAGGTATGTTTAAATATTTAGAAGAAGATAGTAGTTTTTCGAAAAAATTTAATTATAAAAAGTATAATAAAGAAGCAATTGAGATGTTTTATACTAAAGTAATAGGAGATTAGATAATGAAAGAATTAAAAATAGTTCTTAGTAAAGAGATGTTACAAAAGTCATTAGACTTTGAACTTCCTACGCAAACTTTATATATTGATCGTTCTAAAGTTGGAGATATAAAAGAGAGAGGACACAATCTAATTGGGTTCTCTCGTAGAGAGTTAATTATAAGAGAGTTTATTGTTAAATTAGCCTCTAATGGCTTTTTTTTAGTATCATCATTAAAAGGAAACTCAAGATTTGAAAAGTTTATTAAGGCAGAGGATTTTAAAGATAATATAAAAGTAAAAAATTTAAAAATCTATAATAATATATATTATACTATTCAGGAGCCTATTTTAAAGTTTTCTAAACCTAGATTAGTTGTTATTTTCTCTTCTGTAGCAGATAGAGCATTTAATGCTGATATATCTATACGAAATTTTTTTACTAATTTTGAAACAATTTCTAAATACATTCCTCAAAATAGTTATATTCTAAGAATAGCAGATATAGGAGGGATTATTGGTAATTTTTATATGAATACAACTTTTTCTAATTCAATAGAGAATAATATTCAAGAGTTATTAAAATATATATTAGATATATATTATATAGATAAAGATGATGTTATTTTATATGGAGGTTCTAAGGGGGGTACAGCTTCTCTATATCACTCTATTTTAGGTGGATATAAGGCTATTGCTGTAGACCCAATTGTTTCAGACAAGTATCATGAAAAGTATTCAGATGATTCTCATTTTACAAAAAGATATGGAGAGTATGCTATCTATCCTAAATCTAAAAAAGAGAAATTTATAAATCTAATTAGAAATAGTAAAATAGAGGATAATAATATATATATTATATATTCACAACAGTCACCAATATATATGGATATAAATAATATTATTAAAAAAAATGATAAAGAGAATAAAATAAATTATCTAAATGTATGTCATCCCCAAATAAAAACTCATCCTGATGTAGCTTCTAAAACTATTAATATTTTATTATCAATAATGAATAATCTTTTTTATAATCTATCAGAGATAAAATCAAAAGATATTGATTGCGATAAAGCTATAGAAAAAAAAATAGAGATTAAAGCAGAATTAAAACTTACAAAATTAATTATCTATACAAATAATAAAAGTATGAATTTAAGAGTCTATGATACTACTTTAGAGCAATATAAAGATATACCATTGAAATACTCTGTTGCAGAGATAAGTTTATTTAAATTAAAAGGTAAGATGATTTCGGTTGTAGAAATAGATACTTCTATAGAACATGAGCTTGTGGTTGATTTAAAAAAGAGTAGTCTGTTGTCTAAGATAGCATCTTATAAAAATATAGTAATAAATGGGAAAGAATTTTCATTTTTGGCTATAGGTTAATAGAGATAGGTATAAAATAGTGAGTAAAAAAATAATAATAACCTACGGAACATTCGATATGTTCCATATAGGACATTTAAAGCTACTCCAACGTCTAAAAGATATGGCAGATGAGCTTATCGTGGCTATCTCTACAGATGAGTTTAATCGTGGAAAAGGGAAGAAAGTGATGATTCCCTATGAGCAAAGAGCTGAGATAGTTGCTAATATTAAATGTGTGGACAAGGTCATTCCCGAAGAGAGTTGGGAACAAAAAGTGACTGATGTTCAAAAGTATAATATTGATATTTTTGCCATTGGAGATGATTGGGCTGGAAAGTTTGATTTTTTAAAAGAGCATTGTGAGGTAGTCTATTTGGAGAGAACTAAAGATATATCAACCACACAGCTCAAAAAATCTTTGGCTAATTTTATGTCAATTCCAAAAGAGGATATTATTAATGCTTTTGAAGTGATAGAGATGTTAAAGAAAGATTTTGAATAGAGATGATATTAACCAAAGCAAACGTAAAAACCTTTTTAAGAGATTTTAGAAAAAATCTATTTTGTAGAGGTAAAGAGGCTGATGTTTCTAAATATAAATATTTCATCTTTTTGAACTCCAAAGTGACTAATATTATAGACCAAGTCTATCCTCCTTTTCAAAAGGGGTTTTTACCAAAAGATGAGGTGTTAATTGTCTATAAACATCACTTTGAGAGTGTAAATCATATTCATCGAGATTTAAAAAAGTATGGGCTTAATGGGCATTGCATTATCAATCTACGAGATATTCCCTCTGTTGAAAATGCTATTTGGTTCTATACACATAATAGCATGTTCAATTTTGCAGTTATCAATAAAAAT
>Ga0256833_1000880_pt1 | contig 22716 bp, 20 predicted proteins | sample 356284metaG_FD_190535 | JGI IMG/M metagenome (GOLD analysis project Ga0256833, IMG submission 190535) | Hydrothermal vent microbial communities from Mid Atlantic Ridge, Atlantic Ocean - 356-284 | ecosystem: Environmental > Aquatic > Marine > Hydrothermal vents | place: Atlantic Ocean: Mid... | reverse complement strand
CATAGTGCCGCTTGGGCGTCTCGTATTCCACATGGGCAATGTTGATGGTGATGCCCCGCTGCCGCTCTTCGGGCGCTTTGTCAATCTCTTCGAAGGGCGTGAACTGCCCCCACCCTTGCAAGGCGCAATACTTGGTGATGGCCGCGGTCAGCGTGGTCTTCCCGTGGTCGATGTGCCCCATCGTGCCCACATTCAAGTGCGGCTTGCGCCGCTCGAACTTTTGCTTGCCCATGATTGGTCCTCCTGTCATTCAAGGTTGGGATGGATATTGTACCGCGATTGTCCCCTTCAGGGTCGGTCGCCGCGCACAATGGCTTCGGCCAGGGGTTCGGGCACGGGCTCGTAGTGGTCGAATTCCATGGTGAACACGCCCCGGCCCTGGGTGGCCGAGCGCAGCGCGGTGGCGTAGCCGAACATTTCCGACAAGGGCACCATGGCCCGCACCGCGCGCACATTGCCGGGCCGGGCTTCGATGCCCTGGATGTCGGCCCGCCGGGCCGAAAGCTGGCCCAGCACTTCGCCCAGATATTCTTCGGGCACGGTGACTTCCACTTTCATGATGGGCTCCAGCAGCACGGGCCGGGCCTGTTTGGCGCCTTCGCGGAAAGCCATGGAGCCGGCCATCTTGAAGGCCATTTCGCTGGAGTCCACTTCGTGGTAGGAGCCGTCGAGCAGGGTGACCTTGACATCGGTCACCGGATACCCGGCCACCACCCCCGCGTCCGCGGCCTCGCGCACGCCTTTTTCCACCGCGGGGATGAATTCCTTGGGGATGGCCCCGCCCACGATTTTGTTCTCGAAAGCGATGCCCGTGCCCGGCTCCGCGGGTTCCAAACTGAGGATGACATGGCCGTATTGCCCGCGGCCGCCGGTTTGCTTGACGAACTTGCCTTCCACTTTGGGCACGGGCCGGGTGATGGTTTCCCGATAAGCCACCCGGGGTTTGCCCACCCGGGCCTGCACATTGAACTCCCGCTTCATGCGGTCGATGAGGATTTCCAGGTGCAGCTCACCCATGCCCGAGATGATGGTCTGGCCCGTGGCCTCGTCCACCCGCACCCGGAAGGTGGGGTCTTCTTCGGCCAGCTTTTGCAGGGCCTTGGCCAGCTTGTCCTGGTCCGCGGTGGATTTGGGCTCCACGGCTACGGAAATCACCGGCTCGGGGAAGGAGATGCTCTCGAGCACGATGGGAGCCTTGGGGTCGCAGAGGGTGTCGCCGGTGAAGGTGTGCTTGAGGCCCACCACCGCGGCGATGTCGCCGGCGTAAACTTCGCTGATGTCTTCCCGCCGGTCGGCATACATGCGAATGAGGCGGCCGATGCGCTCTTTGCGGCCCTTGGTGGCGTTGTAGACCGTGGCGCCCTGGCGCAGCGTGCCCGAGTAGACCCGGAAGTAGGCCAGGCGGCCGGCGTAGGGGTCGGTGACAATCTTGAACACCAGCGCGGCCAGAGGCGCGTCGTCCCGGGCTTCGCGCACCTCTTCCTCGCCCGTATCGGGGTTGACGCCCCGCACCGGCGGGATATCCACCGGCGAAGGCAGGTAATCGACTACCCCGTCGAGCAAGGGTTGAATGCCCTTGTTCTTCAGCGCGCTGCCGCAAAACACGGGCTGCAGCTGCCCGGCGATGGTGGCCCGGCGCAAGGCGGCCTTGAGCTCGGCCACGGTGATTTCTTCGTCGCCAAAGTACTTGTCCATCAAGGCTTCGTCGGTTTCGACGATTTGCTCCAGCATCTTCTCCCGGGCTTCTTCCGCGGCGGCGCGCAATTCGGCCGGAATTTCCGTCACTTCGGGCTTCTTGCCCAAGTCATCGACCCACACGATGGCCTTCATCTCCAGCAGGTCGATGACCCCGCGGAAGTCGGCTTCGCTGCCGATGGGCAATTGCACGGCCACGGGGTTGGCGCCCAATTTTTCCCGAATGCTCTCAATGGAACGCTCGTAGGACGCGCCCACCCGGTCCATCTTGTTGACGAAGCAAATGCGGGGAACGCCGTAGCGGTCGGCCTGCCGCCACACGGTCTCGCTTTGGGGCTCCACGCCGTGCACCGCGTCGAACACCACAATGCCGCCGTCCAGCACCCGCAGCGAGCGCTGCACTTCCGCGGTGAAATCGATGTGGCCCGGCGTATCGATGATGTTGATTTGATACCCTTTCCACTCGGCCGACACCGACGCGGACACGATGGTAATCCCCCGTTCCCGCTCCTGTTCCATGTAGTCGGTGACCGTGGTGCCTTCGTGCACCTCCCCCAGGCGGTGGGTGCGGCCCGTGTAGAACAGGATGCGCTCGGTGGTGGTGGTTTTGCCCGCGTCGATGTGGGCGATGATGCCGATATTCCGATAGCGCTCAATAGGATGTTCGCGCGGCATAAGCCTTCCTCAAGAAACAAGTTCGCAGACAGGACAAGGGGCGCGCAGCTCCACAGCCCGCGCCCCAAGATGGCAAAACAAGCGCAAACCCAGGCCGACGGCCTACACCCGGAAGTGGGCGAAGGCCCGGTTGGCCTCGGCCATGCGGTGGGTTTCCTCCCGCTTGCGCACGGCCGCGCCCTGGCCGCGCGCCGCGTCCATCAGCTCCGCGGCTAGCTTCTCCGAAAAGCCCTTGCCGGGCCGGGCCTTGGCCGCGGCGATAATCCACCGGCAGGCCAGCGCGAACTGGCGATGGGGCGGCACCTCCATGGGCACCTGGTAAGTCGCACCGCCCACCCGGCGGGGCCGCACTTCCATGATGGGCGACACATTGCGCAGCGCCTTCTCGAACACCTTGATGGGGTCGTCGCCCGTCTTCTCCTGAATGATGTCGAAGGCCGTGTACACCAACCGCGCGGCCACGCTCTTCTTGCCGTTGCGCATGACCCGGTTGATGAAGGATTGCACCTTCACGCTGCCATACTTGGGGTCGGGCGGAATTTGCCGTCGTTCAGGGCGATAGCGTCGCGGCATACCGAATTCTCCTTTGCCTCGTTATCGGGTGGAACACCTCCGGTTGGGCCGGCGCGCGCCGCGAGGCCCGCGTCTGCACCCCACCGGCTTATTTCTTGGGCCGCTTCGCGCCATACTTGGAACGCGCCTGCCGGCGGTTTTCCACACCGGCCGCGTCCAGGGTACCGCGAATAATCTTGTAGCGCACGCCGGGCAGGTCCTTCACACGGCCACCCCGCACCAGCACCACCGAGTGCTCCTGCAGGTTGTGACCCTCGCCCGGAATGTACGCGGTCACTTCCATGCCGTTGGTCAGGCGCACGCGGGCAATTTTACGCAGCGCGGAGTTGGGCTTTTTGGGCGTCATGGTCCGCACCACGGTGCACACCCCGCGCTTTTGCGGCGACCCCTTGGGCAGCCGAATGCGCTTGCCCTTGAGGGAGTTGTAAATGTAGAGCAACGCCGGCGCCTTGACCTTCTTGCGCTTGGGCTTGCGGCCCTTCCGTACCAGTTGGTTGATGGTCGGCACGGTAACCTCCTTCGTTGGCTTGCCTTGCCACGGCCCCGAGGGCCCACCTGACACACAAAAAAACCGCACGGCTCGCGTTGGCGACCCTGCCGCGGCTTTCTTCCAAACCGGGAACCGGGCCAGCGCCCGGTTGGGGCAGACGGGCATTGTAGCACGCGGCCCGCCCCGCGTCAAGGCCGCGGGCCATGCTGGGCGCAAAAAACCGGGCCCAGCTTGCGGGCCCGGCCAGGCGGAGAGGGTGGGATTCGAACCCACGGTGGGCGCAAGGCCCACAGCGGTTTTCGAGACCGCCCCGTTCGTCCACTCCGGCACCTCTCCGGGCGCCCTTAATTATACGCCCAGGTGCCAAAAATGGGAAGGGGGGAGCGGGCAGAAGTTGGAAGTTTGGAGGTTAGAAGTTGGCGGTTGGTGGTTGGAGGTTGGGGGTTAGAAGTTGGTGGTTGGCGGTTGGTGGGCGGCGGCGCGCCACAGCAGGAACGCGGCCAGGGCCTGCATGAGCGCCGCAAAAACCACCACCGCGGTCACCGAGGTCTGATAGAGCCAGCCCATGGCCGCGCTGCCCACGAACCACGCCAGGCCATACCCCGCGTTGAACACGCCATAAGCCGTGGCCCGCCGCGCCGCAGGCGCCCAACGCGCCACCCCGGCCCGCAGCACCGATTCCTGCGCGCCCATGCCCACGCCCCACAGGGCCGCGCCCAGCACCGCGCCCGGCACCCCCCACCCTAAGGCCAAAGCCACGGCCAACGCGCTCACCCCCGCGGCCACCACCAACACCCGCAACCCCCACCGGTCATACGCCCGCCCAAAGGCCAAGGCCGCCAGGGCATCCACCCCCATGGCCAGGGCGTACAGCAGGGGCACCCACGCGGGCGGCACCACGGTCCGCTGCGCCCAGTGATACGCCACCAGCGCGAAGTCCAAAAACCCGGCGGCCATCATCCCCGCGGCGAGCACATAGAGCCAGAACCCGCGCGGCCAGCCCCGGCTCGTGGCCCGCGGTGCGGTGGGCCCCGGGGCCTCCAGCCGCTGGGGGTGCGGATACAACCGCCAGGCTACGGTCAAAGTGAGCAACGCCAACAGCGCCGGGCCCGCCAGCACGGCCAGGGCCGGCCGATAGCCGCCCGTCGCGGCCACCACCGCGGCCACCAGCAAGGGCCCCGTCACCGCGCCCAGCTGGTCCAGAGCCTCGTGCAGCCCAAAGGCCTTCCCCGGCCCCACCCGGCTGGCCGCATGGGAAAGCATGGCATCCCGCGCCGGCGAGCGCAAGGCCTTGCCGAAGCGTTCCAACAGCAACAACGCCACGGCCCAGGGCCAACGCCCGGCCAGGGCCAGCAAAGGCACGGCCAGCAAATTCAGCCCATAGCCCACGCCGGTGAACAGCCAATAGCGCCCCGTGCGGTCGCTGGCATAACCGGCCACCAGGCGCAGCGCGTAGCCGATGAACTCCCCCGCGCCCACGGCCAGACCCACCGCGGCCGCGCTGGCGCCCAGGGCCTGCAAATAAGGCCCCACGATGCCGCGCGCGCCTTCGTAGGTGACATCGGCCAGCAGGCTCACCAGCCCCAGCAAGAGCACAAAGCGCCACGCCCGCCGGGCTGCAGGCCCCGCGGGGGACGACGAAGCCGTGGATGGGGTCATGGTCGTTTCTCCTGAGGGAAGGACGCGGGGCCGCCGGCCGCGCTTACAGCCGCACGCTGAGCCGCAGGCCCTCGTCGAGCCGGGGGCGATATTGCAGCGCCTCGGCCAGGTGGTGTACCTGCACCGCGTCGGCGCCTTCCAAATCCGCGATGGTGCGGGCCACCTTGAGCACCCGATGATACGCCCGGGCCGAAAGCCCCAGCTGCTGCATCGCGTTGCGCATCAGGGCTTCGCCGGCCGCATCCAGGGCCACGAAACGCCGAATTTCGCCGGGGCCCATGTCCGCGTTGCTGCGCAAGGGGGTGCCCCGAAAGCGCGCCCACTGTCGTTGCCGCGCGGCTTCCACCCGCTGCCGCACCCGGGCCGAAGGCTCACCCCGTCGGCGGTCGGCCAGCTTGTCATATTCCACCCGGGGCACCTCCAGATGGATGTCGATGCGGTCCAGCAAGGGGCCCGAAATGCGCTGCCGGTAGCGGGCAATGGCCCCGGGGGAGCAGGTGCAGGCCCGCACCGGGTCGCCGAAGTAGCCGCACGGGCAAGGGTTCATGGCCGCCACCAGCATGAAATTGGCCGGGAAGGTCACCGAGCCCTGGGCCCGGCTGATGGTCACCACCCGGTCTTCCAGGGGCTGGCGCAACACTTCCAACACCCGGGAGCTGAACTCGGGCAGCTCGTCGAGGAAGAGCACGCCCCGGTGGGCCAGGGAGATTTCGCCGGGGTGGGGCCAGTTGCCGCCGCCCACCAGCCCCGCGTGGGAGATGGTGTGATGCGGCGCGCGGAAGGGCCGCTGGGTGATGAGGGGCTGGTCCGGGGGCAGCTGGTCGGCCACGGAATAGATGCGGGTGACTTCCAGGGCCTCGTCCACGGTGAGAGGCGGCAAAATGCCGGGCAGGGCCCGGGCCAGCAGGGTTTTGCCCGCGCCCGGGGGGCCCACCATGAGCAGGTTGTGCCCGCCCGCGGCGGCTACTTCCAGGGCGCGCTTGGCGTGCTCCTGGCCTTTGATGTCCGCGAAGTCGGTGAGGCCCTGGGCCGGGGGCAGCGCGGTGATGGGCGTGTGGGGCGTGGGCTGCAGCGGGCGCGCACCCCGCAGGTGAGCCACCAGCTCGGCCACGGTGTCCACGCCATACACTTCGATGTCGGGAATGAGCGCGGCCTGGGCCGCGTCTTCCGCGGGCACGAAGACCCGTCGCAAGCCATGAGCCCGGGCGCTGGCCGCGATGGCCAGCGCGCCCCGCACATGCCGCACCCGACCGTCCAGGGCCAGTTCGCCCACCACCAGCGCGTCGTCCAGGCCCGCGGCCGGCACCTGCTCGGTGAGCAGCAGCACGCCCAAAGCGATGGGCAGGTCATACACGGGCCCGGCCTTGCGCACCGCGGCCGGGGCCAGATTGACCACAATGCGCCGACGGGGCACCACCAGCCCGCTGTTGCGCAGCGCGGCCTGCACCCGTTCCCGGCTCTCTTGCACCGCGGTGTCGGGCAGGCCCACGATGGTCATGCCCGGCAGGCCCCGGCCGTAATCCACTTCCACCTCGACCAGCACCCCATCGAGGCCCACCAGCGCGCAGGCGTTCACCCGGGCCAGCATGGCGTTTTTCCTCCTGCTTCAGGAACCGCCCTGGGGCGATGCGTCGAGCTTTTCGAGGCGCAGCCGGTCGATGCGCAGGCCGTCCATGCGCTCCACGGTCAGCCGCACGCCATCCCAGGTCACCTGGTCGCCTTCCTTGGGAATGCGGCCCAATTTGCCCAGGACGAAGCCGGCCACCGTGTCGTAATGGGGGTCGTGCAAATGAATGCCTAAGGCTTCGTTGACATCGTCCATCAGAGCCATGCCGTCCACCAGCCAGGAGCCGTCGGGCTGGGGCACCACATCGGGCGGCTCCCGGTCGAAGGGGTCGCCCACCTCGCCCACCAGTTCTTCCAGCACATCCTCCAGGGTCACCAGGCCCGCAGTGCCGCCATATTCGTCCACCACCACCGCGATGTGCTGGCGCTTTTCGCGAAACAGGCGCAGCAGCTCGCGAATGGGCAGGCTCTCGGGCACGAACAGGGCTTCGTCGGCCACCTCGCGGGCCGGGGTGCCGTTGACCCGCCCCTCGGCCAGGCGGGGCAGCAGGGATTTGACATACACGATGCCCACCACCTGGTCCAGGTCGCCCTCATACAGGGGAATTTTGGTCACCCCGTGTTTGGCGGCCAGGCGCACCACTTCTGACAAGGGAGCATCGGCCGGTGCGGCCACGATGTCGGTGCGGGGCACCATGACCTGACGCACCAGAATTTGCGAAAAGTCCAGCACCGCGTGGATGATTTCGCCCTCTTCCTGGGGCAGAATGCCCTCGGCCTCGGATTCCTGCACCAGATAACGCAGTTCTTCCAGGCTGAGGCTGGCGTGGGTGGAGCCTTCCAGACCCAACAGGCGCAAAATGGCCCGGGTGGTCCAGTCGAGCAGGTCGATGAACCACTTGAAGGTGACCAGGAAAATTTGCATCAGAGGGGCCAGAATCGACGAAATGGCCTCGGGGTTGCGCAGCGCGGCCACTTTGGGCACCTGTTCCCCCAGCACCACATGCAGCGAAGTGACGATGACCAGGGAGAGCACCAGGGGCAGCGCGGGGAGCACGGTTTGGAACATGCTCAGCCAGGGCGGCAGCTCGGCTTCCCCCAGCAGGCGGTGGAGCAGGGTCTCGAAAGTGCCTTCGGCCACCGCGCCCAACGCCAGGCTGACGATGGTCACGCCCAGCTGCGAAGCCGCGACCAGGCGGTCGCGCGCTTGGGGGCTTTGCACCCACTGCAGCACCAGCCGCGCGCCCCGCTGCCCCCCTTCGGCCAGGGCCATCAAGCGCGGGCGGCGGCTCACGACGGCCGCGAACTCCATGGTGACGAAAAACGCGTTGAGCGCGATGAGCAGGGCAATCAAGAAAAAGTCAAAGAGTAGCGCCATAAGGCTTACGGCACCTCCTGAACAGGCTGCGAGGCTATTTTAGCGCAGAACCGCGACCGCGGCATAGCCCACCACCGCGTCGTAATCGCCGGTGACATCGCCCGAGGTGGCGTAGTGCAGCAGCACGGCCTGCTGGGCCTGCCAGGCCCGCGCGGCCCACAGCATGGCCGCAATGGCCGCGCGGCCGCACGCCTGGGCCACGCCTTCTTCCTCGGCCAACAGCACTTCCAGCGGGTCCAGGGCCAGCACCCGCCGCAGCATCTCCCGGTCCAGCCGGCGGGCCACCACCTGGGGGAAGTAGTGCGACAAATCGCTGCTGGCCACGATGAGGTCCTGGCGCGGGTCCAACAGCGCGGCCAGAGCCCGCCCCACTTCTTCCAGCACCCGCGGGTCCACGGTGCGAAACATGAGGGGCACCAGGCGGAACCCGGGTTGCAGCGCGCGCTGCAAGAAGGGCAGTTCCATCTCCAGCGAGTGCTCAGGGTCTTGGGGAACCGGCGTGAGGCCTACGCCCAGGCGCACCTGCAAGCGGGCGTCCAGCTGGCGCAGCACTTCGTGGGCCACAGGCACCTGGCCCAAGGGGGTTTCGTAGGCCTGATGCGCGGTGACCAGGATGGGCGGGCGGTAGGCGTAGTGCATGGGCCCCAGCAGGGCCACATAGCGGAAGGTTCGGCCCCGCACCGCGGCGAACGCGGTGCCGGCCACGGGGCCCGAATAGCGAATGCCGGCATGGGGCGCAAGCAGGGCCACCACCTGGCCGCTCAGGGCCGGCAGGCGAGCCGCGCCCTCCTCCAGCAGGCGGTCCACCAGCGCGGCCAGGGCCGCGGGGTCGGCCGGATACCACTGCCCGCGCAACGGCGAAGGACGAACCGAAGGCAAGGTCGGCTGCATGGCGCCCTCCTTCGACCCCGGGCCATACGCCGCGCGGCCCGGCCCCGCGTCAGGGCACAACCACCAGGGGGAACGCGGCCGTGGCGCAATGGGTGGGGCCGTCGATGCACACATCGATGCTCAAGTCGAAAGTGCCGGGCCGCAGCGGCACCAGGGTCAGGCGAAGGGTTTGTGCGCCCCCCGGCGGTAGGGGAGCGTCCAGGAAGAACGAGACGAAATCCAAAGGTTCGGCACGCATCTGGTCCCGAGGCCGGGGCTGCACTTCCCGCACGGTGAAATGCTGCGCCCAGGACCAGTCTAAGTCGACGCTATCGATGCGTCGGGGACGGTTGGCCAGGTTTTGCACCTGGATGTGAATGTCGGCCGGTTGCCCCACCTGGGTCAAAGGCGGGTAGGTCACTTGCAGTTGCACCTGCGCGGGCGGGCGGGTGCCCCACCACAGGCCCACGCCGACCGCTACCCCACACACGGCGCACAAGCCCGCCAGGGCCGCGAGCGCGAGCAACAGCCATTTGAGGGCCGCCCTGGACATGACGCCTTCCTTCGACAAATCCCGCGCCACCACCCGCCGACAGGCCGCGGCGGTTCGGTTACCTCATTGTTCATTATAATCGCGTCGTCGACGATGCAACCCAATGGGCCCGGTCCGCCGCCGGTTCCCGCGGCGCCACACCCCAAACCGGCGACAGCCAACGCACGGCTACGACCCCCGACGGTTCCCCCATGCCCTCAAAGGCCCCTTATCCCGCGGTGGCCACATCGGGGCTCAGCAGGTGGGCCTGACTCAGCAGGTGGTCCCGCATCACTTCCCGCAACAGGTCCAGGGCCTGGATGACTCGCCGGTCGTTCAGGGTGTAATACACCGATTGCTTGCGCCGCTGGGCGCGCACCAAGCCCCGCTCGCGCAGGATTTTGAGATGGCGGGACACGGTAGGCTGCGAAATGCCCAACATGTGGGCCAGGGCGTTGACATTGCGGGGGCCATCGGCCAGCAAATACAAAATGGCAATGCGTTTGGCGTCGGCCAGGCCGCTGCACAGGTAAGCGTGCAATTGAACGCTTTCGCTCGAGAGCTCCGGTAGGGTGGTCATGTGTCCCTCCAGCAGGTCGAAAGACACGGTGGGCCCGAGGCCAATATATGCATATTTCAGTATAGAGGAAAATGCCACGGCCCGATAGTGAAAAACGGCACCCTCCCCGGGTGCTTCTGAGCCTTGACAACATCCCACAGGGGTACGGGGAACACGAAGGCGCGCCGCGCGCGCCCTCCATGACCGCCGGCCGCGGCGGGGGCGCGCGGCGTTGGCGCAGGTGAGGGCCCGGGGCAACGGTCGGAGGTCAGCGCGGGCTTTGGGCCCGGGCCACATCGCCCCCCTCCCGGGGGATGAGCCAACGCACCCGATGAGGCGGCCAGTACACCAGCACAGCCTGGCCGATGACCCGGTCCAAAGGCACCGGGCCCAGCACATGGGAATCGGTGGAGTGATTGCGGTTGTCGCCCAGCACGAACACATGCCCCGGGGGAACCAGCCAGTAGCCGTTGTAGCGCGGGCGTTCCAGGATGTAGGGTTCCACCAGGGGCCGGTTGTTGATGTACACCGTGCCGTTCTGGATGAGCACCTCTTCGCCGGGCAGGCCGACGATGCGCTTGATGTAATCGCCCAGGCCGTTGTCGTTGGGCCGAAAGACGATGATGTCCCCCCGATGGGGTTGGCGGCCAAAGCGGTAGGCCAGCCGATTGACCAGAATGAATTCGCCCCCTTGCAAGGTGGGCACCATGCTGTAGCCTTCGACCCGAATGCGGGCGGTGACGGCGTTGAGGGCAATGTAGAGGGCCGCGGTGAGAAAGAGGGTGTAGAAAATCTCGCGTACCATGCGGCCCACGGCCCGCAGCCAGCGCACCGACGCGGCCGCGGGCTGGGCTTCCAGGATCTCATCGTCGGGGGGCAACCCTTCGTCGGAGAAGGGGTTTTGATTTGCGAGCATGGCGCACCTGTCGCAACGAATGATAAAGGCAAAACAACCCCGTGGGCATGACCTCAAACACGGGGAAGGATTATACCACTGTGGTATAATGCCAACATCCGTCTCCCGACTTTCTCATCCAACGAGGCGCGTATGGCTCAGGTTGCCCAACAACTGTTCAACGCTCTGCAGTGGGGCAGTTTCTACGCCCTCATCGCCCTGGGCTACAGCATGGTCTACAGCATTTTGATGCTGTTCAACTTCGCCCATGGCGATGTGTTCATGGTGGCCACTTATATCGGGTATTTCGTGGCCACCCTTTTGTTGGGGTTGGCGTTAGGGGGCGTGCTGCCCTTTTCGGGCGGCGTGGTCTTCGTGCTCACCCTGCTGCTGACCATGTTCCTGGCCTCGTTCATCGGCATCGCGGTGGAACGGGTGGCCTACCGCCCCCTGCGCGACGCGCCCCGGGCCTCCGCGGCCATCACCGGCTTGATGGTGGGCATTTTCATGGAGACCACGGTGCTGTGGCTGTTGGGCGCCAGTCGGCGCAACTTCCCCACCCTCATCGAGGTCTTCACTTACCAAATCGGGCCGGTGCAGGTGACCAACCTGAAAGTGCTCACCATCGTGCTGGCCGTGGTGCTCATGGTGCTGTTGCACCTGTTCATCCAAAAGACCAAGGTGGGCATGGCCATGCGGGCCATGTCCTACGACTACGCGGTCATTCCCCTCATGGGGGTGCCGCTGGACCTCATCATCGCCTTCACCTTCGCCTTAGGCTCCGCGCTGGCCGGGGCCGCGGGGGTGCTCTTTGGCATGGCCTACCCGGTGCTCGACCCCTACATGGGCGTGCTCATCGGCTGGAAGGCCTTCGTCGCCGCCATTCTGGGCGGCCGCGGTTCCATTTTGGGCGCGGTGGCCGGCGGCTTTCTGTTGGGCTTCATCGAAATTCTGGTCGCCGCGGTGCTCACTTCCACCATGCGCGATTTGGTGGCCTATAGCATCGTGCTGCTCATCCTCACATTCCGGCCTTACGGGCTGTTTGGGGAAGAGCACAGCGTGCGCTTGCGCTTGTAAGCGCCGGCATCCCTACGCAGCGAGGACATGACCATGGGGCACTCGGACGCACCCCCTCAAGCCCGTGGATGGTGGCAGCGGCTGCGAGCCGCGTATCGTGATGTGCCCATCAGCGCCTGGCTGGTGGGCATGGCCGCGGCCGTGCTGGTCGAGGCCTTCATCGGCTACGACCTGGCCTATTGGCTCGGCCTGGGGAACCTGCCCTCCTTCTTCGGCCTCTCGCTCATCTTCAAACGCTGGCAGCAGCTGCCGGCCATCATCGCCTTCATCGTGCTGGTGTATGTGCTGCCAGCCCTGGTGGCCACTTACTTCGTGCGCCGCCTGGCCGCGCGCTGGCGCGGGGGGCTGGGCCTGGCCCAGCGGCTGCCTTCCTGGGCCTACATCGCGCTCAACCTGGCTTTTGTGTACCTCATCCTGCACTTTTGGGCCCAGGCCAACGATTACCGCCTGCTGGTGCTGCGGCTGCTGGGCGTCAACATCATCCTCACCCTGAGCCTCAACCTGGTCAACGGCTGGATGGGCGAGTTCTCGGTCTCGGTGGCCGGCTTCATGGCTGTGGGCGCGTATGTCGCGTCCATCCTCATGGTGTGGGGCTTCGCGGACGACAAAGTCTTCGGCCCGCCGGTGTTCCCCGAGGCCTGGGCGCCCTTCTTCTTCCCCATTGCGCTCATCATCGCCGGCGCGGTCACGGCCATCACCGCGCTGGCCGTGGCCATCCCCTCCTTCCGCACCCGAGGCGACTACCTGGCCATCATCACCTTGGCCTACCTGTTCATCGTCAAAAGCTCCATCGAAAACCTGGACTTCTTGGGCGGCGCGCGGGGCTTCATGGGCCAGCCCAAAGTGGCCGAATCCCTGCTCATCGTGTTCGTGTGGGTGGTGCTGGCCGTGTGGGTCATGTACAACTATGTCAGTTCCACCTTAGGGAAAGCCACCAGCGCGGTGCGCGACAACGAACCCGCGGCCGAAATGATGACCGTCAACACCCGCAAAGTGAAAATCGTGGCCTTCCTGACCCACGCGTTCTGGTCCGGGGTGGCCGGCGGCCTTTACGCCCACATCGTGGGCTACATCAACCCCGGCAGTTTCGGCCTGGTGAAATCCGCGGAAATCCTGGGCATGCTCTACCTGGGCGGCCTGAACTCGGTCACCGGCTCGATTTTGGGCACGGTGCTGTTCACCCTGCTGAGTGAAATTTTGCGGCCGCTCAAACTCATCAAATGGATGGTCATCCCCGTCATCCTCATCTTCGTGATGATCAAACGCCCCCGGGGGTTGTTGGGCTTCCAGGAAATTCGCCTGCCCTTCCTGGAACGCCGCAGCCAGGCCGACAAGGAGGTGGCCCATGCCTCTGCTGGAGATTAAAAACCTGACCCACTTCTTCGGCGGCCTGCGGGCAGTGCACAACTTCAACACCACCATCGAGCCGGGGGAAATTCGCGGCCTCATCGGCCCCAACGGCGCGGGCAAGACCACCGTGTTCAACCTGACCACCGGGGTCTACAAGCCCACCCAGGGGCAAATTCTCTTCGACGGCCAGGACATCACCGGCAAGCCGCCCCACCAAATCGGCAAGCTGGGCATCAGCCGCACTTACCAAAACCTGCGCCTGTGGGGGAACCTGACCGCGCTGGACAATGTGAAAATCGCGTTCTACGGCCGCATTCGCTACGGGCTGTTGGGCGCGTTCTTCGGCCTCAACGGGCGCTACGAAGAGGAACGCCGCATCGACCAGGAAGCCCGGGAGCTCATGGCCCTGCTGGACATCGAACAATACGCCGACATGGTGGTTTCGGGCCTGCCTTATGGCATTCAGCGCAAAGTGGAAATGGCCCGGGCCCTGGCCACCAAGCCCAAGCTGCTCTTGCTCGACGAGCCCACCGCGGGCATGACCCCCGCGGAAATGGAAGAGACCATGGAGTTCGTGCTTTACATTCGAGACAAATTCAACCTCACCATCTGGCTCATCGAGCACAAAATGCGCTTCGTCATGGGCCTGTGCAGTCATATTCAAGTGCTCAACTTCGGCGAAATCATTGCCGAAGGGCCGCCCGAGGCCATTCAGAACCATCCCGAAGTCATCCGGGCCTACCTGGGCACCGCGGTGACCTGACATCCCAGCCAGCAGCGAGGACCCTATGGCTGCCACCGAGCGCACACCGCAACTCGTGGTCGAAAACCTGGAAGTCTACTACGGGGCCATCAAGGCCTTGCACGGCATTTCCTTCCATGTCTACCCGGGCGAGATTGTGACCATCATCGGCGCCAACGGGGCGGGCAAAACTTCCACCCTGCGGGCCATCTCCCGGCTGGTGAAAGTGGGCCCCGAGACCCGCATGACCTTCGAGGGGCACAACCTGCTGGACTACCCGCCCCACAAGGTGGTCAGCCAGCTGGGCATCAGCCATGTGCCCGAAGGCCGACGCCTGTTCGGCAATCTCACCGTGTGGGAAAACCTGCAGCTGGCCACCTTTGCCCGCAAAGACCCGCCCGAGGTCATTCAGCGGGACTTCGAGATGGTCTTCGACCTCTTCCCCCGACTGGCCGAACGGCGCAACCAAAAGGCCGGCACCATGAGCGGCGGCGAGCAACAAATGCTGGCCGTGGCCCGGGCCCTCATTACGGCCCGCCGTATGATGCTGCTGGACGAACCTTCCATGGGCCTGGCCCCCAAGCTCATGCAGGAAATGTTCGAGGCCCTCAAGGAAATCAACAAAGAAGGCACCACCATCCTGCTGGTGGAACAAAACGCCAACATGGCCTTGCGCTTCGCCCAGCGGGGCTATGTGCTGGAAACGGGCAATCTGGTGCTCGAAGGCCCCAGCGAGCAACTGCTCAACGACCCCCGGGTGAAAGAAGCCTACTTGGGCGGCTGAGGCGCCGCGAGCCGCGCACCGCGCTGGTGCTGCCCTTCACCCCATCGCTGGAGCCCGCCCGATGCGCCTGGCCGGGCGGGGGCAACTTCTGGTTGGAAGGTGGGAGTTGGTAGTTGGTGGTTGGCGGGGGTCGCGCGTTGCTCCTTGCTTTCTTTCTTCCGTGTTTATCCGTGTTTTTCCGTGGTTTTTTCGCTTCATCCGCGTTTATCCGCGTCCATCCGCGGTTTCACCCCCCGGCGCACCGCCGCGCGCCCCTACCGGGCCGGGCGACCTGCCGGGTCGCCCCTACCGTGCTTCCTGCTGTCTGCTGACTGCTCCCTGCCCTGATTAAAAAAGTTGGCGCCCGTCGGGGGGAAACGGGCGCCGTCTATTTGGGAGGAGGGGAGAGGAGGATGCGCTTATTAGAATAACGCAGTGAGATTAAAAGTAGATTAGAAAAAGCCAATTGCGCAAGTCAATCTGGGCCGATTTTCCCAAAAATCTACGGAAATCAGTAAATTCAGGGCCCCTGGAGACAAGCGAGCCAATGACCCTCCGCGGGGCCCGGCGCGGTGGCCCGCCACAGCACGACCTGCGGGGTGGGGAACACGCCTGCGGACACGGGCAACACCCGCACCTGGGAGGCCTCTGCCAGCCGGGGCAAAACCGCCTCGGCCCAGCGCGCCGGCACCAGGGCCAGGGCCGCGGGCTCCACGGCCACCAGCCGGGCCATCTGCCCGGGCCGCACGGCCAACCGGGCCCGGGGGTGCCACGGCCAGGCCGGGCCCAGGGCCTGGGTGAGCAGCGCGCCCCACCGGGAATCCGCGGGCGGCACCACGGGCACGGGCGGCGCCAGGCCCGCAGCCCGGGGGCTCACATCCCGCCAGCGGGCCTCGGGGTCGGTCCACAACCGCCGCCAGGCCGGGCCCACCGGGCCGGGCGCGGGGTTGTCGGCCGCCACCAGCACCACCCAGGTGGTGGGTTCCAGCGCGTAAGCCGCCTGGGCCTCGGGCGGCAGGGGCGGCCAGGTCAGCTGCCACGCGTCGGGCCGCCCAACCCCCAAACCATCGATGGCCAAAAGCAGCCCCGCCCGGCTCGCACACGCGCTCAGACGCGCATCCCACCCCGCGAGCACCGGCGGACGCTGCACGGTCACTACCGGCGGCAAAGTGGGCGTTGGCGAAGGGGCAACTGTAGGGGTAGCGCCGCCCCGGGCGCACCCGCCCACCCACACCAGCACGGCCAAAAACCACCACCATGGCCCACCGCGGGGCCTCTCCCCTCGCGGGCTGCCGGGTCTTGGCATCAACGGCGCGCGTCCCACGACGGTTCCCCCCAACCTCACGGCTCGGCCGACGCACGAGCGTCGCCCACCACCCAGCCGCGGGTGACCAGGAACCAGGCCACCGGCCCCTGCCACAATCCAAAAGCCACCGTCAGTGCGACGCGGTTCTTTTCCCACGCGCCGCGCAGGCAGATGGGGACGAACAGCACACCCAGGAGGCCCCCCAGCAACGCGACCTGGGCCAGGGCGCTGGGGGGCAGCCCCGGCCAGCGCAACAGGGGCAACAGGAGCCCCAGCCCCAACGCGCCGCCCGCGCCGGCCAGGGCGCTGGCCAACACGGGCGGCACGGCCTCCGCCAGCCCGATGGTCACGGCCTCGGCCAGGAGGTACAGCATCCCCGACAGCCCCACATAGGCCAAAAAACGCCCAACGCCGGGCCAGGCAATCAGCCCCAGCGCGGCACCAAACGCGAAGCCGGGCAGCCACAGCAGCTCGTCGGGCAGCCCCGCGCTGACCACCGCTGCGCCGGCAGCGAGCAACCAAGCCCGGCTTGAAGCGTGGATTTTCGGCCCCATCGCGTATCTCCCACGGTCGCAGGCCCAGCAGGCAAGCCAGCGCTGCCGCGCCCCGCGCGGATATTGTACCAATTCGCGGGTGCGCCCCGGCCACCCGCGACGCTGTGTTGAAAGTTGGGGGAGTGGTTGGGGGTTGGTGGTTAGAAGTTGGCGGGGGGCGGGGTCGCCTTTGCTCCCTGCTGTCTGCTGACCGCTCCCTGCTCTTTTTCCCATCCGCGTTTATCCGCGTCTATCCGCGGTTTCATCGCCCTGCCGGGTCGCCCCTACCGTGCTTGCTGCTGTCTGCTGACCGCTACCGTGGTTTCGCCGCGCGGCTGCCCCGCCACGATGCCCACGCGGGGGCGCGCATCTGGAAAAACAAACCGGGGCCGCGCGAGCACGGCCCCGGCATGGGCGAGCGTCGGTAGGTCTCAGGCCGCGAACAGGCCCGCGTTCAGGGCTTCCAGAGCCTCGGCCGGCGGGCGCAACCGCGCTTCGGGCAGGCGGTTCAACGGCTCATCGGGCAGGTCGAGGATGTCGTAGATGTTGGGCGCTTCGGGGTCGATGTAGAGCAGGCCGGTGAGCAGCACATTCTGGGCGTAGCTCTCTTCGATGGCCTTGATGGCGCCGAAGCGGTCCGTGGGGTCATAGTCCTCGTCCACCTGCTTGAGCACGATGGTGGAACCGTCGTGCAGGCGGATGGGTCGCGCCTCGCCCGGCTCCAGGCCCTCGCCGAGCCAGATTTCCTCCTCGGGGGGCACGAAGTCGATTTGATGCAGCGCGGCTTCGTGGTCCTTGGCCCATTCGTAGGAATAGCGCGAATCGGGGCGGTTGTTGAAAGTGACGCAGGGGCTGATGATGTCGATGACGGCCAGCCCTTTGTGATGAAAGGCGGCCTTGAGCAGGGCTTTGACCTGCTTGGGGTCCCCGGCGAAGGTACGGGCCACGAAGGAGGCGTTGGAGGCCAGGGCTTCCATGCAGATGTCGATGGGCATGTAGGGGTTCTCGCCCTGGCGCTTGAGCACCAGGCCCTTGTCGGCCGTGGCCGAGAACTGGCCCTTGGTGAGGCCATAGACGCCGTTGTTGGCCACGATATACACGAAAGGCACATTGCGGCGGATGACATGCTTGAAATGGCCCATGCCGATGCTGGCCGTATCGCCGTCGCCGCTCATGCCAATGCCCTTGATGGTGCGGTCGGCCACCAGCGCGCCCGTGGCCAGCGCGGGCATGCGCCCATGCAGGCCGTTGAAGCCGAAGGAGCGGCTGAGCATGTAAGTGGGCGCCTTGCTCGAGCAGCCAATGCCGCTGAACTTGACCACATCCTCGGGCCGCACATTCATCTCGAACAGCGAAGCGATGATTTGGCTGAGGATGGAGTTGTGGCCGCAGCCCTGGCACAAGGTCGTGGGCGCGCCCTTATAGTCGGCTTTGGTCAACCCAATGGCGTTGGTCCTGGCCATGGTTGTCTCTCCTTCCTTACCGAATGCCCGAGACCACCCATTCGGCGGTCAAAGGCAAGCCATCGGAGCGGCTGTGGGATTCGATGCGGGTGGCGAATTCGGGGTAAGTGATGCGCAGCAACTGGGCCAGCTGGCCATCGCGGTTGGCTTCGACCACCACCACCCGCTCGTGTTGGGCGATGAAGTCGCCCACTTCGTCGTGGAAGGGCACGGCCCGCACCCGCAGATAGTCGCTGGGCATGTCGTGCTCGGTTTGCAAAATGTGGCGGGCTTCCGCAATGGCCGGTTCGGTGGAACCATAGGCGATGATGCCCAGCCGCGCGCCTTCCATGGTGTGCAGCACGGGTTTGGGCAAGTATTTGCGCCCTTCGCGGTACTTCTTCTTGATGCGCTGGTTGACCCGCACCCACACTTCGGGGTCCTCGCTGTAGCGGGCGCACTCGTCGTGGCCCGTGCCCCGGGTGAAGTAAGCCGCGCCGGGGTAGCGGTTCCCCATGACGGTGCGGTAGGGTACGCCGTCGCCGTCCACATCTTCGTAACGGCACCAGCGTCGGCCTTCCTCGGCCCACTTTTTCAGGTCCTCTTCCCACAGCACCTTGCCCCGGTCCATGGGCTGCGCGGGGTACTCGAAGGGCTTGCCCATCCAGTGGTTCATGCCCAGGTCCAGATCCATCATGAGGAACACGGGGGCCTGCAGGCGTTCGGCGATGTCGAGGGAGCGCCAGCCGAACTCAAAGGCCTCGTTGAGGTTGCCGGGGAAGAGCATGATGTGCTCGGTATCGCCATGGCTGAGGAAGTAGACGAAGGTGATGTCGCCCTGCTGGGTGCGGGTGGGCAGGCCCGTGCTGGGGCCCACGCGCTGCACATCCACCAGCACCACGGGCACCTCGGCGTAATAGGCCAGGCCCACGGCCTCGGTCATCAGGCTGATGCCCGGCCCAGAGGTGGAAGTCATAGCCCGCAGGCCGGCCCAGCCGGCGCCGATGGCCATGTTGATGGCCGCGAGTTCGTCTTCGGCCTGGATGCTGGCCACGGTGTTCTTGCCCGTGACCGGGTCCTTGCGCAGCTTGGGGATGTATTCGTTGATGGTCTCGGCCACGCTGGACGCGGGGGTGATGGGATACCAGGAGAGGAACTGCAGGCCGCCGAAGAGCGCGCCCCAGGCCAGGGCGCTGTTGCCGTCGCTCAGAATCATGCCCCGGGTGGCGTCCATGGGTTCCACCCGGTAGGGGTCGCGCTTTTGCAGGTTGGCCGCGGCCCACTCGGCGGCCTTTTGCACCACGCCGAAGTTGAGCGCGGTGGCCTTTTCCTTGCCGTGGAAGTGATAGCGCAGCGCGGCGTGGATGGCGTCCAGGTCGATGCCCAGCAGGTGGGCCAGCACGCCCACATAGACCATGTTGGCCACATAGTCCCGCAGTTTGGGCGGCGCGCCCGATTCCCGGGCCAGCTTACGGGCCGGCATGGTGTAAGTCACCACATCGTCGCGCATGTGCCGCGGCTTGATGTGGTCGGCATAAAGGAAAACGCCGCCGGGCATGACCTTGTCTAAGTCCTCGTCCACGGTGGCGGGGTTCATGGCGACCACAATCTCGTGCCGGTCGCGGCGGGCGATGAAGCCATCCTTGTCGACCCGGATGGTGTACCAGGTGGGCATACCCTGAATGTTGGACGGGAAGAGGTTCTTACCCGACACGGGAATGCCCATGCGGAACAGGGCGCGCAACAACGCCAGATTGGAAGTCTGGCTGCCGGTACCGTTGATGGTGCCCACGGTGATGGAAAAATCGTTGACCACCGCGGGCCGGGTGGGCGCCGGCGAGGGATGCGGAGCGGTTTCGGAAGTCATGATTCTTCCTCCCAGAAAGGTTCGGGGGAAAGTTGAGGCGGTTGAGGTTGCCGTTGTTTGAGCAGGTCCAGATGCTCTTCGAACCACTGCTCGGCCCGGTCGTAATCACCGGCCAAAATGTGCTCGACGATGCGTTGATGATACTGCCACACCTCCCGTAAGAAGGCGATGTCGGCATAGCGATTGAGGCCGACGGCTTCGTAAACATCCCAAAAGGCTTCCAACAAGCCTTTGACGAAGACATTTTCCAGGCGGCGATAGAGGGTGAGATGCAGGTCCCGGTGCTCCCGATGGGGAATGCGGGGCGGCTGGGCGTTGAGCTTCTCCCACGCCTGGTGGACGAGGGTCTGGAGCTCATGGCGGTCGTCTTCGGTGAGGGTTTGGACCGCGCGGCGGAAGAAGGCGCGCTCAATTTCCTTGCGCAGGTCGGCGAATTGGTCGAAGAAGGCGGGGTCGATGGCCACCGCGACCCGCAGGCTCAGACTGACCGCGGGGGTGAAGGTATAGGGCTGCAGGCGAATGCCCACCTTGGGCTTGGCGTCGACCAGGCCTAAGGCCCGGGCCACGGCCAGTTGCTCCCGCAGGTTGGGCACGCTGCTGCCCAGTTTCTTGCTGATTTGCTCCAACGGGGGCAGCCGAATTTCGTCTTCCCCCTGCCACGCCCCCTGGCGCTGGGCCTCCTGGTAGGCGTGGATGAGGTACCGCAGGAAGATGGAAAGTTCGCCTTTGCGCATGACCGGCCTCACTTCATCAGAATGTTCAAACTAAACAGTTTGATGAGAGGATGCGTGCCGCCCATTGTACCCCCCTTTGGGCGGATGTCAAGGGCGCAGAGACGGCCAAGGCGCATGACAAGGCTCACGGTTTGGCGGCGACCGACAGGGAAAACGACGCGCGCCGGCTGCCCGGTGCTCCACCGACGCCGGCGCGCGGGCCCAGTCCCAGGGGCGGCGGTCAAGACTGTTCCTGGCTCACGGGCAACAAGCATTCGATGAACTCCCCTTCACCGGACTCCAGGGGTTCCACGATGAGGGAACCGCCCAAAATCTCCACCTGCTCCCGCAGCAGGCGCAGGGCCTCTTCGGCTTCCCGGGCCTCGTCCGACGAGGCTTCCTCCTGGGCCCAGCGTTTGCTATCGGCCTGAATGCGCAGGAAAATTTGCTGGAGCTGAAAGTCGAGGGTGACCTCCACCTGGCCCGCGTGGCCATAGACCACGGCACGGGTCACGGCTTCCTGCACCGCGCGGAAGATGAGCATTTGCAAATGGCGGGCCAGGTTGGGCGGGCTGCCCTGAACCTGCATCTGGGTGCGGACCTCGAAGCGCTTTTCCACCATCTGCAGGTAGCGCTGAATGGCGGCCACCAGGCCCAGGTCGTCCAAAGTGAGGGGGCGCAGCTCGGTGATGAAGGCTCGCACTTGCTGGAAGGTGGTGTTGGCCGCCCGGCGCAGGTTGTCCAGCTCTTTGCCGGCCTCTTCGGGGCTGCTTTCGAACAGGCGATAGGCGATGTCGGCCTGCAGGATGAAGTTGGCCAGGGCCTGGGCCGGGCCGTCGTGCACCTGGCGGGCCAGGCGGCGGCGCACTTTTTCTTCGGCCTCGATGACCATTTTGACCAGCTCCACCGCGGAGGCGGAAGGGCCGCGCTGTTGCTGCGGGCCGGGTTGCTCCTGCACTAAGGGCTCCAGGGTTTCGATGTATTGCACCAGCAGTTCGCGGTACATCTCCAGGGTCTTGCGCTGGTTCTCCAGGCTTTCTACCTGGCCGCGCATGAGCAGGTGGCGCTTTTGGGTTTCCAGCGCGGTCTCATAGCCCCGCAGCACATCCTGCGTGTGCCCCCGCCGCGCGGCCTGCTTGAGATAGGCGATGATGGAGGCGCTCTGCTGGCCTAAGCGCTCGCTTTCTTCTTTGACCTTGTCGGCGGTCATGCGCAGTTCCCGCAGGCGGCGGTCGATGCGGTCCAGCTCCTTTTGGGCCCAGCTGAGCCGCTCTTGCAGGGGAACCGACGCCGCGGCCTCGGATTCGGTGGGCGGCGCATCCAACGCCTGGGATTCGGGCAGGGGGTCGTCACGGAAGAAATCCAGGTCATCGCGCATAACGAGCTCCTTCAAAAAAGCGTTTAACCTTCAGGCCCTCCCGGCGGGAAGACGCCCGGGGGCGCCATGGGCACAGCGGTTCTGGTTCATCCCAAGGGCGCCGCGTGGCCTTTCCATAAAAGAAAGGAGGCCGGAAGCCCGAACCAATGCGGCGAAGAACATGAGAACATGCTCATTTGGGGCCTCAGGCGCACGCGAACGCCGGGGTTAGTAGTATAATCCAAAATGCGTCGTTCGGTTACCGCAAGGGCCTGTTTCTCCCGCATTCCCCCGTCGAAGCACAACCCACTGTGCATCTCAAGGCCGGGCATTGCCGCGCGCATACTTGCAAATATGCGCTTCTGCTCATATTCGCAGCCGCGGTGTCGCATATCTACATGTTCGTCGTCACGATGCTCAAAAAAAGAGCATTTCGCCCTTGACGGTTTTCGGGAAAAGTGCTACAGTGGGTCGGTCAAGTGAAACCATTCTAAAAAAGCAACCGCGAAAGCCCGTTGAGGCTTGGCCTTAGAAGGGCGGCGTGAAGCGTAAGCAAGAACTATCATCATATCAAAAAAACTTGACGCCCCAAAAATCTGTGGTAAAAAGCGCCAAACAATTTCCGAATGAGGGGTGGTTTCGCTGAGGAGCCAAAAGATGGACAAAAAAGCCTT
>Ga0256833_1000879_pt1 | contig 22729 bp, 24 predicted proteins | sample 356284metaG_FD_190535 | JGI IMG/M metagenome (GOLD analysis project Ga0256833, IMG submission 190535) | Hydrothermal vent microbial communities from Mid Atlantic Ridge, Atlantic Ocean - 356-284 | ecosystem: Environmental > Aquatic > Marine > Hydrothermal vents | place: Atlantic Ocean: Mid... | reverse complement strand
CGAGGGCCGGCTCCGCACCCGCCGCGGCCTCCTCCAGGGCGGCCCCCTCCGGATCGAGGGCGAGGGGCTCCGGTGGCGGCTTTCCTGGGCCGCCCCGATGGCGGTCGGCTACCGCGACGGGGTCTGGACGCTGGCCGGGGTGGCCCCCCTCGAGGCCGGCCACCAGCTGGCCGGGGAGCTCCGCTACGGGCCCGGCGGGTTCTCCGGCCGGCTTGCCCTCACCGGGCCCTGGATCCGGGGCCGGGCGGTGGGCACCGGGCCGCTCGTCCTCGACCTGGAGGCGCCCTGGGGCGGGGCCCGGCTCCGGGTGGGGCCGGGGGGCGGGCTCGGCGGCCGGCTGGCCCTGGCCCTTGGGCCCCTGAAGGCCGAGGCCCACCTTGGGGGCCGGCTCCCAGACCCCACCCTGGAGGGCTCCGGGGTCGTCGCCGGGCGGGGCGCGCGGCTGCCCTTCCGCTTCGGCTACCGCCACGGGCCCTGGCTGGTGGCGCGGGGCGGGGGGCTTGGGGTCCGGCTCTCCGGGCGGTTCCTCGAGGCCCACCTCCGGGGCTTCGACCTCGCCCCCTACCTCGGGCTCCCGCTGGTCCTTGACCTGGAGGGGGCCGACGCCCTCGCCCGCTTCCGCGCCCCCCTCGCCCTCCGGGGCCCCGGGGTCGCGCTCCTCGGCACCCTCGACCTGGCCAAGCCCGGCCTCCGCCTGGCCGGCCCGGTGCCGGGGGGGCGGCTCGACCTCTCGGCGAGCCCCCGGGGGGCCCGGCTCGCCCTCGACCACCGCAACCTGAAGGGGGCGCTCGCCTGGCGGCCGGGGGAGGGGCTCTCCGGCGCCCTCGACCTCGACCTGCCCCTCCCCGGCGGCGCCCTTACCGGCCGCTTTCGGGCTGGCGAGGGCCGGCTTTCCCTCGCCGGCCGGGGGCGGCTCTCCGGCCGCCTCGACTACTGGCCGCTCAAGGCGGCGGCCAGCGGGGCGCTCCGCTACCGGGTGCCGGGCCTGGGGGCGGTCGCCCTCGAGGGGCGGGGCCCCCGTCTGGTGCTGGCGGGGGAGGGCGGGCTGGGCCCCCTCTCGGGGTCGGTGGACCTGGTCCGGGGGCGGCTGGTCTGGGGTTGGCGGGGGCCGCTGCCCAGGGGGCTCGGGCGCCTGGAGGCCGGCGGGCGGTTCCCCGGGCGCTGGCTGGAAGGAAAGGCCCGCGTCCTCGGCCAGCGCCTGCGGCTGACCGGCGAGGGAACCGTCCTGACCCTGGCGACCGCCGGGCTCTTCGCCCACCTGACCCCGGCGGGGGCGCGGGTCCTCCTCGCGGGCTACGCCCTCGGGCCCCTTCGCCTGGAGGGCCGCCTCGAGGGCCCCTGGCGGGGGCTCCGGGGGGCCCTGGCCTGGCGGGCGGGGGGCGCCTCCGGGAGGCTTCGCCTGACCTGGGACGGCGCCCTCCGGCTGGCCGCCGAGGGGGACCTCGCCGGCCGCCTGGCGGTCGGGAGGGGGGGCTGGCGGGGACGGCTCGCCTTTCCCGGCGGCGAGCTGGGGCTGGGGCCGGGGTTCGCCGCCCGGGGACGGCTCTTCGGCAAGGCCCTCGCCTTCGACCCGGCGGCCGGGCGGCTCACCCTGGGGGGGCTCTCGGTCCGCTACCCCTGGGCCTTCGAGGGGCGGGAGGCCTTCGGCCCCCTGGAGGCGGTGGGGGATGGGGGGCGCCTCCGGCTCGCGGCCGGCGGCTTCGTCGTCCGCCTCGACCCCGAGCCCCTCACCCTCGAGCTCGGCTACCGGGGGGGGCGGGGGGCGGTGGTCTACCGGGCCGGGCGCCTGACCGGGCGCTTGGAGGGGCGGACCGGTCCGCTGGACTGGACGCTCGCCGGCCGGGGGGCGACCCTCGCCCTCACCGCCCGCCACCCCGAGCTCGCCGCCCTGCCCTACCCGGCCGGCCGCCTCGAGGCCGCCCTCGGGCTTTCCGGCGCCTGGCGCCTCACCTACGCCGCCGGTCCCTTCCGGGCCGAGGGCGAGGGGACCGGCCTCGCCGGCGGGGTCCGCCTCCGAAGCCCCTACGGCGGCGGTCGGCTGGAGCTCGCCGCCGGCGGCCCCGGCGGGCGGCTTCGGCTTCGCGACCTGCCGTTTTTCGGCTGGGGGCTCGACCTCGACCTCGAGGGGCGGGGGTTCGCCTTCGCGCTCAAGAGCCCGGCCGGCGAGGTTCGGGGCCGGGGGCGGCTCCGGGGCTGGGCCCTTCCCGACGCCGAGGCCTCCGCCCTCGGGCTCGACCTCGCCAGGCTCCCCGGCCTCTCCGAGCGGCTCCCCTACCTTCGGGGGCGCCTGGCCCTGGCCGCCCGCTACCGGGACGGCGAGGCCTACCTCCAGGCGGGCTCGGCCGACCTCGGGGTCGACGACCGCCGCCACCCCCTGGCCCTGAGCCTGCGCTACCGGGAGGGGCTTTCCGGCGAGCTCCGCTACGCCGGGCTCGACCTCCGCTTCGCCCGGGGGCGGGGCTGGCGGGCCGAGGGGACGATGGCGGCCTTCCCTCTCGACCTCCCGGTGGCGATGGTCGCCGGTCCCCTGCCCGGGCGGGTGCGGCTCACCGGCCGGTTCGCCGGCCGCTGGGACCCGGCCCGCCCCCTGGACGCCTGGTTCGAGCTCTCCGGCGAGCGGCTGGAGGCGACCAGCGGGGACGAGCGCCTCCTCGGCCGGGTGGCCCTGGCGTTTAAGGACCGCACCCTCGAGCTCCGCGCCCTCGACCTGGCGGGGACCGGCCGCTGGCGGGGCGGGGGGCGCTGGCGGCTGGGGGCGGGGGGCGACCTCTGGCTGCGGGCCGAGCGCACCGACTTCACCCCCCTGCTCCGGCTCTGGCCGCCGCTCGCCCGATGGCGTCCCGAGGCCCGGGGCTCGCTCTTCCTGGAGGCCCGGGGCCGCACCCTCACCGCCCAGGGTTCCGCCGCCTTCGCCGTGGCCGGGGTCCAGGGGCGGTTTTGGGGGCTGGGGCTCGCCTACCGCGCCGACGGCACCCTCGACCTCCACCTCGACGGGCAGGTCGAGCGCCCGGTCCAAAGCCGGTTCCGGCTTACCGGCCGGGGCCGGCTCGACGACCTGGTCCTCGCCGCCCGGGGCGACCTCGAGGCCCCCCTGATCGGCCGGCTCGAGGGTCTCAAGGTCGCCCTCCGCTACCCCGACCTCACCGTCGCCGGCCGGGGTCCAGGGCTTGCCCTCACCGGCCGGCTCCGGCCCCTCGACCTCCGCCTTGAGGGCCGGCTCCCCCTCCGCTACCGGCGCTACTACCTGGAGGGCGGCGAGGCCCGGGTCGACCTCCGGCTCGCCGAGCGGGCCGGGGTCTACCGCCTCGCCGGCGACGTGGCGGTGCTCCGGGCCCTTCTGGCGGTGCCCAAGAAGCGGCCGGTGGTCGAGACCCGGCGGGGGCGGGCCCTGCCGCTCGCCTTCGACCGGGTGCGGATCCACGCCGAAGGAGGGGTGGTGGTCAACGAGCCCCTGGCCCAGGGCGAGCTCGCCGGCGAGGTCTTCCTGGCCGGCACCGCCGCCGACCCCTACCTCGCCGGGGAGGTGCGGACGCTGAGGGGGAACTTCCTGCTTTTGAACCACCGCTTCCGGGTCCTCCTGGGCCGGGCCCGCTTCCTTCCCGCCGCCGGCGTCTACCCCGAGCTCTTCTTGAAGGCCCGGACCGAGGCCGGCGGGGCCCCCGTTTACCTCCTGGCCGAGGGGCGGTTCGCCCGGCGAGGGGAGCGGGCCGAGCTGGTCCTCGACACCTGCCTGAGCACGGTCGACGTGGCCGGCCTCGAGGCCTGCAAGCTCGCCCCCCAGGAGCCGGCCGCCGCCGCCCTTTTGGGCCTGGGGGAGGGCGACCTCGCCGAGCAGGCGGTGGGGGTCGCGGTCAAGAACCTTCTGATCGGCCGGATCGAGAGCGAGCTCGCCCGCTCGCTGGGGCTCGACCTGTTTCAGATCGAAACCCGCGCCTTCGAGGGCGGGGGGCTGGCCTCGACCCAGTTCACCCTGGGCAAGTACCTCTCGCCGGAGTTCTTCGTCGCCTACCGGCTCGACTTCGACCGGGGCTCGCGGGTCTACGCCAGCTACCAGCACGACGGCTTGAAGCTCACCTTCGCCACCGACCTCTCGGCCGAGCCCAGCCCCGAGTTCTCGGTCCGCTACGCGGTCACCGACGACCTGGCGGTGCTCGGGCGGGTGGCTCGGGACGCCTTCTCGATGGGGCTGGAGTGGCGCCCCTGAGGGAACCGGTGGCCGGAACTTAATAAAGGTGCTATCATATCCCTTGAAGGAGGTGGCTAAATGGCGGAGCGGGAGCTGCAACCGGAACTCGAGGCGCTCAAGGAGGACGTGGCCAAGCTGCGCGAGGACCTGGCCCGGCTGAAGGACGCGGTCGCCGAGCTCGGCAAGGGCGAGCTCGGCGAGGCCAGGCGGCGGCTGGAGGGCGAGGCCCGCAGGCTTCTGGAGGAGCTCGAGGCGGCCACCCGCGAGCTTCGGGAAAAGGCCAGGAGCCGGGCCGAGGAGCTCACCCGGGAGGTCGAGGAGCACCCCCTTTTGAGCCTGGCGGCCGCCTTCGGCTTCGGGCTCTTGGTCGGCAGGATCTTCGACCGGAGGTAGCCTTGTCCCAGATCGCCGAGTTCGTCGCCGCCCTCTTCGACTACCTCCGGGCCGAGGGTCGGGCCCTCGGTCGGGCGGTCGGGTCCCTCGTCGGGGCGCTCTTGCTCCTTTCGGTGGCGGCGGTGGTGCTGCTCGCCGCCCTGGGGTTCTTCCTGGCCGCCCTCTACCTGGCCCTGCTGGCGGCGATGCCCCCGGCCCTGGCCGCTTTGGTCACCGGGCTGGTGGCCCTGGTGCTGGCGGGAGGGATCGCATGGATCGCAAGGTTGAGCCTGAGGTAGCGGCCGCCCGCGAGCGCCTCTTCGAGGCCGCCCGCGAGGCCGACGCGGCGGTCCGCCGCTGGCCGCTGGAAAAGCTCCTTATCGGGGCCTTCGCCCTGGGGGTGGCCACCGCCCGCTTCCCCGCCGTCCGCTCGCTCCTTCTGGGAGGGCTCCGGTGGTGGCTTCGCGGCCGGTCCTAGAGGCGGTCTCGGTCGCCGGCGAGGCCCTCGCCCGGGCCCCCCGGATCGAGGGGGTTCCCACCGGGGTGCCCGGCCTCGACGAGCTCTTTTTCACCGCCGAGACCCGGGGCGGGAAGCTGAGGGTTCGGCCCCTCCCGGGGTTCCCCCGCTACGCCGCGGTCCACGTCACCGGGGTCTCGGACACCGGCAAGAGCCTGCTCGCCGAGCAGTTCGCCCTGGCCCAGGCCGACCGCGGCGAGGGGGTGATCTTCGTTACCGTCGAGAACCCGGCGGCCTTCGTGAGCGTGGGGCTGGAGCAGCGCCGGGCGGCGATGGGCCTGGCCAAGGGGACCCTCGACCGGATCGCCCTGGTCGACGCCGCCCGCCACCCCGAGCTGCGGGAGGACCTCGCCACCCTGGGGGCGACCCTCGACGCCGCCCTCGGCAAGGTCGACGCCCGGCACCTGGTGATCGACTCCCTGACCGGCCTCTACGAGGCCCGCGAGGTCGCCGCCCGGCCCATCGTCCGCTGGATCTACCAGTTCACCAAGGAGCGCGGGCTCACCGCCGTGCTGACCTCGCAGAAGCGCTCCAGCCACGAGGAGCTCTCCGCCGAGGCCGCCGGCGGTTTCGTGGTCAGCCACGTCCTGGACGTCACCGTGGTCCTGGCCAAGAAGCTGGTGATGTCCACCGCCCAGGCCCGGGTCTGGCGGGCCCCCCTGGGGGAGGTGGTGCGCTTTATCCGGGTCGACGGCTCCCGCTACTCCGGCCACGACACCCGCACCCACTTCCTCGAGATCACCCCCGCCGGTCTGCTCCGGGTGGGCCCGCCGGTGGGGGCCGGTGAGGAAGGAGGTGAGGCGCAGTGATCGAGGTGACCCCGAGGAAACCCGAGAGCGAGAGCGCGATCGAGGCCACCGTGCTGCGGGTCTTTTTGAAGACGATCGACCTGGTCGGCGGGCCCCGGGCGCTCGCCGAACGCCGCCACCTGACCTGGGCCAACTCGCTGATGGCGGCGTCCTACGCCGTGGTCCTCCACGAGGAGGGGCTTTTGGACGCCGAGGCCATCGCCGCCCGGCTCGGGCTGTCCCGGGCGGCGGTCGCGAACATCCTCCGGGCCGACCCCGAGGCGGCCCTAAGGAAGCTCGAGGAGACCGAGGCCGGCGCCGGCCTCCGGGTCCACCTGGCCGGCGGCCTGGCCAAGGCCGCCTACCGTCGGGTGCAGCGGGGCGAGGAGGAGCCCCGGGTGCTCCGCTACTTCCTCGAGCGCTTCGTCGAGCTCTTCGACATCCCCTGGGCCTACCTGGTGCTGAAGGCGATCAGGGGGCTCGATTTCCCGCTCGCCTCGCCCGAACCGCTGGTCGCCCGCTTCGAAGGGCTCCGGCTGGGCGGGCACGACGCCCAGGAGGTGGCCCGGGCCCTCGATTACCCGATCGCGAGCCCCGCCGAGCTCCTCCACCAGATCAAGATGCAGCTCGCCGGCCGCTAGGCGGCTACTTGCCGAGGCAGAAGTTCGCGAAGATCCGGTCGAGGGTGGCCTCGGCCACCGCGGTGCCGGTGACCTCGGCGAGGGCCTCCAGGGCGGCCTCGAGCTCCAGGGCCAGGAGGTCGTCGGGGGCCCCCCGGGCGGCCTCGAGGCGACCGAGGGCCCGCCGGAGGGCCTCGGCCTGGCGGGCGCTGGTGAGCCAGGCCTCGCCCTCCTCGGCGCCCCCCAGCAGGCGGGCGCGGATCGCCGCCTTGAGCGCCTCCAGCCCCGCCCCGGTTCGGGCCGAGACCGGCAGGTAGCGGGGGTCGCGCCAGGCCGGCGGCCGGTCGGCCTTGCTCGCGACCAAGAGCAGCCGTTCGGGGTCGAGGCCGGCCGGCGGCGGCACCTGGGGTCGGCTTTGATCGCTGAGCCAGAGGACCAGGTCGGCGCCCTCGGCGAGTTCCAGCCCGCGGCGCACCCCGGCGGCCTCGACGGGGTCGTTGCTGGTCCGTACCCCGGCGGTGTCGATGGCCTGGACCGGCAGCCCCTCGAGGGCGAGCGGGGCCTCGAGGTAGTCCCGGGTGGTGCCGGGCTCGGGGGCGACCAGCGCCCGCGGGTAGCCGAGCAGGGCGTTTAGGAGGCTCGACTTGCCGGCGTTCGGGGGGCCCAGCAGCACCAGACGGGCCCCTTCCCGGGCGATCCGGCCCGCCCGCTCGGTGGCCAGCAGCGAGCGGAGCTCCCGGGCGGCGGCCTCCAGAGCGGCCTCGACCCGGGGGGGCTCGACCCCCTCCTCGGGGTAGTCGAGGGTCGCCTGGACGTGGGCCAGCAGGTCGAGGAGGGGGGCCTCGGCGGCGGCGATGCGGGCGGTGAGCTCGCGGCCGAGCCCTTTAAGGGCCTGGCGGCGGGCGGTCTCGGTCTCGGCCTCGACCAGGGCCAGCACGCTCTCGGCCTGGGCGAGGTCGAGCCGGCCGTTCAGGTAGGCCCGGAGGGTGAACTCGCCGGGGCGGGCGGGGCGGGCCCCGGCCGCGGTGAGGGCGGCGAGCCCCCGCCGGAGCACCGCCGGCGAGCCGTGGAGCTGAAACTCCAGGGCGTCCTCGCCGGTGTAGGAGCGGGGGGTGCGAAAGACGAGCAGGAGCCCCTCGTCGAGGGTCTCGCCGGTCTCCGGGTCGACCATCCGGCCGTGGCTGAACCGGCCCCCCGCCAGCCTCCGGGGGTCGCGCCCCCGCCAGACCCGGGCCCCGATCGTCAGGGCCTCGGGGCCCGAGAGCCGGAGGATCCCGATCGCCCCCTTCCCCGGCGGGGTGGCGACGGCGGCGATGGTGTCGGAGAGCCCCGTCACGATCTCAGCCGAAGGTGGCCCGCACCGCCGCCACCGTGCGCTCGAGGTCGTCCTCGGTGTGGGCCACCGAGAGGAAGGCGGCCTCGAACCGGCTGGCCGGCCAGTAGACCCCCCGGGCCAGGAGGCCGTGGAAGAAGCGGCGGAAGAGCTCGGGGTCGCTTCGTTCGGCGTCGACGTAGGACGCCACCGGTCCCTCGGCGAAGAAGACCGTGAGCATCGAGCCCACCCGGTTGATGGTGTGGGGCACCCCGGCGGCGCTGAGGGCCTCGGCCAGGCCGGTCTCCAGCCGCTCGCCGAGGGCCTCCAGCCGCCGGTAGAGCCCGGGGTCGCCGGCCAGGATTCCCAGGGTGGCCGCCCCCGCCGCCATCGCCAGCGGGTTCCCGGAGAGCGTGCCGGCCTGGTAGACCGGGCCCAGGGGGGCGAGCCGCTCCATGATCGCGGCCGGGCCCGCGTAGGCCGCCGCCGGCAGGCCGCCGCCCATCACCTTGCCGAGGGTGACCAGGTCGGGCTCCAGGCCAAACCGCTCGGTGGCGCCCCCGAAGGCCAGCCGGAACCCGGTCATCACCTCGTCGACCACCAGCAGGGCGCCGTGGGCCCGGGTGAGGGCGCGGAGCGCCCGCAGGAAGGCCGGGCTTGGGGGAATCACCCCGCTGTTGCCCACCACCGGCTCGAAGATCACCGCCGCGATCGCCTCGCCCCGCTCGGCGAAGAGCCGCGTTAGCCCCTCGACGTCGTTGTACTCGGCGACCAGGGTGAGCCTGGCGCAGTCCTCGGGGACCCCGGCCGAGGAGGGGTGGCCGAAGGTCAGGGCCCCCGAGCCGGCCTCGACCAAAAGGCCGTCGGCGTGGCCGTGGTAGTTGCCCCGGAACTTGACCACGTAGGGGCGGCCGGTGTAGCCCCGGGCCAGCCGGAGCGCGCTCATGGTGGCCTCGGTGCCGGAGTTGACGAACCGCACCCGCTCGGCGAGGGGGTAGGCCTTCCGCACCAGCCGGGCGAGCCCGAGCTCGAGGGGGTGGGGGGCCCCGAAGGAGAGCCCCTTTTCGGCCGCCTCCTTCACCGCCGCCACCACCTCGGGGTGGGCGTGGCCGAGGATCAGCGGCCCCCAGGAGAGCACGTAGTCGAGGTAGCGGTTGCCCTCGACGTCCCAGACGTAGGGGCCCTCGCCCCGGACCAGAAACCGCGGGGTGCCGCCCACCGCCCCGAACGCCCGCACCGGGCTGGAGACCCCGCCCGGGAGCAGGGCCTTGGCCTCCTCGAAAAGCGCCTCGTTCCTCACGCAAAGAAGTCTATCCCAACCGCGACCGCCGCCCCTAAACTGGGGGCATGCGCTATACCCGCGAGCGCCTCCTCGAGCTCGAGGACCGCGCCCTGGCCCCCTACGCCACCCGCGCGAGCCGGACCCGGGGCCGGGCGCACCCCGAGGAGGAGTCGGCCTACCGCACCCCCTTCCAGAAGGACCGCGACCGGGTGATCCACACCACCGCCTTCCGGCGCCTGGAGTACAAGACCCAGGTCTTCGTCAACTACGAGGGCGACTACTACCGCACCCGGCTCACCCACACCCTCGAGGTCGCCCAGGTGGCCCGCAGCCTGGCCCGGGCGCTCGGCCTCAACGAGGACCTGGCCGAGACGGTGGCGCTGGCCCACGACCTCGGCCACCCCCCCTTTGGCCACGCCGGCGAGCGGGTCCTCGCCGAGCTGATGACCGACCACGGCGGCTTCGACCACAACGCCCAGTCGCTCCGCATCGTCACCCACCTGGAGCAGCGCTACCCCGGCTTCCGGGGGCTCAACCTCACCTACGAGGTCCGCGAGGGGATCGCCAAGCACGAGACCGCTTACGACGTCCCCGACGCCGGCTTCGGCGAGGGCCGGCCGACCCTCGAGGCCCAGATCGTGAACCTCGCCGACGAGATCGCCTACAACGCCCACGACCTCGACGACGGGCTGCGAAGCGGCCTCCTGGTCCCCGGCCAGCTCGGCGAGGTCGAGCTCCTTTCCGAGGTGGCGGACGCCAGCGGGATCGCGCTTTCCCGGCTGGGCGAGTTCGAGCGGCGGGTCCTGATCCGCGAGCTCCTCGGGGCGATGATCACCGACGTCATCCAGGCCACCGACGCAAACCTCGCCCGCCACGGCATCGAAAGCCTCGAGGACGTGCGCCGCTTCCCCGCTCCCCTGGCCACCTACTCGCCGGCGATGGCCGGGCGGGTCCAGGCGCTCCGGGGCTTCCTCTACCAAAACCTCTACCGCCACTACCGGATCGTCCGCCAGGTGGGGAAGGCCCGCCACGTCCTGGAGCGGCTGTTTGCGGCCTACGTGGGGATGCCCGAGATGCTGCCCCCGACCGTGCAGCGGGCGGCCGACGAGGAGGGGCTCTACCGGGCGGTCTGCGACTACGTGGCGGGGATGACCGACCGGTTCGCCCTCGAGGAGTACGCCCGCCTCTTCGACCCCTACGGCCGGTAGGCGAGCCAAAGGGCCAGGGCCCGGAGGGGGAGCCCGATCTCCAGGACGCCGGGCTCGGGGGCCAGGCGGTAGATCCGGGGGCTCCCCCGGCGCAGGGCGAAGAGTTCCCCGTCCGGCCCCTCGGCGAGGTCGACCAGGGCGGCGGGGTCCTCGTCGTCGGCGAGGGGCAGGGGGTAGCTTGCCAGGATCCGCCCCTCCGGCGAGAGCCGGCGAACCTTGCGGGCGTCGGCGTCGTAGACGAGGAGGTTGCCCTTGAGGTCCACCCCGATCCCCAGGAGGGTGCGGGGGGTGGGGTCGTCGGCGCTGGTGGCGAAGACGAAGCGGTCCTTGTAATGGCCGTCGAGGTCGAGCCGCTGGACCTGGCGGTTGCCGACGTCGAGGACGAAGAGGTCGTCCCAGGCGGCCAGGGCCCGGGCCTCGGTGAAGGTGCCCCGACCGGGGCCGGCGCCGCCGAAGCGGAGCTCGGCGCGCCCCTCGAGGTCCAGCCGGGTGATCGCCTGGGTCTCGCTGTCGAGGACGAAGACCCGGTCGTTCCGGCTCACCGCCACCGCCACCGGGTTAAAAAACTCCCCCAGCTTCAGGCCGTAGGTCCCCACCGCCAGCACCTCCTGGCCCTCGGGCCGGTAGCGGCGGACCATCCCGCGGTTCCCCGAGAACTCGAAGTAGACCGCCCAGAGGTAGCCCTCGCCGTCGCCGGCGAGGTCGCCCGGGGGCTCGCGCCCGAACGCCCGCACCGGCAGCCCCTCGGCGTTCAACAGCCGGATGCTTCCGGCCCGGGCCTCGACCACCGCGGCCAGCAAAAAGCCGCCGCCGAGCTCACGGGGGCCGGCCTCGGGGGCGCTTTTGAGGGTGGCGATCACCTGCTCCAGGTTGGGGCGCTTCTCCGGCTCCTTCTCCAGCATCCTGAGCACCAGGTCGTTGAGGGCCGGGGGGATCTTGGGGTTCTTCTGGATCGGCGGGACCGGGCGCTCGAAGATCTGCTTCTGGGCCACCTGCTCGAAGTCGCCCTGGAAGGGGGCCTCGCCGGTGAGGGCCTCGTAGAGCACCACCCCCAGGCTGTAGACGTCGCTCTTTTCGTCGAGCGGGCGGCCCCGGGCTTGCTCGGGGCTCATGTAGGTGGGGGTGCCGATCCGGGCCCCCACGGTGGTGAGCCGGGCGAACTCCTTGCCGGCGGCGATCCCGAAGTCCATCAGCCGCACCCCGGCGGGGTCGATCTCGCCGTCCTTGATCGCCGAGCGGTAGATCATGATGTTGCCGGGCTTTAGGTCCCGGTGCAGGAACCCGTGGTCGTGCATGTACTTGAGGGCCTCGGCCACCGGCAGGAGCACCCGCACCGCCAGCTCGGGGTCGAGCCGCCGGTCGGCGATCAGCTCGTCGAGGCCGGGGCCGTCGACCAGTTCCAGGGCCAGGAAGTGGGTCGAGCCCGCCTGGCCGTGCTCGTAGACCTTGACGATGTTGGGGTGGTGGAGCTTTTTGAGCACCTCGGCCTCGCGGTGGAGGCGGCGGAGGAACCGGGGCTCGCTGGCGTAGCGCTCCTGGGGCACCTTGAGGGCGGCCACCAGGCCGTCGGCCCGCCGCTTGGCGCGGTAGACGGTGGCCATCCCGCCGGTGCCCAGCTTGCCGAGGATCTGGTAGCGCTCCTCCAAGGGCTCCTTTTCCGAGGGGGGGAGGAGCCGCCGCCGGCGCCGCCGTCCCAGGCGGGGGGTGATGCGCTCGGCGGGGGTGGCCAGCCCGGCCAGGCCCAGAAGGGCCAGGGCGATCAGCCCGACCGGGCGGTCGCCGAGGCCGAAGAGGAGCCCGACGTCGGCCGCCAGCATGATCACCAGCGAGGAGAGCAACACCCCCGGCTCCAGGCGCAGAAGCAGCGCCAGGGTAAGGAGGAAGAGGGCGGCGGCGAGGAGGGCGGGCGGGAGCACCATGCGTCCCCTCATCTTAAGTCGGTCGGTTATCTGCCACCCCCCCAGAATGGGGGATCGGCTAAGCTGAAGGGCAAGACATGGGGACCGCCCTGCGCCACCCCGCCTTCCGGCGTTTCTTCTTCGCCGCCCTGATCACCCAGTCGGGAAACCAGCTCGAGCGGGTGGCCCTGATGGTGATGGTCTATCAGCTCACCGGGAGCAACGCCACCGTGGCCCTGGTGCTCTCGGCCCAGCTCCTGGTGAGCGCGGTGGTGGCGCCGTTGCTGGCGACCTGGGCGGAGAGCCAGGAGCGGGTCCGGCTGTTGATCCTCTCCCAGCTGGTCCCCGGGGTGCTGGTGCTCTTCCTCCCCTGGCTGGGGGTGCGCTCGCTCCTGCTCTTGTGGCTCCTGGTCTTCGCGATGAACATCTTCCAGCGGCTGGAGTACCCGGTGATCGCCGCCGCCACCCCCGAGCTGGTGCCCGAGGAGGACCTCGACGCCGCCAACGGCCTGGTGGCCTTCGCCAACCGCTTCGCCGAGGTGGCGGTGGTGGGGCTGGCGGGGGTGTTGGTGGCGGCGGTGGGCCCGGCCCTGGCCTTCTACCTCGACAGCCTCAGCTACTTCGTCGCCGCCGGGTTGCTCCTCGGGCTGCCCCGGCTGCCGGGCACCCCGCCCGAGGAGGGGCAGGGCTACTGGGCGCGGGTGCTCGAGGGCTTCCGCCACATCGCCCGAACCCCCCTCCTCCGCCGCAGCATCGGGGCCCTGGTCACCGCCGCCCTGCTCGGTTCGGTGGAGATGGTGCTGGGGGTGGCGCTGGCGATCGGGGTGATGCGGGTGGGCTCGGCGGGGTACGGGGCCATGGAGATGTCGCTGGCCGCCGGGGCGGTGCTGGGGGCGGTGACCATCGCCTACTGGACCCACCGGTTGGGGCGGGGGGCGGTCTTCAGCCTCTCCTTCATCTTCTTCGGCCTGACCCTCTTCGCGGTGGGGGCCTACCCCGTCTTCCTGTGGGTCCTGGCCGCCTACTTCCTGACCGGCTACTTCAACCAGGGCTTCTTGATCCCCTTGCGGAGCCTGCTCCAGGTGGCCACCCCGAAGAAGCTGATCACCCGGGTCTTTGGGGCGGTGGGGGCGACCTCCCAGACCGCCGTCCTCCTCGGGGTGGTGGGGGGCGGGGCGGTGGCCGACCGCATCGGGGTGCCGCCCACCTACCTGCTGGCCGGGCTCGGGGTGGTGACGGTGGGGCTCTACCTGGTGGTCACCGGCGGCCTTCGCGAGGACGGGGCGCTCAGCCGGAAGTGAGCCAGGCGGCGGCCTCCAGGGCGTGGTAGGTGAGAACGAACTGGGCGCCGGCCCGGCGCAGCCCGGTGAGGGCCTCGAGCACCACCCGGCGCTCGTCGATCCAGCCCTTCTGGGCGGCGGCCTTGATCATGCTGTACTCGCCGGAGACCAGGTAGGCCCCCACCGGCTTGGCGAAGCGCTCCTTGAGCAGGCGCACCAGGTCGAGGTAGGCGAGGGCCGGCTTGACCATCAGCAGGTCGGCCCCCTCGGCGTCGTCGAGGGCGGCCTCCCGCAGGGCGTCCCAGGAGCCGGCGGCGGGGTCCATCTGGTAGGTCGAGCGGTCGCCGAAGCTGGGGGCGCTGTCGGCGGCGTCCCGGAAGGGCCCGTAGAAGCTGGAGGCGAACTTCACCGCGTAGGCGAGGATCGGGACCTCCTTGTGGCCGGCGGCGTCGAGGGCCCGGCGGATCGCCGCCACCTGCCCGTCCATCATCGCGCTGGGGGCGACCACGTCGGCCCCCGCCTCGGCCTGGCTCACCGCGGTCTTGGCCAGGAGCTCCAGGGTGGCGTCGTTGTCCACCGTGTCCCCGACCACCACCCCGCAGTGGCCGTGGGCGGTGTACTCGCAGAGGCAGGTGTCGGCGATGACCAGGAGCTCAGGGTAGCGGGCCTTGAGCCGGCGGATCGCCTGCTGCACCACCCCTTCCTCGTGGTAGGCGCCGCCGCCGAGCTCGTCCTTTTGCTCCTGGGGCAGGACCCCAAACAGGATCACCCCGCCGAGGCCGGCCGCCAGCGCCCGCCCGGCGATCTCCTCCAGGCTCTCCAGGCTGTGCCGGTGCTGCCCGGGCATCGAGGGGATCGGTTCGGGATCCGGGGCCAGGTGGACGAAGAGCGGCTGGATGAGGTGGCGGGGTTCGAGGCTCACCTCCCGCACCAGACGGCGGATCGCGGGGGTGCGGCGGAGTCGGCGTGGGCGTTCCATAGCGGTTCGAGTTTACAAAACCCATATACTGAGGGCTCGGAGGGGGCATGAACCTGAAGAAGTTGATGAAGGAGGCCCAGAAAGCCCAGGCCAAGGCGGCCGAGATCCAGGAACAGCTGGCCCAGGCCCGGGTGGTGGGCCAGGCCGGCGGCGGCCTGGTGCGGGCCGAGGCCGATGGTCACGGCAAGATCGTGGCGCTGGAGATCCGCCCCGAGGCGGTGGACCCCGACGACCCCGAGGCCCTCGCCGACCTGGTGCTGGTGGCGGTGCAGGAGGCCCAGGCCCGGGCCGCCGAGCTCGCCCAGGAGACGATGCAGGGCAGCCTGGGGGGGCTGGGGGGCCTGCTGGGGGGGCTTGGTTGAGGTCCCCCCGGCCGCTCGTCGACCTCGCCCGGGTGCTCGCCGAGCTCCCCGGGGTCGGCCCCAAGACCGCCCAGCGACTGGCCCTCCACCTGGCCCTGGACAAGGGGCTCGCCCGGCGGCTGGCGGAGGCCCTCGAGGCCGCCGAGGCGCGGCTCGGGGTCTGCCGGGTCTGCGGCAACCTCGCCGAGGGCGAGCTCTGCCCGGTCTGCGCCGACCCCGATCGCGACCCCGCCGTGATCGCGGTGGTCGAGACCCCCGCCGACGTGATGGCGATCGAGAAGAGCGGCGAGTTCCGGGGCCGCTACCACGTCCTTGGCGGGGCCCTGAACCCGCTGGAGGGGATCGGCCCCGACGAGCTCCGCGTCGAGGGGCTCCTCAAGCGGTTGGAGGGGGTCCGCGAGGTGCTGGTGGCCACCAGCATGACGGTCGAGGGGGAGGCCACCGCGGTCTACCTGAGCGAGCGGCTGCGGCCCTTCGGGGTCAAGGTCACCCGGCCGGCCTACGGGCTGCCGGCGGGGGGCAACCTGGAGTACGTCGACGAGGTCACCCTGGCCCGGGCGCTGGCCCACCGGCGGCCGGTCGGGGAGTAGGGGAGGCGAGGATGTGGCTGTTTGACCTGGCCCAGTACCCCAACGTCGAGCGGGCGGTGGTCGCTTCCGGCGACGGGCTGGTGATCGAGGCCGCCGGCCACCGGGGCCCCGACCCCGAGTTCCTGGCCGCCGAGATCGCCGCCCTGGCCCGGGCGATGGACGGCCTGCGCCGTCGGCTCGACGAGCGGCTCCGGCGGTTCGTGGTTACCCTCGACGAGCGCGAGCTTTTGGTGGTCTGCGAGGGGGAGGTCTGCGTCGGGGCCCTGATCCGCCGCGGTCCCGAGCGCAAGCAGGTGGGGCAGGAGCTCTCGCGGCTGGCGGCGCTGATCGCCGAGGAACTGGGAGGTGGCGGGTGAAGGCGTTGGAACGGTTTTCGGAAACCCCGGGGGTGGACGCCTGGGCGCTGGTGGGGGAGGACGGTTTCGTCCTCGAGGCCTACCGCAAGCCCGAGGTCCAGGTCGGCGACCTCTTCGGCGGGCTGGCGACCAGCGTGCTGGCCTCGGCCCGGGCGGTCGCCGAGGAGCTCGATCGGGGCCCCCTCGAGGAGGTCATGGTCGAGTACCCCGAGGGGCCGGTGCTCCTCGTCCCGCTCAAGGGGGGCGCGGTGCTGATGGTGCTGCTCGACCAGGTCGCGAGCCTGGGGCGGGTCCGGCTCGCGCTCCGGAAGGTCCTGCCCGAGGTGATGGAGGGGTTGCCGTGAGCGAGCTGAACCTCGACGTCGACCGGGAAACCGCCAAGGGGCGCTACGCCAACATGGCGGTGATCTCCCATACCCAAAACGAGTTCCTGATCGACTTCGCCCTCCTGCAGCCGCAGGGGGCGGCGGTGGTGGTGGCCCGGGTGCTCACCAGCCCCCGCCACGCCAAGGCCTTCCTCCGCTCGCTGGCCGAGAACATCCGCCGCTACGAGGCGAGCTTCGGCCCGATCGAGGAGGAGGGGGCCCTGCCCCCCACCGGCTGGGGCCAGGCCTAGCCCCGGAGCTCGGGGAGCCCGGCCTCGGGGATCGGGGGGAGCTCCTCCAGGCTGGAGAGCCCGAAGAGCTCCAGGAACCGGGCGGTGGTCAGGTAGCGGCGGGGACGGCCGGGCCGGGCGGCGATCAACCCTCGCTCCAGGAGGCCCTCGATCACCGCCCCCGAGTCCTTGCCCCGGGCGGCGTCGATCTCGGCCTTGGTCACCGGCTGGTGGTAGGCGACGATCGCCAGGACCTCGAGCGCCGCCCGCGAGAGCCGCGGCGGCCGGGGCCGGAGCGCCCGCCGGACCGCCGCCAGGTGGGCGGGGTGGACCACCAGGCGAGCCCCGCCGGCGACCCGTTCCACCGCCACCCCGTGGCCGCCGTCGGCGAGCCGGGCCTCGAGGCCGGCGAGGACCCGGCCGGCCTCCGCCTCGTCGGTGCCCATCCCCCGGGCCAGCTCGGCGAGCCCCACCGCCCGGCCGGCGGCGAAGAGGATCGCCAGCAGGGTGGCCTCCTCGGGGCTCACCGGGCCTCCTCGAGGTAGCGGGCGAGCGCCTCAGCGGGGATCGCCCCCTCCCGCAGCACCCGCCCCCGGGCCAGGTCGAGGACGGTCGAGGCCACCCCCGGGGGTTCGGCCCCGGGGAAGACCAGGTCGGCCCCGAAGGCCTCGGCCTCCCGACGGCTGCCGACCGGCGGCGCCCCCGCCCGGTTCAGGCTGGTCGCCGCCAGGCTGCCGCCGGCGGCCCGGAGCAGGGCCAGGAGCCCGGGGTGGTCGGGCATCCTCAGGCCCAGGGTCCCTTCCCGGCTGATCCAGGGGGGCACCCCCCGCCCGGCCGCCACCAGGGTCAGGGGGCCGGGCCAGAAGGCGGCCGCCAGCCGGAGGAACCGGGGGTCGTCGGGGTCCTGGAGCAGGGCGCGGGCCTTCTCCAGGCTCTCGACCAGGACCTGCACGGGCTTATCCTCCACCCGGCCCTTGAGGGCCCGGAGCCGGGCCACCGCCTCCCGGTTCCGCCAGTCGGCCAAGAGCCCCCAGACGGTGTCGGTGGGGAAGGCCACCACCCCGCCCCGGGCCAGGACGGCGGCGGCTTGGGCAATCTCGGGAAGCATTCCGGCGCTATACTATAGGACAACATGCCGATCTATCACTACCGCGCGCGCGACCGCCAGGGCCGCACCATCGCGGCGACCATCGAGGCCGCCGACCTGAGGGCGGCGGCCCGGGTGCTCCGGGACAAGGGCTACTACGTCACCGAGATCAAGGAGCCCGGCAAGGGGCTCCAGGCCGAGATCAGCCTGGGTTTCCTGGAGCGGGGGCCCGGCCTTAAGGACATCGCGATCTTCAGCCGTCAGCTGGCCACGATGATGGCCGCCGGCCTGCCCATCGTCCAGGCCCTGGCGATCCTGGAGAAGCAGACCGAGAACAAGAAGTTCAAGGCGATGCTCAAGGAGATCCGCACCGACGTCGAGGGCGGCACCGCCTTCTCCGACGCCCTGGCCAAGTTCCCGGTCTTCGGCCGCCTCTACGTCAACCTGGTGCGGGCCGGCGAGGCCTCGGGCACCCTGGACACGATCCTCGATCGGCTGGCGACCTTCCTGGAAAAGGACCTCGAGCTGAGGGGCAAGATCAAGTCGGCGATGACCTACCCCACCATCGTCTTCGTCTTCGCCATTTTGGTCACCTACTTCCTGCTCACCGGGATCGTGCCCCAGTTCGCCCAGATCCTCACCGACCTGGGCTCGGAGCTGCCCCTGCTCACCCGCTTCCTGATCGCGGTCTCGAACTTCCTGCGCTCCAGCACGTTGTGGCTGGTGGTGGGGGCGGGGGTGCTCTTCTTCGCCTACCGGGCCTTCTACCGCACCGAGCGGGGGCGGCGGGTGGTCGACCGCGTCAAGCTCCGGGTGCCGGTGTTCGGAACCCTCAACAAAAAGAGCGCCCTGGCCCGGTTCGCCCGCACCCTGGGGCTTTTGCTCTCCTCCGGCGTCAACATCGTGGAGGCCGCCGACATCACCAAGGGCACCGCCGGCAACGCGGTGGTCGAGGACATCCTGGAGGAGACCAAGAACACCATCCAGGTGGGCGAGCCGCTCCACTCGACCCTGCTCCGCTACCCCGAGATCTTCCCCCCGATGGTGGCCTCGATGGTGGCGATCGGCGAGGAGACCGGCGCCCTCGACGCCATGCTCCAGAAGGTCGCCGACTTCTACGAGCGCGAGGTTGACGAGACGGTCGAGAGCCTCACCGCCGCCATCGAACCGATCATGATCATCTTCCTGGGGGGGATCGTGGGGATGATCGTGGCCGGCATGTTCCTCCCCCTGTTCCAGATCATCAACACCCTCTCGGCCCAGTAGCCGCCCTTCACCCCGCCTTCATGCCCCCGGGCTAGCCTCGGGGGCGTGGAGGCGGTGAAGCTCGGGCCCTTCGTGGTCCCCCTGGTGCGGGCCTTCGTGGCCCTGGCCCTGGCCGGTTTCCTGCTGAGCGCCGAGCTCCTCGCCCGGCGGGGACCGCGGGACCTGGCCGCCTGGGCCTGGAACGCGGTGTTCTGGGGGCTGGTGGGGGCCCGGCTGGGCTACGTGGGGACCCACCTCGGGGCCTACGCCCGGGACCCCTTGAGCGTGCTCTACTTCTGGCAGGGGGGGTTTTCCCCCGTCTTCGGGCTGCTCGCCGGCGCCCTCTACACCCTTTGGTTCTACCGCGGCCGCTGGCGGGCCCTGGCCGCCGCCCTCCCGCCGGCGGCGGTGGGGGCCCTGGTGGCGCTCGCCCTCTTTGGCTTCTCGGCCCGGCAAGCGTCGCTCTCCGGCCGGCTCCCCGGCTGGGCCCTGCCCACCCCCGACGGGGGGGTGCTCGCCCTCTCCCGCTTTCAGGGTCGGCCGGTGGTCCTCAACGTCTGGGCCAGCTGGTGCCCGCCCTGCCGGCGGGAGCTGCCGCTCCTCGCCGAGTACGCCGAGCGCTACCCCGAGGTCGCCTTCGTCTTCGTGGACAACGGCGAGAACGCCGAGACCGTGCGGGCCTTCCTCAAGCGGAGCGGGGTGCGGCTCAAGCTGCTGGCGATCGACCGGGAGGGGCGGCTGATCCGCCGGCTCAAGGTGGTGGCCCTGCCCACCACGGTCTTCTTCGACGCCCAGGGGCGGGCGGTGGCCCGGCACCTCGGCGAGCTCTCCCGGGCGGGCCTCGAGGACGCCCTTAAAAAGATCCTTCCGGACGCCAACTGAGCCCGAGCTCGGCGGCGAAGGCGGCGAGCCCGTCGCGGTCGGGGGCCTCGAGGTGGTAGCGGAAGTTCCACAGGTAGTGCTCGAGGAGCTCCGGGGCGACCCCCAGCCGGCGCCCCTCGGCGGCGGCGACCTCGGCCAGGCGGCCGAGCCCCAGCCGCCGGGCCCGCCGCAGCTCGGCGACCACCGCCGGGGGCGGGGGGCGGTCCCGGCGGTAGGCCCAGAGGGCGAACACGAAGGGCAGACGGGTGCGGCGGTACCAGCGCTCGGCGAGGTCGCTGACGTAGACCCCGCTGGGGCGCTCGGGCAGGGCGTGGACGTTCTCCGGCAGGGCGGGGAGGAGGCCGGCGTAGGCCTTCACCGCCCGATCGCCGATGAGGAGGACCCCGTCGTAGTCCCTAAGCAGCTCCAGCCCTCCCTCGGCCCGGCGGTAGGCGACCCCCTCCCCGAGGAGCAGCCTTAAAAGCCGCACCGAGGTGGCCGACTCGGTGGTCAGCGCCACCCGGCGCACCTCCGGCCAGGGCACCCGGGAGAAGAGGTTCACCGAGTAGACCCGCCCCAGCACCGCCACCGAGAAGTCGGGGAGCAGGGCGAGCCGCTCCCGGTGCTCGAGGTAGAAGACCGAGGAGACCAGCGAGAGGTCGAGCTCGCCGGCCAGGAGCTTCCGGTTGAGCTCGGTGGGAACCGCGTGCTCCAGGCGAAACCCCCGGACCCGCAGGAAGGCGGTGAGGGGGGCGACGTTGGCGTATCGGGGGAGGCCGACCCGGTAGCTCATGCCGCCCGGGGCGCGTGGATCCGGATCTCGCGGTAGAGGGCGTCGCGCTCCACCGGCAGGTAGCCGGCCCGGGCGATCAGGTCCACCAGCGCCGCCTTGGAAAGCCCCTGGGGGGCGCGGGCCCCGGCCATGTGGACGATCTTCTCCTCGACCAGGGTGCCGTCGATGTCGGAGACCCCCCAGTCGAGCGCCACCTGGGCGATCTCCGGGGTGATCGTCGCCCAGTAGCCCTTGATGTGGGGAACGTTGTCGAGGTAGATCCGGGCCACCGCCAGGTTCCTGAGGTCCTCCAGCGCGTCCGGCGGCTGGGTCTTGCCGAGCTCCCTGGCCAGCGGGTTGCCGTCGGGCTGGAAGGCCAGCGGGATGAAGCTCATGAACCCGCCGGTCTCGTCCTGGAGCTTGCGCAACCGCTCCATGTGGTCGATCCGTTCGGCCAGGGTCTCCACGTGCCCGTAGAGCATGGTGGCGTTGGTGGGGAGGCCGAGGGCGTGGGCGGTGCGGTGGACCGCCAGCCAGACCTCGGCCGGGATCTTGGCGGGGGCGATGCGCCTTCGCACCCGCTCGGCGAAGACCTCGGCGCCGCCCCCCGGCATCGCCACCAGCCCCGCCGCCTTCAGCTCCCGCAGGACGGTCGCCACGTCGGTCTTGGCGACCTTGGCGATGTGGGCGATCTCGGCGGCGGTGAAGGCCTTGATCTGGAGACCGGGGAAGCGCTCCCGGATCCCGGCCAGGAGCTCGGTGTAGTAGGCGAGCGGCCGCCGGGGGTGGTGGCCGGAGGCGATGTGGAGCTCGGTCATGCCCGGCTGGTGGCGGGCCTCGATCCAGGCCAGGGCCTCCTCGACCTCGTAGTCCCAGGCCCCCTCCTCCCCGAAACGGCGGGCGAAGGCGCAGAACTTGCAGCCGACGTAGCAGATGTTGGTCTGGGAGAACCGCAGCGAGTGGACGAAGTAGACCTTCTCACCGGCGTGCCGGGCCCGCACCGCCTGGGCCAGGCGCATCAGGGCGGGAAGGTCGGGGGTCTGGTAGAGGAGGAGCCCCTCCTCGGGGCTCACCCGCTCGCCGGCGACCACCTTCTCGGCCACCGGTCGGAGCCTCGGGTCCCGAACCCAGCGCATGGCCTTATCCTACTTCTCACCCACCGCGGTATGGTGGGGGCATGCTCAGGATCGAACAGGGAGGGTGGATCCTCGTCGTCCTCCTCCTGCTCACCATCTACGCCGCCTACGTCTTCTTCGAGCGGTACCTGGCGCTCCGTAAGGAGCGGCTGGGAGGCGAGCGGCTGATGCGCGAGGTCGAGGCGGCCCTGCGCCGGGGCCAGCTCGAGGCCGCCCTCGAGGCCGCCCGGGCCCACGGCGGGGCGATGGGCCGCTTTCTGCTGGCCGGCCTCCCCCGGGTGCCCTTCGGGGTGGCGGCGGTCGACGCCGCCCTCAAGGCCGCCCTCCTGGAGGAGGAGGTGCGGCTCTCCCGCGGCCTCGGCGGCCTCAGCGTCACCGCCCAGGTGGCCCCCCTCTTCGGCCTTCTGGGCACCGTCACCGGCATGATCCGGGCCTTCAACGTCCTGGCCGCCCAGGGCCAGACCACCGCCCGGCTGCTCGCCGGGGGGATCGGCGAGGCCCTCTTCACCACCGCCGGCGGTCTGGTGGTGGGGATCCCCGCGCTTTTCGCCTACCACTACCTGGCCGGCCGGGTGGAGGACATCCTGACCGAGCTGGAACAGCGCCGCGAGGAGCTCCTCGGGTTCCTCGCCGAGGTGGGGCATGCGGCGAAGACGGCTCAGGGCTAGCCCGGCGATCAACCTCGCCCCCTTCGTCGACATCGTCCTGCTCTTGGTGATCTTCTTCATGGTGAGCTCGACCTTCATCACCCCCGAGTCGGGGCTTCCGATCGAGCTCCCCAGCGCCAAGACCGGGGTCGAGGAGCCGGCCAGCGTCCCCACCGTGGTGGTCGACGAGCGGGGCCGGGTCTTCCTCGGCAACCGGCGGCTCACCGACGCCGCCCTCTTCGCCCGGCTGGAGGCCCGCCTGGCCCGCGACAAGCAGGGGCTGGTGATCCTCCGGGCCGACCGGCGGGTGCCCCACGGCCGGGTGGTCCAGATCATGGACCTGATCCGGGCAGCCGGGGCGAAGAAGGTGGCGATCGCCGTACTGCCATGAGCGAGGAGCGTAAGCGAAAGCGCCGGGCGTTGCTCCTGGCCCTGGTCTCGACCGGGGTCCTGGTGCTCTTCTTCTTCCTCCTGGTCTACGCCCCTCCGGTCCCGCCGCCCGAGCCCACCGGTTACCTGCTGGTGGAGTTCGGCCCCGGTGGCCGTCCGAGCCCCCGTCCGCCGGCCCCCCGGCCGAAGCCCGCTCCCCGCCCCAAGGTCCAGGCCCCGAAGCCGAGGCCGGCGAGGCCCAAAAAG
>Ga0256833_1000878_pt1 | contig 22731 bp, 22 predicted proteins | sample 356284metaG_FD_190535 | JGI IMG/M metagenome (GOLD analysis project Ga0256833, IMG submission 190535) | Hydrothermal vent microbial communities from Mid Atlantic Ridge, Atlantic Ocean - 356-284 | ecosystem: Environmental > Aquatic > Marine > Hydrothermal vents | place: Atlantic Ocean: Mid... | reverse complement strand
ATAGAGCCCCCGACACTTACTTCTAGCTCGTAAGGCTTTTCCTCTTCGGCCCATGCCCAGCCCGAAAAGGCAAGGCCCAGGACCAAAAGAAGCAACAAGAGTCTTTTCATCCCCACACCTCCTAAGATGTGTTTTTTTCTAGCCATAAGCTTTACCTCGTAAGTTTCTTACCCTGACCAGGTATAGTCTGAGATGGAAAATTGGAACCATGTACATACTGATGACACTGGGTGCACTTGGTAAGGAAACCTTTCTGCCAGCCTTCATGGACCGTCTGAATATTGGATGCGGAAGGATAACGCCAATCTTTTCCTACCGGATAACCAGCAGGGTTGAAACGATCCGTGCCGTCATTTCGCACCTCGTCATTAATACGGGTGGCGTGGAAGTGCACCTCGTGGCACTGCATACAGAGGAAAGGCTCGTTCTGCTTAAGCAAATTGTTGGCCACTGTGCCGTGCGGATCATGGCAGATGGTGCAATCTTCAATTACCGGCTCATGCTCAAAGACAAAGGGCCCCCTGATACCTGGTGTGGCAGGTAAGGCAAAGGTCATTTAAGCGTTCTTCGGTGCGCAGCATCCCGGCAATGGGGTTTCCGGTGCCGTGGGGATTATGGCAATCGGAGCAAGACATCTGGCCATCTTTTACCGGATGGCGTGAGATGAAAAACATCTTGGACTGAACATCGCGGTGGCACTGACTGCAAAGCTCAAACTCGCTTTCTTTGGCCAGAAGCTGAGAGTTAGCATTGTGGTGTACCTTGTGGCAGGTAGTGCAGGCCACGTCGTTTTCGGCATGTTCGGAACCTAGCCAGTGCATCGTCTCTCCTGCCTGGTGGCAGGTAAGACACACCGCACTTGCCTCTTCGGCCTCAAGGCCTTCTTCTCCAAAGCGCAAAATCTTTTCCGTATCACCATCGCCCTCTACATACTGAGAACCAGGGCCGTGACACCCCTCACACCCCACCTGATAGCCCGGAGCTTCGTAAGAAGCCAGCCGCAGATGGACATTGGTCTTGGCGTCGGCTACAAGATCCTCATGGCACTCAAGACACGCCTCTGTCCCCAGGTATTCTGCCCCTGGGGCTACTTCAGGCGCTTGATCACCTTTGCTCGCTTCTCCGCAAGTTTCTCTGTACAGCCGACGGCCAGCATTAAACGGCCAGCATTAAAAAGAACGACAACAATAAAAACCGTTTAACCATAGCCACCTCCTTATGTAATTTGGCCGTGCTAGCACATGTTAAATTTCTGTAACTCTTTAGCAATCTCTTAATTTTCAAGCAAAACGAAATTTTCGAAAAAATTGCAATTAATATTAAATTTCCCTATTAAATTTTTGCAAATTTGTTTAAGTTATTGATTTGCTAAATAAAGTACAAATTTGTTTCTCAATAAAATCTTTCTTCTGAAAGAGTTTTTCCAGTAAAATGGTCGATTTTGCACTCTCGTCGGCAAAATTGGAAAGTACTTTAAGGCTTTCTTGAAAGCTTCCGCAGAGAAGGAGAAGGTCATGGCCGGAAAGAAAGGCCCGCAAGACAGCTTCTTCAAGGTTTGCCATTTCCAAGGCCCCGCCCATGAACAGATCATCCGTAAGGATAAGACCCTTAAAGTGGAGCTTTCTCCGCAAGAAACTGACAAGCTTGGGAGAAAAGGTAACAGGTGCCTCATCCCAGGAAGGAATGAGGAGATGGGTGGTCATAATAGCCGGCACACCCGCTTTTATCGCTTCACGGAAGGGGAGGAGATCCTTTTCTTCTATGGCTTCCTTTACTGGAAGGCTGTAGTGAGGATCATTTTTTACGCCACCAAGGCCTGGAAAGTGTTTGGCACAAGAGAGAAGCCCTGCTTTCTTAAAAGTTTTAATATATATCCGGGCTAGGACTGCAACTTTCTTCGGATCTTCTCCAAAAGTACGCCCCTTAAGAAAGGATGGCGTCTTCTCTCCTCCTAAATCTAAGACCGGTGCCAAGTTCAGATTAAATCCCCAGCGTTTAAGTTCGTTAGCGCAAAGGGAAGCCTCTTTGGCAACCGCTTTTTCGGGATCCTTCTCCTGTGCCAAGGAAAAAGGGGCTTTAAGGTTTGGGAAATAAGGGGGTTTTAGACGACAAACTGGCCCCCCTTCCTGGTCAATGGCTCGCAGCCCTTTACCGGCCAAGGCTTCTATTTCCTGCAAAAGGGCACGGGTTTCGGTATAAGAGCCAAGGTTTCGGGAAAAAAAGATAAAGTGTTTCAAACCAAAAAGAGAGAGAGCTTCTTTCTCTTCCTCGGTAAGGGTTTTACCTTCCAAGGCGACAAGAAAGAGAGACCCAATCTTAAGTCTTAAGGAGTTTTTGGAGCACACCATAAAGTTCTGGGATTGTGAAGGGCTTTTTCAAAAAGGCGTCAAAATCTCCTATCTTTTCGTCTTCTAAAGGATAGCCGCTTATAAGGATGGTTTTGAGGCCCGGGGAAAAGATTTTAAGAAAAGGCAAAAGCTCCCTCCCTCCCATCCCTCCAGGAACGGTGAGATCAAGGATGGCAAGATCAAAACGGCCCATTTTTACTTTTTGAAGTACTTCTTGGCTATCTTTTGCGAGTTCCACTTCAAAGCCCGCTATTTCCAGGGCTTCTTTTAAGGTTTCGCGAACGGTTTCTTCGTCGTCAAAGACCAACACTCGCCCCTTACCTTTAAAAATCTCGAGTTGGATCAACTGTGGGGCTTTAGAAATTTCTTTTTCAGTGGCTGGAAGATAAATTCTAAAAGTCGTCCCCTTGCCTTCGGCTGATTCGACCTCAATATGGCCTCCATGGCGCTTGACGATGGAGTAGCAAATAGCCAGCCCCAGACCACTACCATCGCTTTTGGTCGTAAAATAAGGGTCAAAGATCTTGGAGAGATATTTTTTGGGGATACCACATCCTTCATCCCGAAAGGAAAGCTCTACATATTTTCCCGGCGCAAGAGGACCTTTAGGCTCGGAGAGGACCAAATTTTTGGCCTGCACCCAGAGTCTTCCACCCTTTGGCATGGCTTGTTTGGCGTTGATAACAAGATTGCTAATCACCTGTCCAAATTGGGTAGTATCGATCTCTACCAAAAAGAGGTTTTCTTCGATTTTGAGTTCCCAATCCACCTGTGAGCCGCGCAAACAGAAAGAAATGGTCTCCCTTAAAAGTTCTTCCAGAGGAGCAGCCTTCTTGATGGGTGTTCCCCCTTTAGCAAAGGTCAAAAGCTGCTTAGTAAGGCCTTGGGCCTTAAGACAGGCCTTCTCTGTCTGGCGTAAGAGTCTTTCTTCTTTGGGAGAGAGCCGAGCCTTAAGGCGCAGAAGACTTAAATTTCCCAAAATAGCCGTTAAAAAATTATTAAAATCGTGGGCAATCCCCCCAGCAAGAAAGGCCAGAGACTCTAATTTGGCAGTACGTAAAAGTTCCTCCTGGGCCTTTTTTTGTTCCGTGATATCCATCAGAAGATAAAGAGCATAATTTCCTCCTGAAGGATACCGCAGAGGTGTTCCTACCATCTGGTACCAGCGCCCCTCGTGAGGAATATAGACCTCTTTTTGGACCGAACAGCCAGATAATATTACCTCTTTAAGAGAACACCACGGACACGGAGAATTAAAACCATAAAGTCTTCGATAACAGATTTCACCGGTGAGCTTAGAAGAGGTCTTGGCCTCCCATTTATGATTGGCAAAACGAATTTTAAAATCTTGAGAGACCGCATAAATTAAACCTTCAAAGGCGTTTAAGATGGCTTGATATTGAGCTAGGGTTTCTTCAAGCTTCTGGGCGAAGGCCTTTTGTGGAGTGATATCAATAGCAGTGCCTATCCCTATAATCTGACCTTCCTTCTCGAAAGTGGCTGCCGTTACCTCAAGCCATCTTTCTTGGCCTTCTTTAGTAATGATTTTGATCTCATAATGAGGCGGAGGTGACTCTCCTCTTAAACGTGCAAGGACCCGCTCTCTTACAAGATCTTTAAATTCCGGGTGGACAATGTCCCAGAGGTAAAATCTTTCAAGTTCTTTTTGGGAATAACCAGTGATTCTTTCAAAGGCGGGATTTACATAAAGAAAACGTTCCCGATAAAGGAATATTCCCACCGCGGCAGATTCTGTTAAAGTACGAAACTTGATTTCACTCTCTTTTAGAGCGTGAGCAAGAAGTTTTTCTTTTGGAACGTTTTGAGAGGCTGTCATGATAAATTCTTAAAAGAGTTTAGCCTAGACTCAAGAAAAATGCCAAAACAAAATAATAAGCTTTATATAATAGGTATCGGCCCAGGAAATCATGCTCTCTTAACGTTTGCCGCTAAGATGGCTCTTGAGAAAGCTGAGGTAATCCTTGGTTATAAGACCTATTTGGCCCAAATAGAAGCCTTCCTTCAAGGGAAGGAAATTCGTACCAGTCAAATGACACAGGAGGTAGAAAGGGCCAAAGAGGCCTTAAAACTTGCTTCTCAAGGTTACAAGGTAGCCCTTATTTCTGGAGGAGATCCGTCCATCTACGGCATGTCAGCCACTGTTTTTGAAATTCTTGCCGCTAATCCCGGAGGCTTTTCGGTAGAGATCGAGGTCATCCCGGGGGTTACAGCAGCTTGTGCTGCTGCCGCCCGCCTGGGGGCCCCTTTAAGTAACGATTGCGCCTTTATTTCTCTTTCTGATCGTCTTACTCCTTGGGAGGCCATAAGAAGACGCGTTGCCCTGGCAGCTGAAGGAGATTTTGTAATAGTTTTTTACAATCCCAAAAGTAAAAGGCGTAAGAAGCAACTCGAAGAGGCCCTAAAAATTGTCAAACAGTTTCGGAAACCTGAAACGCCTTTGGCGTTGGTACGAGCTGTCTTCCGGCAAGACGAAAGCATCCTTCTTACAAGACTCAAAGAAGCCGAAAAAGTGGCCTCCCTTGCAGATATGTCAAGCCTTATAATCGTGGGGAATTCTCAAAGTTTATTAACGGCAAACTTCTTCTTAACACCTAGAGGTTATGGCAACAAATACTTGCTGTCATGAAGACCTTTGAAATTATTGCCCGCAATTTGGTTCTTTATTTCTTTATTTTGGTTACCGTCCCCCCTTTTGCGGTGTTAATAATCTTTCTTTCTTTTGTTGATCGACGGGGGCTCTTAACCCATGAAATAGGGCGCTTCTGGCTCCAGGGGATTCTTTTTATTACCGGTGTCAGGGTGGAAGTACGAGGACTTGAACATCTGAAAAAAGATGAGGCTTATATCTTTGCCGCCAATCATCAAAGCCAGTTCGATATTCCTGTCCTTGCGGTAGCCCTTCCTTACCAAATCCGCTGGTTGGCCAAAAAGAGCCTTTTTCAAATTCCATTTTTTGGCTGGGCTTTAAAGGCCATTGGCTACATTCCTGTAGAACGAGAAAACCCCCGCAAAGGCTATGAAAGCCTTTTGCGTGCCGCTGAAAAGGTAAAAGAGGGGTTTTCTATCGTGATTTTCCCGGAAGGAACAAGGAGCCCCAATGGGGTTCTCCTTCCTTTTAAAACCGGCGGATTTGTACTGGCTATTAAAAGTGGTAAATCAGTAGTAGCGGTAGCCATCTGTGGTACAAGAAAGGTCATGCCCAAAGGCAAGCTCTATGTACGCCCAGGGCTGGTAAGGTTGCGTATCTTTCCCCCAATTCCCACCCAAGGGCTCAGCATTCGAGAAAAAACCTCTTTAGCCCAACTCGTTAGACTCCGGATAGAAGAGGGCTTAAAGGCCGGCTGTCGCTAAATTTACCAATTTTTCTACTAAATCTTCAAAACTAAATCCTGCAACACGAGCAGCTAGAGGGAGAAGGCTGGTTTCGGTCATCCCGGGAATAGTATTGGTTTCAAGCACCAGAAGTCGGCCATCAGGAGAAAGAATGAAATCAGTGCGGCTGTAATGCCTAAGCCTTAAGGCTTTGTGAGCCAGAAGGGCAGCCTCTTGGGCCTTGCGGGCCAGCTCTTCTGGAAGGGAGGCAGGGCAAATTTCCTTGGTGAGACCTGGAGTATATTTGGCCTCGTAATCGAAAAAAAGGTGCCCTTCTCCGGGTATGATTTCTACCACCGGAAGGGCTTCCTCCCCCAGCACCGCCACGGTCAACTCTCGCCCCGCAATATATTCTTCCAATAGCACACGCTCCTCAAAACAAAAGGCCTTTTTAAGAGCCAGGAGGAGATCTCTTTCATTTTGCACAAGGGAAATTCCCACGCTTGAACCCTGGGAGACTGGTTTTACTACCAAAGGAAAACCAGGCACACGTTGGGGAATTTCCCCCTTTTGTAATACCGTAGCCAGGGGCACTTCTAACCCACTTTCCCGATAAAGCAATTTGCTAAGGGCCTTATCCATAGCAAGAGCGCTTCCCAAAACCCCTGCCCCCTGATACGGAAGGCCCACGGAGTCGAGAAAGCCTTGAATAGTGCCATCCTCACCACCCGGGCCATGAAGAACCAAAAAGGCTAAATCAAATTCTCCAGCCCGCAAAGCCAATTTGGGAAGATCAGCCGGTGGGTCAAAGACCTCCACCTGATACCCTCGCGACAAAAGGGCCCTCTTGACCGCCTGTCCTCCTTTCAAGGAAACTTCTCTTTCCGGTGAATTACCTCCACATAAAAGGGCTATACGCTTTTTAAATGTTGGCATAGACAAGACCCTAAGATTGTTTTTCAAGTTCTAAAATTCTTTCCGGCCCAAAAGGAAGCCTCTTAAAAAGTCTTCTTTCAAGGAGCTTTGTCATCTCGTAGAGGTGGTCCAGCCGAATAAGGGAAAAAACATTATGACCATACCTTTCTTTTAAATCTTCAAAACGTTCTTTAAGAGTTACAATCTGGGTGTGTTTTACTCTCTTATCAGCGTAATAAACAATTTCTTCCTCTCGAATTGGGCTTCCAGGAGGCCCCGGAGGACAGAAAATATGCCTGGCTACCACCTTCGCCACCTCAGGATACCCAAGCCTTTCGAGGAGCTTTGCTGCAGAAAGGGCATGATTTTCGCCCGTCTTGAGGGATAGATGTTTGGTAACGTCGTGGAGAAGCCCCCCTGCCTCTACCAACGACAAGTCCAGATCTTCACCAATTTCACAAAGCCCCTCCGCTATAAAAGTGGCTACCAGAGCCACCTTTTCACAATGCTTTACAATATGCTGCGGAACTTGATTCTCACGTAATATTTCATAACAACGGGCTCGGTCTGGAACCCGTGAGTAACGCTTCCGACAAGCCATGACTTCATCATACCCGAGCCTTTTCAAATTGCTATGCCTCCTAACCCTTCATCTTATCGTAAAGAAGAATTTGGCCAAAAATAAACGAAAAAAATTGTTTTTCAAAGAAATCAAGATAAGACCTAAATGTTGAAAGATAAAATTGTGAAAAGCAAATACCTTATAATACGAAAAAATTTTGAAATTTGTGGGAACATAGAAAATTCTTATTTTCCCGGAAAATTTATCTTAAACGCTTATTTTATCAGGAAAAAAGTGGAGCCATGGTTTAACATCTCTATTTCGGCTTAACCTCCTCTAATGGATTTTGACCCATTTATACCTCTCGGTTAGTCTTGGCAGCGTTCCAAAGGAGGGTGGCCCATGGAGAAGTTGTGGGAAAAGATATTAGAGATTGTCCGTGAAAGATTGCCTGAAGCAAGTTTTCGAGTCTGGATAAAACCTCTCAAATTTTTGGGGCTTAAGGGGAAGGAATTCCTAATATCTTGCCCCAACCAATTTAGTCTGGAATGGGTGCAGGAGAATTATCTTCACCTTTTTAAAGCCGCTTTAAGAGACCAAGGCCTTTCTTTAGAGATAAAACTTTTAGTAGTAGAAGATGAACCCCCTCGGGTGCGTCAAATGGAGCTCCCTTATGATCCTACCCGTTTGATAGGAAGAAGGCTTTCAAAACGTTTTACTTTTGACGAGTTTGTGGTAGGAGATTGCAACCGTCTGGCCTATGCTACTTGTTGGGCCTTGGCCAACCAAGTTCCAGAGCACCAAATTGTCTATCTGTGTGCTGGAACAGGCCTAGGTAAAAGTCATCTAAGTCAGGCCGTAGGAAATCATCTTTTACAACATAGCAGGCAGAGCAGAATCTGTTATCTCACTGCTCAAGATTTTACCTCTCATGTAGTAAGGGCCCTTAAAAGCGATCGTTTGGAAGATTTTAAGGAAAAATTAAGGCGAGGTTGTGAGATTCTCATGCTGGAAGAAGTCCATTTTTTAGCGGGAAAAGATTTTACTCAAAAAGAGCTTTCCCTAACCCTTGACTATCTTTATGATTCTGGAAAAGTGGTCGTCTTTACGGCCAACAAACCTCCACAAGAGCTTTCGAAGCTGGACGAAGGGCTTCGGAGCAGGCTGCAGGCCGGTGCCATAATTCGAATTAACCCCCCTGATTATCAGACCAGACTCAACATTTTGCGCCGAAAAGCCCAAAAACAAGGAGTAGTCCTTTCAGAAGAAGTGCTAGATTATCTCGCCCGACATTTGCGGGGTGATATTCGCCAAATTGAAAGTGCCGTCATAGGCTTGGTGGCACGTTCAAGCCTTTTAAGAGAACCTATTACTCTGGCCCTAGCAAAGGAGCTCATCCAGGAAATTGTCCCTCAAAATGCCCAGGTAACCAAAGATTTTATTGTAGACCTTGTCTGCCGGCATTTTAAAGTTAGCCGAGAAGAGCTGACCTCCCGTTCTCGTCTCCGACGTATTACCTTTCCGCGTCAGGTAGCCATGTATCTTTGTCGGCGCTTTACCGAAGAAAGCCTTGAGGCCATTGGCAAACTCTTCAACCGTGATCATGCCACCGTGGTTTATGCCCTCAATAGTGTGGCCAAAAAGATAAGTCGTCCCGGATCCATTAAATATCAGGTAGAATATTTGTGCCGTGAGATCGAAGACTATTTACAAGAAAATACCTTCACGAGCCAAAAAGAAGCTGAAGAAACTTCTTGGCAAAAGGTTTCTAGAGAAAGAAGCTGATCTTCTCGCTTACGCCTTTGATGCCTCCGGGCTTTTTTACCGCCCGGAGGCGGTAGCTATCCCTGAAAACCCACAGGAAATTTCAGAAATTTTGGCCTTAGCTAATGAAGAAGGCTTTCCCGTAGTCCCTAGGGGTGCTGGCACAGCCACTACCGGAGCCCCTTTAGCTGCTAAAGGAGGGCTTGTCCTCTCTCTTTTGCGTCTCAACCGTATCCTAGAAATAAATACCGAAGACCTAGTAGCCGTTGTAGAACCGGGGGTATTTAATGGAATTTTTAAAAGCGAGGTAGAAAAAAGAGGACTTTTTTATCCCCCAGACCCCGCAAGTTATGAATTTTCTACTTTGGGAGGCAACGTAGCCACATGTGCCGGAGGGCCTAAGGGACTAAAATACGGGGTTACCAAAGATTATGTCCTTGGATTGGAAGTAGTCCTTGCTGGAGGGGAGGTCATCTTTTGTGGTCGTCGAACCATGAAAGGGGTAGTAGGTTATGATCTGGTACACCTCTTTTGTGGCTCTGAAGGAACACTTGGTATCATCACAAAGATTATCCTTAAACTCCTTCCCAAGCCAAAGGCCTCTGCTACGCTTGCAGCCTATTTTCAATCGGTAGAAAAGGCTGCTCAAGGCTTTTTGGAGCTCATTAAAGAGGGGCTTCTTCCTGCAACCGCAGAACTCTTAGATGAAGTTACCCTTGAAGCAATAAAGGGCTTTCTTAACTCGGCCCTCCCCTCTTCGACCGGGGCTTTGGTCCTTTTTGAATTTGATGGGGGGCTCAAACAAGTGGAAGAAGACCTTTGGGCCGGAAGAGAAGTCTTAAAAGACTTTGCTCTCAAAATAGAGGCAGCCCAGGAGGCAACACTCAGAGAAAAACTCTGGAAGGCCCGGCGTCAGGTATCTCCCGCCCTCAAAAAGCTCTATCCTGCCAAAGTGGCAGACGATGTAGTTTTGCCCCGGAGGCTTGTGCCTCGCTTTTTAAAAGAAACTAAAAAACTTGCTCAAAGCTATAAAATAACAGTAGCATGTTTCGGGCATTTGGGAGATGGAAATATTCATGTCAATATCCTTTTTGATCCCCAAATAACTCCTTACGATAAAGTAGAAAATCTTCGGGCCGAAATACTTGGAAAGGTTCTCAATTTTGCCGGTACGATCTCAGGGGAACACGGGATTGGCCTTACCAAAAAGGGCTATCTTCCACAAGAACTTTCCCCTGCCCTTCTTTCTCTTCAGAAATCTCTTAAAAAAGTCTTTGACCCCAAAGGAATTTTAAACCCTGGTAAAGTGTTTCCTTAATCTTGACAAAGATAGTCCTAAGTCTTTTTTTTTGAAGTAAAAATGGGGAGGAAGCCTATGGCAGAAAAGAAAGTACTTTTCAAAAGCGAAGAGCCCCGAAGCCTTCAGGAAGTAGCAAATTTTCTAAAAGAGCTTGCCGATCGCCTCTCTGAAGGAAAAGTCATTTTGCGGCGGGGAGGAGAAGAAGTCACCCTCAATATACCTCCCAACGTGGTGTTAGAACTTAAAGCAGAAGAAAAAATAAAGCCTAGCAAAACTAAATATTCCTTAGAAATCGAAATTGAATGGGGCGAAGGGGAAAGTGGCCCTGTAAGCCTAGGTTAATTCTAGGCTCAAGAAATCTTGAGCTATAATAATTTCTCCGGAAAAATGTCGCCTACAGGGGGTAATGAGGTCTGCTTCTTCACAAGGAGGATAAAGGTGGGAGAGGAGGAGCTTTTTCACCTGGGCCTCTCCCGCCATTTGTCCTGCAAGGGCCGGCGTCAAATGCCCTGGTACCTTTTGCCCTTCAGGAAACGAACATTCTAAAATGAAGAGATCTGCTTCGCGGGCCAAAGTTACAAGGGACGGACTATAGTCGGTATCTCCAGAGTAAACCAAACTTTTTCCTTCAAAATCAAAACGATAGGCCAGGCTTTCGGGGTTGTGATTTGTGGGAGAAGTACGGATTTCTACTGGAGGACGCAAAAAAGCACTTTCGCACGAAGTAGATAGTTCTTCAATTTGAAGCAGCCCTTCGGGTGGTTCTACCCAGTGACCGAAGGCCTCTTTAAGACCAGCATAAAATCGTGAAAAACCTTCGCCGGCATACAGATAAATCGGCCTCTTGCGTTTGTACCCCAAAGCATAGCGGGTGGCAAAGAAAAAGGGGATCAGATCGGTCACATGATCGGGATGAAAATGGGAAAGAAAGATGGCGTCGATTTCCTCAAGTGTTACCCCAATTTTAAGGAGCCTGGGAAGAGTAGCTGGGCCTATATCAAGGAGAAATTTCTCTTCTGCAACTTCTAAAAGATAAGCAGGAGAGCCTCTTTCCAAACGTGGCCAGCCTGTTCCAGAGCCAAGTACCGTAACTTTCATCTTTCCACCTCCATAAAAGTGCGCAAATATTCAGCAAACTCTTTATAGGCTGGAGTTTTTTCAAGCTCAGGAAGCACTGCTTCTGCAACAGAATATTCGCCTCGTAATTGAATATAAAGCAAGGCCAAATAAGCCAGCGCTTCTAGGTTTTGAGGATCCTTACGACTTACTTCTTTAAAAAGTATCAGTGCCTTCTCAAGCTCTCCGGTTTCATAAAAGGCCCTTGCCAACAAAAAAACCGCCCTCTTGGAAAGCTCCTTTCCGGAAAGAATCTCTTTTACCCGAAGCCACAGTCCCTTTTTGGCATATCTTTCTGCTAAGGCCTCCACGAAGGGGCTTTCTTGGGGAGCAAGTTGGTAGGCCCTTTCAAAAAGGCGGAGGGCTTCTTCTTTGCGGTCCCGTTGTTCAAGAAAAAGGGCCAAATTGTAAAACAACATTGGGTCTTGCGGGGCAAGGCTTAAGGCTTGGCGTAAAAAACTTTCGGCCTTTTCAAAATCCTCTAGCTCAAGATAAACGTAAGCCAAGCTATTTAAGAGCTCTATAGGCTGCAAAGTGCCCTCTTGGGCCGCCTCGTAAGCAGAAAGGGCCGCAAAAAAATCACCTAAATCCAGAAAAATATCCCCCAAGACGTGGAGGCTAAAGGAAGAAAAATTAACTACGGCTTCTTCGCCGAGACGTCCAGCGTGTTCGAAAGCCGCCCAAAGAGAACGCAAAGGCGATGGATTCTTGGCGGGAGGGAGAAGACCAGCCTTCAGAGAAAGTGAGGCTAAGAGGCCTTCTAACTCCTCAGGCAAAAGGGTAGTAGCCATGAGGGCAGAGTTTTCGGTAAGCTCTATAAAAAGGTGGGCCTTTTCTTTAAGACACTGAAGTGAAGGGGGCTTCCCAGCCACCCAAGCTAAAGAACAAGTCTTAGCGAAAGAGGCAAGCTGGGCCAAGGTCTCCCACTTTTCTTCCCTCAAGCCAAGTTCTTTAAAATAACGTGCTGCTTTTCCCGTAAACCAACGAAAACCGAACGCCTTTAAGAATTTCATGAAACGAGGAAGAAAGGTGATCTCCTCTGGAGATTCGAGTTCGATAGCAGCAGCATGGAAGCTTAAGTTCTTCTGCCAGAGTTCTTTTAGAAACTTACGGGGGTGAAATTGCCCCTCAGGCAGGAAAAAAAGTCTCCTTCCTAAAGCATAAAGCCCTTCCGAAGCTGGTGGAGCGCTTAACTCCAGGAGAAGACCCTTTTGAGGCCCGCCTTCCAATTTACGGCAAAGGAGGTCTTTACCAGGCAATCCGTAAAGGGTCTTTTCCCGCACAAGTCTGGCAAAAATCTCGTTAAGAAGGGCCAAAACCGTAGGGCCCCATTTTTGCCATTCCTCATCGGGAAGATCTTCAAAAACAAAAAATGCTATAGCTTCTCCCTTCCAGAAAAGACTATGCCCCTCAGCCTCCTCTTTAACTTGAAAACGAAGAGGAAGAAGGGGAGTGGCGGCCTCTTGGAGAAGCGGTAAAAGGTGCTTAATTGTCCAGGAGCTCAATTTCGGCATTAATCTTTTTGGGCGAAAATCTGGGCCAAAATCTGAGAAATAAGGCCTTCCTCTTCTGGCAAGATGGTACGCAGGTCAAAAAGTAAGGCATCTTCTTCTATCCGGGCGATAACAGGAGGATTGGCTTCCCGCAGAGAAGATTCTAACCGGGTCGGAGAAAACTGAGGGCTTCGCAAAGCCACCGCATAAGATTTTGGACTCGCGAGAGGTAAAGCTCCACCCCCGACTCGAGAAATGGTTTCCACCACTTTGATTTCAGTCTCTGGAGGTAAGAGCTTGCAGAGCTTGTTTTTAAGACGCCTAGCGCGCTTTTTAAGTATTTCCGAAGGGGTGGTGATCATCCTCAAGGTAGGAATCTTCTCTATCGCCTCTTTTTCGTCGCGGTAAAGTCTCAATGTGGCCTCTAAGGCAGCAAGAGTCATCTTGTCTATCCGAACCGCTCGGTTGAGAGGGTTTTTCCGGATAGCAGCAATAAATTCCCGGCGCCCAAGAATAATCCCTGCTTGGGGCCCCCCAAGAAGTTTATCACCTGAAAATGTCACCACATCGACCCCGGTAGCAAGGACTTCCTGCACCGTAGGTTCCTTAAGAAGGCCGTATTTGGAAAAATCTACAAAGCACCCGCTGCCAAGGTCTTCGATCACCGGAAGATGATAGCGACGCCCAAGTGCAACGAGTTCGGCCCCGGATACTTCTTTCGTAAAGCCTACAATAGCATAATTGCTTTTGTGAACCTTCATTAAAAGGGCGGTATTTTCGTTAATAGCTTCTTCGTAATCGCGCAAGTGAGTACGGTTGGTGGCCCCTACTTCTCTTAAAATCGCCCCGGAACGAGCCATCACATCGGGGATACGGAAAGAACCACCAATTTCCACAAGCTCTCCCCGCGAAACAATCACCTCTTTGCCCGCCGCCAAAGTGTTAAGGGTTATCAATACAGCTGCAGCATTATTATTCACCACCAGAGCAGCCTCAGCCCCCGTGAGTTCTAGAAGGATCTCTTCTACGTGTACGTAACGACTGCCCCGTTTTCCAGTATGGAGATCAAATTCGAGGTTAGAATAATGGGCTGAGACTTCAGCTACCGCCTCAAGTGCTTCCTTTGGAAGGATAGAACGACCTAAATTAGTATGGACCACCACTCCGGTAGCATTGACCACGCGTCTGAGATGAGGTCTTTTCAGCTGCTTTAAAATTGTCTCAGCAACCTTTAGAACTTCTTCAAAAGAGATACTTTGGCGAATCCCTTTAAGTATCTCTTCTCTTACGCTCTCAGTAGCTTTACGGGCTGCCTGGGTAACAAGCTTTTCAGAAAGACGGGGCCACCTTTGACGCAAAGCTTCTATTAATTCGTGGACGGCAGGGATTTTCCTCAATAAAGCCTCTCTTTCTTTCATAGCGCCCTCAAGGTTTGACCGTTTGGCAGTAAATAGCACAAACTTTGAGAGAGCAAAAGGGTTTGCCCCAAAAAAGAAAAGGGGGAGCCAAGCTCCCCCTTCTTTTTACCTTTCTTTATGTGCTAACTATTTTCCCTTGGCGTGGGCAGCTCGCATTTGACGAGCAAGTTCTTTAATTTCGCCAAGGTCCTTAACCATCATTGCCCAACCATACCAGTAAGCATAATCCGGATTGATGTGGAAGAAAGACTGAAAAGCACGCATCCTATGTTTTAAGTACATCTGAAAAAGAACTTGTTCGATGTATTCAAGCTTATCCCAGCCGGCACCGTAATCAGTTCTCATAAAATAGAGGAAATCCGGATAGGCGTAAGGCTGGTCTCCGCGCTTTTTAAGGATACCGTCTTTGTAAAGATCAGCTACGGTATTGATGGCCTCTGCCAACAGCATGTCAATCTTTTTGTAGTACTGGTCTGCCTGTTTGAACTGAAAATCTACATAATCTTTGGAGTGACAACGATAGCAGACTTTTTTAATCCGGTTACGCTCTCGGTCAAATTCTTCTTTGGTGAGACGTGCAAGTTGAAGTTCTTTCACTACTTCCAAACGGGCCGTAGGTTTACCGGTGAAGGGATCAAGGACCCCGAGGGCCTTAAGGATGGTTACTTGGGCATCTGCCCACTCTTTATCTTCAGGTAAAGGAAGCCTTACTCCCAGAAAGCCCCAGGCAGTGCGGTTTTCGTGGTTACCATCCGGCATATGGCAATCCTGACACTTAGGAGCAGCTGCTCCTTCGGGGAGATTGCCCGCCAGTTTGGCAAAATAACGGGTTCCGTGCTTGGAGCTTGACCACATTTCCCACTGGGGATGGTCATAACCCATGTGGCACTGCTGGCAGGCGTGCGGATCAAGAGCCTCTTTTTTGGAAAAGGCATGTCGGGTATGACATTCATCACAGGAGTTGTTCTGATAACGATAACCCCGTGCGTGAAGCTCTTTCTTTTGTTCTTCGCTCTTAATACCCATATTGTGACAGCCACCACAGCCCTTGCCCCCTTCCATGAGTTCATCGGGCTCAAGATGAGTTACCGGAAGAGCATTCATAGCCTTCCAACCAAGATTGTGTTTGCCCCGCACAAATTGATTAAACTGTTCTTCATGACACTGGGCACAGACATGTTCATCAGGAAGTTGCGCTTTAGCAGCATCTTTAGCGCTCTGGTGAGCGGTACCATGACAAACAGAACAGGTAACATCGTTTTCAGCATGTTTACTAATACTCCAATCCTTTACCTGACCGGGGCTGATCTTTTTGTGGCAGGTAATACAATTTTCTTCGGCGAAAGCTAAACCCGCCACTAAAAAAACAAAAAACAGAAACGAACAAAGTCCTTCTAACCATTTTGCTTTACCCATAAGATCCCCCCTTAAAACGATTTTTATTTCTTAGAAATTTAAACTAAAGCTTCTTTTCAAGCAAGATTTTTGTGACTTATTTTAGTATTTTATCGGTCTAAATATTAGAATTGGTTTTGCTAAGTCCATAAGAAGTGCTAGTAAAATTTAGCCTAATTTTTATAAAGCTATTCAAAGCGCTTGCAGGAAACACTATAAATAAACCAATATCTTTTATTTCCTGGTTTGACTATAATATGAATGAGACCTTCTGAATTTGGAGTTACTAGACCTGCCCACTCTTCATCTCCTATCTTAGTTAATCTTACCAGCTGATCATTTACAATAACGGAGTCATCTTTAATAGTATTAGTTCGAAGACGGATCATAAAAACCTTAGATAAGTTCTGCCAGCCGGGCTCTAAATACACCTTAAAATATATATCCCATTTGATACCCTGGCGTATCTGATAGGCTACACCTATAGGACCAAGCATAAGAAAATTCTTTTCGGACTGTTCTTTTAAAGAACAGGGGCCTATGATCCAAAACTCGGTAAAACCCCAAACGCGAAAATAACCGATTGGATTTCTATTGATCTCAGGAGGATAGGAAAATGGCCTTAAAACTACCCCTTCATCCTTAGAAAAGAAAGATCCTGGTAGGGCACCAGGCTTTATTTTGTCTAAGATGATACCCCTCTTTTGAGCTTCAGCTATTATCTCAGGAAGTTTAGCCTCAAGGGCCCTTCGGCTTGCCGGCTTTGGAATTTTAATTTTTGATGGTACTTTAATTTTTGATGATACATAGGAAGACCCTTTTCTTTCGTTTTGTTTCTGCGGAGACAAAATCAAAGGTTTTAAGGTTTGTGCCCAAGAAAGACCCAGAAAAGAAACTCCTACCAAGACCAACATTAATCCTAATAAGAGACGTTTACACATTTTTTCCCTCCAAAAATTATTATTCCCCTATTCCCTAAATACTTTGAAAGGTGAAACGCATGAATAATGTTTCATTTTAGCTTCATATAAGCATAAAAAGCAAGAAAACTTTGAAAATTTGACAAAAGACTTAACCATAGTTGATAGCGCCCACGCTTTCTTGCAGGACTTTAAAGAGTCTTTCACAATGGCGAATAGTAACAATAATAAATTTCAAATTTGCCCTTTAAGGAGGGATGGAATAGTATAGCTCTAAAAGCTAAAGAGGGGGAAATTATGGGCGAAGCCATTACCGAATTACGGGGAACAGATCGAATTATTGTCCCCATCAAGCTCGAACCTCACACCAAGATCCGTTTTCAATGTGGACCAGGAATTCCATGTTTTAAGCTCTGCTGCTCAGAGCTTTATCTTCCCCTTACGCCTTATGACATCTTACGCCTGAGAAACCGTCTCAAACTCACCACAGATCAATTCTTAGTCCTTTACACCGAACCTTTTATTTTGCCTAAATCAAAGCTTCCTGTTGCCCGTCTTAAGATGCGAGACGACGAAAACAAAACCTGCCCATTCATCTCAGAAAAGGGCTGTCAGGTCTATGAAGACCGGCCTCTGGCATGTCGTTATTATCCTTTAGGGCTTGGCATCTTTCGTAACCGGGACGAAGGACGCAACGAAGATTTTTACTATTTGGTTAAAGAAGGTTTCTGCCAGGGGCTTGATACAGGGTCGGAAATCACTGTAGAAGAATACCGCCGCTCTCAGGGAATACCAGAATTTGAAGAACCTGTCTTAGAATGGGCCGAAATCATTATGAAAAAAGAATCTCTTGGTCCTATAGAAGTACCTCAAAAAAGCCTTGAACTCTTCTTTATGGTAAGTACCAATCCGGAACGTTTCAGACGTTTTGTTTTTGAAAGCCGCTTTCTTGAAATTTATGATGTAGACAAAGAAACTCTGGAACGTATTAAGGAAGATGATCTGGCCCTCCTCCAATTTGGTTTCAAATGGCTGAAGACTGTGCTTTATGGAGAGAGCGGAGTCCGTATCAAGAAAGAAATACCCAAGGAAAGAAAAATCAAACCCTTTTAAGGAGAGACTTATGGAACCAAAAGAGATCTCTTTTGAAGATTGGTTTGAAGAAATGGCTCATTTAGCCCAGAAAAACCCAGAGCTTTTCGAAAAAAAACGGCAAGAACTCATAGAAGAAGCCATTTCACAAGCCTCTCCTGAGAATCAGGAACGTCTCAGGCGTTTCCAATGGCGTATAGATCGCGAGAGAGAGCGGGCTAAAACCCCACTTGGTTCCTGTATTCGTCTTTACGATATGTTAATGGAAATGGTTTACGGAGAAGGTGGTTTTTTGGAGGCGGTAGAGACTCTGCGCGATGTTCTTCTAGACCTACAGAAAGGGAAAAGCCCGGCCAAAAATCTAAAGCCGAAAGATTCTTACCGGGCTCAAATAATACCCTTCCCTAAAAAGGCTTTTTAATCCGCTTTTCGACGCAGGAAAGCTGGCACTTCGAGCTCTTCTTCGGAAGGTACCCGGTCAAGAACACGCTGGCGTCGGCGTCTGAGGGAAACTGGCCGCGCGGGAGGAGGCTCAATGTTTTCTTTGGATCTAGTTCCAAATCTTTCTACTACTCGGAGCTCTGTAACACTTTCTTTCTCGGATGATTCGATTATACTTTCGGGGGTTATTTCTTCCTGAGGAGCACCGATTCCGGTAGCTACTACTGTAACCCGCAATTCTTCTCCTGCCTCCTCATCAAAGACCACGCCCCAGAAAATTTTAGCCTCTTCATGAGCCTCTTTAGAAACCAGCTCGGAGATATATTCTGTCTCTTCCATAGTAAGGGTTTCTGCAGAGGCCGTAATATTTAAAAGGACGCCCCTGGCCCCGGCAATGGAGACGTCGTCTAAAAGCGGGCTTGAAATAGCCATCTGGGCCGCTTCCTCAGCGCGATTCTCTCCAGAAGCTACCCCGGTCCCCATTAGAGCCATTCCCATCTCACTCATTACAGCCCGCACATCAGCAAAATCGAGGTTTACATATCCGGGGAAAAGGATCAGATCCGAAATACCCCGCACCGCATAGTAAAGGACATCGTCTGCCTGGCGAAACATATCAAGTAATTTGGCCTTGGGAGAAGCGAGGGCCCGGAGACGATCATTAGGAATAGTAATAATGGTATCTACTTCGCGCCGTAATTCTTCAAGCCCTTTTTGGGCTACTTTGGCCCGGGGTTTACCCTCAAAACTAAAAGGCTTGGTAACAACAGCGACGGTCAAAGCCCCTAGTTCTTTACTTATCCGGGCTACAATAGGAGCTGCTCCCGTACCTGTCCCACCTCCTAGTCCCGCGGTAATAAAAACCATATCCGCTCCAGCCAAGGCCTCTCGGATCTCATCTTCAGCTTCAAGGGCCGCTTCTTTGCCAACTTCGGGATTACCGCCAGCTCCAAGACCTTTAGTGAGTTCTTTGCCGAGCTGAATTTTTATGGGAGCGGGAGAGAGGTCAAGCACTCGGTAATCTGTATTAGCTACAATAAATTCTACTCCTTTAAGGCCCTTGCTGATCATGTTTTTAACCGCATTTCCCCCTGCCCCGCCAACCCCGATGACCTTTATTTTGGCCTGATGTTCTGTTTCAACAAATTCAAATTTCATAGCCCCCTCCCAAAGAGTTCGAGGATTTTTTTCAAAGGATTTTTGGGTATACCCTTAGGGCGTTCCATTCCTAAATTACGGCCAAAGAGTACTAAACCTATCACGGTAGACAAACGAGGGTGATAAACTTCTTCTGGAAGACCGGGTAATTTCTGCGGAAAACCAATCCGTGTAGGAAGTTCAAAGATTTGATCTGCCATTTCTAAAAGCCCAGGGAGCAAAGCTGACCCCCCGGTGATCACCGCTCCGGATCCAAGTCGGGGCTTAAGACCCGAGCGCTCAAGTTCTGTATTGATGATCTCCAGAAGCTCTTCCACTCGGGGTTCTAAAATTTCAGCTAGCACCTGACGTGAAAGTTTTCTGGCCGGCCGATTACCTAATCCCGGGACCTCGATATATTCTTCCCGGGGCACCATGGGAGCTAGGCAACAACCATAGTGAATTTTTAATTTTTCTGCGGCAGACATAGTGGTACGCAAACCAACCGTGAGATCACTGGTAAGGATTTGCCCTCCTACCCCCACGGCTCCAGTATGACGAAGGGTCCCCTCAAGAAAGGCCGCTACATCGGTAGTACCACCTCCAAAATCTATCAAAGCTACCCCGAGTTGTTTCTCTTCTTCGGTGAGGACCGCCTCTGCAGAGGCTAAAGGTTGGAGCACCACCGCATCTACCTCAAGTCCTGCTTTTTCCACACATTTCACTAAATTGTGTACTGCCGAAGCCGCCGCAGTAATGATATGCACTTTGGCCTCCAGCCGCACCCCGCTCATCCCCACCGGCTGCTCTATACCACCTTGTTCATCTACAATGTATTCCTGTGGGATGGCGTGAAGAATAAGGCGGTCGTTGGGAAGATTTATAGCCCTTGCCGCTTCAATCACTCTCTCTACGTCTTCAGGGGTTACCTCTCCCCCTTTGAGGGCAATAACACCGTGGCTTTGTTGGCTTTTGATATGTGTGCCGGCAATACCCACTACCACGTTGGTAATTTCTTCTCCACAGGCTTCTTCGGCTTGGCGTACTGCTTCTAAAATGGAATTCACCGTACTTTCAATATTGACTACTACCCCCCGCCGAAGCCCAGTAGAGGGGACCATCCCTAAAGCCAAGGCCCGTAATTCCCCTTCTACCTCTTCAGCCACGAGGCAACAAACTTTGGTAGTTCCGACATCAAGCCCAACAATCATAATAAATTATCCTTTACCTGCCTTGAAAATTAACGCCGCTTGATCTCGTGGATAATCTAAACGTACCGCCTTTATACGACGATATTGTTTAGTTTCGTAAAGATAAACCAAAATCCGATCAAGCTTCTTATAAGCCCAGAGATATTCGTCAAAAGTTTTCCCCCAAAATCTAACCCTCAATGCATCTCTCGTAAGCAGTTCGAAGCCGTCAGATAGAAATTGGAGCTGGGAGATATTGGCATAAGGTGGTACTAACCCTTCATGCTTTTTAAGACAGGCCAAAAGCTCAAGCACAGGAAGCCGCGAAGAAGAAAGACTACGGGCTTTAATTTCTTCTTTTGTAACGCCAGCCAGAGCGGGAAGATCCTTCATGAGGGAAAGATTTGCCCGGGCAAAGAGTTTTCCTTGGGCATTAACCAGCCAAACACCATCCCGGGTAGCTACCATCGCAAGGGGATCTTCTTCCACCACCTTGATATAGATAGTTCGTGGAAGCTTTCGAGCCAAAAAGGCCTTCTCCACCCAAGGATGAAGTTCTAGACGTTTCTTGACCTCAGAAAGGTCAATTTTAAAGATGTTTTCTCCAAGAAGGAGGCCAGAGCGCTTAATTATTTCTTCGCTAGAAATAATTCCTTTTGTTTTTACAAGATCAACTTCAATATGAGCTAAACGAAAATGGGCACTTCGCGGAAGATAAACCCCTCCTAAAACAATAAGGAGTAAAAAAACCAAAAGAGAAGCTATTTTAAAAAATTTTTTAGCCTTCACCCACAATCCGTATTTCCTCCTCAAGGGCTATGCCAAATTCTCGGAAGACCCGTTCTTTGGCTATCTCTATAAGGGCCAGGATATCCTGCGCACAGGCTCCACCTTTGTTAACGATAAAATTGGCATGTTTTTGTGAAATTTCTGCCCCACCCCGACACATCCCCTTAAGACCCACTGCTTCAATCAAAAAACCAGCTGGTGCCAGAGAAGGGTTTTTAAAGATGGAACCGGCTGAAGGATAAGAAAGAGGTTGTTTTTCCCGGCGAATCTTCAAAAATTTTGAAATCGCAGCCTCCACATCTTTGGGAGAAGTAGAAAAAAGCCTAAAAACTGCGGCTACTACAAGACTTCCCCTTGGAAGAGAAAGACCCCGATAAAAAAACAGAAGCTCTTCGCGGCGGAAATATTTGAGCTCTCCTCCCTGATAAAGCAAAAGCCCTTCTAAAAAATCTTTTATTTCCTTGCCAAAGGCCCCAGCATTCATCACCACCGCCCCTCCCACCGTAGCTGGAACCCCGGCCAGAAACTCAAGGCCAGAAAGCCCTTTTTCCAGACAAAAGGACAAAAGCCTTGCAAGACTAACCCCAGCCTCGGCCACCAAGACTCCGTCTTCGAGTTCTATCTTTTTCAGACCTGCAAAAGAAAGAACCACCCCCCGCACCCCTCCATCTCGCACCAAAAGATTGCTTCCACCTCCCAGAGGAAAGTAAGCAATATCTTCTTCTTCAAGAAAATCTAAAACTTTTAAGAGATATTGACGCCTAGCGGGAAAGACCAGGTAATCCGCCGGCCCTCCCACCTTAAAGGTGGTATAGCGGGCCAATGGGACCTTTTCTTTAAAGGCAATCCCCTCTTTTAGAAGGAATTTCTCGAACTTCATGCCACTTCTTCCTGAGACCCTCCCAATTCTTTGAGAAGCTCTTCTCCTAAGCGATAAATATCTCCTGCCCCCATGGTAACCACCACATCTCCGGGACGGAGGAGATTGAGCAAACGAGCTAAAAGAAGCCCCCTTTCCGCAGCAAAATAGGTACTTTTGGGAGCACGTTTTTTTTCAAGGGCCTGATATAGGGTCTCCCCCCTAACCCCTGGAAGAGGACTTTCAGAGGCCGGGTAAATTTCGGTAAGTAGCAGAAGATCCGCTTCTTGGAAAACCCCCAAAAATTCCTTAAAAAGGGCCTTAGTGCGAGTATAGCGGTGGGGCTGGAAAACTACAACTAAACGCCTTTCGGGAAAAGATCTTCTGAAAGCAGCCAAAGTGGCTTTTATCTCTGTAGGATGATGGGCGTAATCATCAAAGACCAAAATTTCCCCCACTCTTCCCTTTTCTTCAAAACGTCTCCTTACACCATTAAAAGCTGCAAGCCCCTTCCTTATCTTTTCAAAAGGAAGCCCAAGCTTTCGGGCTACAGCAATGGCAGCCAGAGCATTTTGCACGTTATGCCGCCCTGGCAATTTAAGGAGAACTTCGCCCAAAAATTTTCCTCTCTCATAAACTACAAAGAAGGAAGATCTACC
>Ga0256833_1000877_pt1 | contig 22737 bp, 25 predicted proteins | sample 356284metaG_FD_190535 | JGI IMG/M metagenome (GOLD analysis project Ga0256833, IMG submission 190535) | Hydrothermal vent microbial communities from Mid Atlantic Ridge, Atlantic Ocean - 356-284 | ecosystem: Environmental > Aquatic > Marine > Hydrothermal vents | place: Atlantic Ocean: Mid... | reverse complement strand
CGAAGCATCCACTGGGCCCCCTCACCCAGAGGGCAGAAGGTCTTGCCCTTTATGTAATCGGTTATGGAGTAGAGTTTATCTATGTCGGATGGTTCCCCATAACCCAGCTCTATCTTCCTGAGAATCCTCGTTGCCCAGGGGAGACCCTCCCGGCAGGGGGTACACCATCCACAGCTCTCGAAGGCGAAGAACTGGACAGATCTGCGCACTATTTGAATCAATGGATACCTGTCGTCTATCACTATCACGGCCGCAGAACCCAGCATGGATCCAACCCGGGCCACATCCTCGTAAGAAGCAGGAGTATCCAGCTCATCCCCCACCAGAACCGGAGCAGAAAGACCACCGGGAACCACCGCAACCAGATTGGACCCCTCCCTGAGACCTCCCGCATATTCGATCAACTGCCTGAAAGTAACCTTTCCCAGCTCGAATTCAGCCACCAGGGGCCTCTTAACAGCACCGGATATGGTGAAAATTTTGGTCCCGGGGCTCTGCTCGGTCCCCATGGAGCGGTACCACCCGGCTCCATTCTGTATAATCAGCGGAACATTCGCAACAGTCTCCACATTATTGACGATGGTGGGCTTTCCGTATAGTCCCTTCTGGGCAGGGAATGGGGGTTTCAGACGGGGATGTCCCCTCTTTCCCTCCAGCGAATTGAGCAGAGCCGTCTCCTCGCCGCATATATAGGCCCCTGCTCCGGGATAGAGATGAAGGTGAAGGTTATAACCCGTACCCAGGATGTTCTCGCCCAGAAGGCCGTGCTGATAGGCTTCCTCTATGGCCCTTCTGAGGATTCGAAAGGCATCCCTGTATTCGGCCCTCAGGTATATGAAGGCTTCGCTGGCCTTTATGGCATAGGCGCCGATGATGATGCCCTCTATGAGCAGATGGGGGGCCTTCTCCAGAATCTCCCTGTCCTTGAAAGTTCCGGGTTCACCCTCATCCGCATTGACCACGAAGTAATGTTCCTGTCCATCATCGGGGACGAATCCCCACTTCACCCCGGTGGGGAATCCCGCTCCCCCCCTTCCCCTGAGGCCGGAGTTCTTCACTTCCTCTATGATGGCCTTTTGATCTTTAATCTCCAGAAGAGCTTTTCGAACAGCCCTGTAGCCGCCCTTCGCCACATAGGCATCGTAAGATTGGGGATTATCCCCTTCCGTAAATCGCAGTAGTATTCTATTTTCCGAAATCATGAATAAAGTTTAAAGTCCCCACTTACGAAGCGGAACGTCTCTCTGCAAGGGGTTCAGACAGAGACCGGCTTTATAATTTCCGGCATGAATCTAAAGACAGTTGTGGATAGTATAATCGAAGCCATGAGGGAAAAAGGACTGGACGAGAAGACCATAGAAACCATATTAGAAGAATGGAGATTCAAGGAGGGCCTGGAAGATTTAAATATCGGCTACGACAGAAATAAAATTCGCTCCCTTTTTCAAATCATAGAAGACCATTACAGCTCCGGCCTCATTCCACAGGTGGAAGAGGAAGAAAAAGCGGACATAGAGGAGGAAGAATTGACAGAATCCATAGAAAAGGAACTGGAAGAACTGGTCAGGATCCTCGCCGGATCCGAGGAGGAAATGGAAGAGGAAATGCCCCCTGTGGAAGAAACAGAGGAAGAAGATAAAAAGATAGACGAGGACCTGGAAAGGGAATTGAGGGAATTTGCTGAATTCCTCGAAATGCACGGTCAGTTCCACATCGAAGAGGAATCCGAAGAGGAAGAAGAAGTGCAGGAAGAAAGCAGAGAAGAGGTCCGCCCAACGGTAAAGATAGTGGAGCAGGAGGAAGAGAAGAAGCTCAGAAGTCTGGTCGAAGAGCTCGTAGAGAGCACCCCTGAACCGATAAAGATGTCCGATGTGCGGATACGGGGGCTCAGGCTCGCCGCCGTCATCAGCGGGGAGAAGGTGGAGAAAGTCCTCGTTTTCAGAGAAAGCGAGAACAAGCCGGCAATCGGCAAACTCCATGAAATTATATCCTCAATATGGCGGTTGACGGGATATGAAATTCACGGATTCGACAGCTTCCATGTGAAATCGGGGGCCCTGATTCTCTACGGGGAAAAGATAGAGGGCAAAACCTACATCGTGGTGGTGGAATCCGAGACCGTCGGGGGGGCCAAGTTCATCGTTCTGGCACTGAGGAAGATGCTTTCACAGGAAGAAAGTTAATAAGGGGGAATCCCCCTACTCTATCTTGAGCTCATTGATGTTCTTCGTGGTCCTCGTGATTATATCCAGCTCCCCGCTCGAGGGATCCGCATGGACCATATCCTCTATCCTTACCCCGAATTTCCCCTCCAGATAGATTCCCGGCTCCACAGTAAAGACCTCCCCACCCCGCAGGACATACTCGGATGCCCTCCCGGAGAAATAGGGAGCCTCATGTATTTCCAGTCCAATTCCATGCCCCAGTCCATGGCCGAAGTGCTCCCCGAAGCCATTCTCCCTTATGTAGTCCCTCGCTATCGCATCTATTTCCCTGGTGGTCATCCCCACCCTTGCCTTCTCCTCGACCATTTCCTGAGCCTCCAGAACGATATTGTAAATCTCCAGAAAGTCCTCCGTGGGCCTGCTTCCCACCCATACGGTCCGGGTCATATCGGACGCATAACCCCGGTAGAACACCCCGAAATCCAGGAGAAGAACATCGTTGGGGGAAATTACCACATTCCTGGGGCTGGCATGGGGAAGGGCCGAGTGGGGACCGCTCGCCACTATGGGCCTGAAGGACACATCGTCAGCCCCCAGTTTCCTGGCCAGATATTCTATCTCGATGGCCACATCCCGCTCCGTCATCTTACCCGGCTCTATGAAATTCATAATCTCCCAGAAGAGGCGGTGATTAATTTCCTGAGACTTTCTGAGAAGCTCAAGCTCCTGCGGAGTCTTTATAATCCTCAGCTCCTCCACCACACCATCCAGCGGGACCAGCTCCACCCCCTCCAGCTTCTCCCTCATATTCCTGAAGGAAATGACCGTGATATGATTCCCCTCGACCCCCAGGCCCTTTATTCCGTATTCGGAGACGATCCTCCTGAGCTCATCCATGTAGGAACTGTACACTATTATTTCGAAATCCCCTCTGACTTCCTCTCTGGATTGAATCTTATAGCGGAAATCCGTCATGAAGAGGGCCGCATCCTTCGTTATAAGGACCTGTCCGTTGCTCCCCGTAAAGCCGGTCAGGTAGCGGACATTTACCAGATTGGTGACCAGGAATCCATCCAGTCCCTTCTCCGACAGGAGATTCCGTATTTTCGCTATCATGGAAAAAGTTTAAAGGAGCAGAACCGGATTTCAGACAAATTTGATGTGAATCTGGCGTCCACGAAACCGCTTCATGCTGTAAAATTCGTAAAGGATGGCCAAAACGATACGGAGCCACAATTTCATCGAAACCCTCATAGAACTGATAGACGAAGGTTACACCGGCCGCATAACCATGATGCACGACCCCCGGAGTGCCGGGATAATCATCCTGATGAAAGGGGGAGAGATATACAGCATAACCGGAAGCGAAAGGGAAGGCCCCGCCGCCCTGACCCAGTTAATAAAATGGCAAAGAGGGATAGTGAAGCTGGAAAAAATCCAGGACGAATCCATATTCGAGGGCCTGAAGCCCCTGAGAATCGAAGGGGCGCTGAAGCACATGATAGAACAGCATAAAATCAAAAGCGATGAACTCGTACCCATCATTTTCGCCGCCACCGGTCGGTATCTCATACAGGGGAACCGTATAGTAGCAAAGGGAAAAGAGAAGAAATCCCTGAAGGATGTGCTGGAAGAGGTGAAGGCCGAATACGGGGGCACTGCTGTAATCTACATGTACGTTCCCCAGAAGAAGCTGTTCATCCTCGTGGACGGGGACTCCGCAGTTGCCATGGGGCCGAAGGAGAAATTTTCCCCCGAAGAGGCTATGAAGCTTTCGCTCATCTACCGATTCTCCTATATCGTCTATCCATTATCGGAGGATAAAAAAAGGGACTTGCTAAGGGGTCTTATGGAATTCCTGAGGACAGATGTGATTCAAAAGAGTATCTTGAACTATCCCCCCGATTTCAGGGAAATAAAGGAAATCATCAAGTCCAGCAACGCGGTCATATTCTATTCTCTCCGCGACGGGAAAATCGAAACCCTCCCGTGTGTTTACGAAGTGTGCTTCAGAAAATTAGACGATTTCAAGGAATTCTTTAAAAAGGAGGTGCATTATGTTGCATGGTAGGGAAGTGGAAATCAAGTACAGAATAAGGGACCCCATGGAGATGGCCCGCTTCATAGAAAAGAGATGGGGGGTCCGGGGGAAGAAAAAGCGGATATACGATGTATATTTCGATACCCCTTCGCTGGACCTGATAAAGGGGAGCATAGCATTCCGCACCCGTGAAATCACTCCGGAGGGGGAAAGGAAAACCTACCTCATCACATACAAGCGAAAGATAAAGACCAGCGACCACATAATGCACAGGGAGGAAATAGAAAAGGAAATCGAGCCGGAAATATACGAAAGCCTCCACCTGGCAGACTACATAGAATTCGACTTCGAAGGTCATAGGGGTAAAATCTCACCCGTCATCGGCATAGAATCCCACCGGCTGGAGTATGACCTGGGAAATGTGAAGATCGTGATAGACGAGGTGAAGTTTTCGGACGAATTGATGGAATTCTTCCTGGAGATAGAGGGGCCGGAGGAGGAAATCAGAAAAATCAGAAAGGAGCTGGAGGAAAGGTTTCACCTGGAACCCCTGAACCTGTCGAAACTGGAGCTGGGGATCAGGTATATGGGCCTGCAATAGGTCCCTTTAAACTTAATCTGTGAAATCGGACTGGGTCTTCCGGTCTTTCAGCATTTATCCCGTTGATTTCCGCTTTTTATCCATTATATCGGGAGCACAAATTAAGGAGGTGATCCATGTCCTTTAATCTGGATTTCGAACCCTACAGAATAAAGGTGGTGGAGTGGATTAATATCACCACCAGGAAAGAAAGGCTCAGGTTAATCGAGGAAGCCCATTATAATGTCTTCCACCTTAAATCGAAGGACATCATCATAGACCTGCTCACCGACAGCGGTACCGGTGCCCTGAGCGACATACAGGTGGGCCACATGGCCATGGGAGACGAGAGCTATGCCGGTGCAAGAAGCTGGGACAGATTCTACGAAGCGGCCCGGCTCTATACCACGAAGGAGCACATAATCCCGGTGCATCAGGGAAGAGGGGCGGAAAAACTGGTTGCAGAAGCCCTCCTGAAGGAGGGAGATATAGTGGTCTCCAATACCCTGTTCGACACCACCATGGGCAACTTCCAGTACCGGCGGGCCCGCATAATCAACATCCCCGACCCCTCCGATTACAACTTCAGGGGGAATATAAACCTGGAGAAACTGGAAGAGCTCCTGAGAAAAGAAAAAGACAGGGTGAAGCTCATCGTCATGACCGTGACCAACAATTCGGGAGGGGGACAACCCGTATCCCTGAAAAACCTCAGGGCCGTCAGGGAAATAGCAGACAGGTACGGGGTTCGATTCATGATAGACGGATGCAGGGCCTCGGAGAATGCCTTCTTCATAAAGCAGAGGGACCCGGACTACAGAAACAGGAGCATCCTGGAGATAGTCAACGAGATGCTCTCTCTGGCGGATCTAATCACCTTCAGCGCCAAGAAGGATGGACTGAACAACATCGGTGGATTCATAGCCACGGATGATGAGGAGCTGGCCCTGAAGCTCAGGACCCTGGGCGTCCTCTTCGAGGGATTCCCCACATACGGCGGCATGGCAGGCAGAGATATGGAGGCAATAGCGGTGGGTCTGATGGAAAGCATAAGGGAGGATTATCTGGCCCACAGGACGGGACAGGTGAAGTTTCTGAATACCCTGCTGGATGAAATGGGGATACCGGTTTTGAAACCGGCAGGAGGGCATGCGGTATATGTCCTGGTGGACGAACTGCTCCCCCACATCCCCCCGGAGCAATTTCCCGGTCAGAGCCTCGTCGTCGCCCTCTATATCTTCGGAGGGGTGAGGGGTGTGGAAATCGGGAAGCTCATGTTCCCCGATGCCCGGCACAATATGGTCCGGCTGGCAATTCCGCGGAGATCCTATACCGAAAGCCATCTGAAATATGTGGCCAGGACCTTCGAGGAGATCAGGGAAAAGGCAAACTGCATGAGGGGAATGCGCATAACATACGAGCCCGAATATCTGCGCCACTTCCTCGCCCACCTGGAGCCCCTGGACGGCTGGATAGAAAGATGCTCTGGATAATCCTCTCCATCGTATTCAACGAGGTAATGAACAATCCATCCAATGGCGCCTGCGGTGAGTTCGTGGAGCTCTACAACGACAGCGGCGATACCATTAACCTCGCAGGAATGGGCATAAGCGATGGAGAGGACCTCGACCTGCTGACCACACTGCCGGACCCCCCATCCGGTCTGACCTCCACATACGACATTCCGCCGAACAGCTTCGTCCTCATTATGGACCCGGACTACTTCGAAGGATGCACAGACCGGTATCCCCTGACAGGAAACATCCTCATCGTGGACGATGCCTCTATAGGAAACGGCCTTTCCCTGAGCGACAGCATATACCTCATCGGTCCATCCGGAGACACCGTTGCCCGCTTCGAAAAGCCCATACCATCGGTTCCATCGTCCCATTCGCTGGAGCGAATAAATTACATGGCGGATGCCTGGGGCATATCTTCGGTCGCAGGTGGTACTCCGGGACGAATCAACAGCATCTTTTCTCCATCGCCTGTGGTCGTGGACAGCCTCTGTATGCGGGATTCGGCCCTGTTAATCGTATTGAGAAACCTGTCCGACAGCACCATAGAGGGCCGGGCCACAGTTATGGCCTCCGAAACCCTCACCATTCCCCTGACCCTGCCTCCCCTCGATACGGCAATAATTGCCCTTACACAGAGGATTCTGACCTTCAGAACGGGGCTGGTGATGGACTCACTGGAAGAATATTTCTACATTCCCGCGCGCTACCCCCTGCTCATCATAAACGAAATAGAATACGATGAGAGCCCCGAATGGATAGAAATATACAACGGAAGCAGAGATACCGTGAACCTATCCCGCTTCTACATACAGGACATGGCCGGAAATGTACTGTGGCTTTCCGGAACCCTTCCGCCGGACACCTTTTTCGTAATCAGCTCCGACGAATATACAGACTTCCCTTCCCTGAACGATAATTACGAATCCATTACCCTGAAGAGCAGGTGGCATCTGCTCTTCGACACCCTGTATTACTCCTCCTACGGAGGAGAAGGGACCTACACACTGGAAAAGGTAAATCCCGCCCTTGCAGGGGAGGAAAGGTCTTCCTGGGGCAGTTCCCTTGTGGAAGGGGGAACCCCGGGGAGGGAAAACAGCATCTTTATGGATGCAGGGAAGCTGGAGGGGGAGGTGTATCTGGAGCCCCGGTACCCCCGCTCAGGTCAGGATGTGACACTGAGCTACAACACCCCCACCCCCACATCCCGGGTAAGAATTTACCTCTTCGACGATATGGGCAGACAGCTCCTGGAGATGGAGGGGCCGTCCGGGAGGGGAATAGTGCGGTTCAGGGCACCGGAGAGAAAGGGTATCTACATAATCCTGCTCCGGGCAGACGGATGGAGAAAGAAGGAATGGATAAGGGTGAAGTAGAGATAATCAGAATGCTGGAGTGTCCCTCCTTCTACCGATACGATGTGAAAGCGGTGGAGAGACTCCTGGAAAAAGGCATACATCCCGACAGTCCCTGTATAAACCACGCCCACATGAAAATCACTCCGCTTGCCTTTGCGGTGATGGAGTTCGTCCGGGCTATATACACACGGGAGGAGAGGGAAAAATTAAACTTCCTGGACAGGGTGATAGATTCGATGTTGCTGCATGGGGCCACCGGAAACGGAGGAGATTTACCTGCCCTCTATTACCCCGTTAAATTCGGATACACCTTCATCATCAGAAAACTATGCCGTGCAGGAGCCACTCCAGCAGTGATTGTAAAAACCGACTACGGTGCCTATCCCCTCATCTTCCTCAGCCGGAATCTCTCCACTGCAAGATTACTCCACGAATGCGGTGCGGATCCAACAGCCCGTTCCCCGGATGGACGCAATCCCATGATTGCCCTGCTGGATTTGAGGGTAAGAAACAGAGAGGTATGGGACCGGCCCACAGACCTGGCCTCCCCGCATCTGATAAAATGGTTTATAGAGATGGGCAACGACCCGAAGGACTACGAATTGCTTTACCATGCCGCATATTACGGGAACTGGAGAGCGATAGACCTGCTGGCGGAATATGGAAACGCTCCCGACAAATCGGAGCCATCTACAGGGAGAACCCTGCTCCACATCGCGGCAGAAAGCAGAACCGTCAATTCCAGAGAACCGTTCCTTCGCGTTGTGGAAGTTCTGATAGAAAAACATGGACTGGATGTAAACAGCACATGTGGAAGCGGCAGAACACCGCTGGATATTGCTCTGGAGATGGACAATTTCAGAACCGCCATGCGGCTACTGGACAGGGGAGCACGAATCAGCAGAATTCCCGGAAACAGGCAACACATATGGGCAGAGGTGGAAGAAATACTGGTGGAAAGGGGGATGTACGATTCAGTAATCGAGAAATCAGTAAGAATAACAGAGAACTTCACCCGCCGGCTTATAGGTCATCTCAGGGAAAACCTACGGGAGATAGAGAAGTTTGCGCTCAGATGGAGCATACCCCTGCGATGGAGGAGGGCTTTAATCGTATTCCCCTCCCTTCATCCAGAGCGGAAGAATCCCTTCATGAAACTGGGCGGAGTACCCCCTGCGATGGATTTGAACTCCTGGCCCACCGCCAGCAGAAGACACTTTGCCCGCTCCCACAGGGAAATATACGCCTCCATGGAAGGGTTCAAAAGGTGGTGGAAAGCCCAGAGGGAGAAATACAGGGAATTTCCCGGAGGAACCCTGCCCATGGAACATTTCATGACGATAGACCTGAGAATTCTTCCACAAAGGCCGGAAGGCTTATCCCCCGACACGGCCGCCATATCCCTATTCGCCCCCAGGCGCGAGGTTCCCACCATACACAGGCCCGCCATCAAACTATGGACAGAGGAGGATCTCGAAAGAACCACCATGGATCCGGAAGAAGTCCCCTCCTATACCCGATTTCCCACCATATACCTGGATTATGTAGAGGTGGAGATACCGCTGGAAGCAAGGCTGGTCATTGCACGGGCATACAGGCCCTACATAGATGACTACTCCCGGATCGAAGAAGCCTTCATACTGACCGAAGAGACCAGGGATGAACTGCTTCCCATCGTAAAAGCCCTGAAGCGAATGCCCGCTGAAGAACTGAACGACTTTCTGTGCGAACTGGAATTCCTGATGGAGACCATAACCTCAATGCCCATGATTGCAGGAGGAGTAAGATGGGTCAGTCCGCCCGTTACGGCCATCGAGAAGAAATCAGCGGTGAAATTCATACCCCTGAGCAGCGTGAATCGCCTGCTCCTTCAACTGGATCCACAGATAATGCTCCCCGACCCCTTCAGAAGACCCGGTCCTGATCTCTACCTCTTCACCGACGACCTTTAAATTTTCCACAGTTTGAAAGTACTCCTGATAAGGCTGGGTCAACTGGGGGATGTGGTCCTCACGACAGGCACAGTCGAGGCCCTTTACCGCAGGGGGGCGGAAATTCACTTCCTCACCAGAAGGCCCTTTGATCAGATATTCCGGGACGATTACAGGGTGAAGAAAGTATTTGTAGAGGGAGAAGTTTCCCTATCGCACCTCAGGAGAGAAAATTACGATTACATATTGGATCTGCACGGAAAAATAAAGACCTTCCTCCTATCCAGGATACTCAATCCAATCAGATCCTTAACTTATCGCAAGTACTCCCTCAGGCGCAGGCTCTCCCTGATTACGAAGCGCCCCCACATCAACATCCCCGTGTATCAGATGTACAACGATGTCCTCAGGAAAATCGGCATAGAAACCCAGCAGAAGCCGGTTCTCATAGCAGAGGGGAAAAGCCCCATAGATGGCGATTACATCGTAATAAGCCCATCGGCCCGATACGAGTCGAGAGTCTGGAGGCACTACGATAAGCTGGACCCACTGCTGGATGCCCTCCCCTATAAGAGGGTGTATCTGGGAATTAGCAGGGACCTCCACTTTCTGAGGGGAAGACTGCCCCTGGCCGGGGGAAAGGTCATAAACCTCATGGACAAAACGGACATATACGAAGCAATGCTCATAATCAAGCATGCCCGCCTGTTCATCGGAAACGACAGCGGCCTGACCCACATAGCAAGTGCATTCGATGTACCCACGGTGGTCTTCTTCGGACCCACCATCCCCGAATGGGGATTCGCCCCCTTCTCTTCCCGAAATCTGGTTCTGGAAGTCAAACACCTGCCATGCAGACCATGCAGTCTCCACGGGGAGAAGAAGTGCGCAAGAAAAGATCACGCATGCATGGACTGGATGGACGAAAAAATCGCATTCGAACGAATAGCAAGGCTTTTGAAATCCTGAAGAGCTCTGCGGTGCCTTCCCCACATAACTGCGCTCGGGCATAAAATTTCTCAATCCATGTCCTTGATAGTGCTGGATGAGGAATCGAAATTCGATGGAAAGAGTGGAAAAGTCATTTACATGGAAAACGGCAAAAGAAAGGAAATGGACCTGCTTCCCGCATCCGCCGTGGATGAAAAACTCCCGTTCGATATGCTCAATCCCCTTCAAACCCTCTTCCACACTAAATACAGAGAGGGCTCGGCCCTCGTATCCACCCCCACCTCCAGCGGAAAGACCGTCGTGGCAATAGATTTTATGAAGAGACACAGGGGATTGAGAGTGTATATCGTCCCAACAAAGGCACTGGCAGAAGAGATTCATACATCCCTGAAGAAGATATTCGGAAGGGTGGACCTGAGAACCGGCGATGTGATGGAGGACTACATGGAACTCAAATCCAGCACCGTCGTGGCCACATACGAATCTTTCGTCCTTTCCCTGAGGAACAGGGGATGGGGGTACAGGGCAGGGAGCCTCGTGATAGATGAAATCCACCATGTATTCAGCGGGAGGGGAAATGTGGTGGAAGAGGCAGTGGCCATGATGAAGAACAGGGTGCCCATCCTCGGACTATCGGCCACCCTTCCCCGGGATGTGGAAATCGCCGACTGGATTGGGGCACAGCTTCACATAAGGGGAAACTGGAGACCCGTACCCATCGTGAAAAAGAACCACAATTTGAAGAAGGGGCAGTCCCTGGAGGAAAGCCTACTGGAATTCTACCTGAAGCAGAGGAAAGAGGATGAACTGACCATCATTTTCGTCTATAAGAAGGAAATCGGCTGGAATCTGCTGAGGCTCGTCCATGAGAAGGGCTACACCATCGCCAACAGGACCCTCCCCTTCACCGTCATGTACGAGGAAGAACCGGAAAAATACGATTTTGCATTCCACAACGCCGACATCCCCGTTCAGGAAAAGCACAGACTGGAAAAGCTCTTCAGGGAAGGGAAAATAAAGGCCCTGATTGCAACCCAGACCCTTGCATACGGCATCAACCTTCCGGCAGACAGGGTAATAATACTCATGACCTCCTACTACGACCGGCAGAGGAAGAAAAAGGTGGTGATCCCCTCCCCCACCGACATACTCCAGATGGAAGGCAGGGCCGGGAGATTCGGGATAAAGGAAGTGGGATATGTGGACCTGCTCATGTACAGGACCTCCAGGAAGACCCTGGACCGGGCCAGCAGGGAGATGTTCGAGGAAGGCATAACCGAAATAATGGAGAGCCTTCAGAACATAGAAAGCCTCTTTGCCGACTACCTGGGTCCCGTCGCAAACCTGTCCTCCTTCGTCCTGTCTGCCTATCAGATGAGCAGGGGAGATGTCTATGAATTCCTCCGCAATACCTTCTCCTTCCGGCACTTCGACGACTATGCCAAAATAGACCTCATCCTCTCCTACCTGAAGGAACGGGGATACATAGAAGGGGAGAATCTCACCCGGAAGGGAGATTTCGCCCTGCATTCGGGGATCCCCCCGACGGCCCTCGAGGAATTCCTTTCCCGCATGAAGATGGAGGGCAATCTATTCGTCAAGATTCGCCCCCTCCTGTTCTCCAAGAGGATCAAGGGCTGTCTGGACCCATTCATGGAAGGGGCAGAAGGATACACCCGGCTATACAGATACACATCCTTCCTGGCCCCGTTCGACTACCCGGCCGATGGCTCTCTGGAACTTCTGTTTTATATTCATGGTGAAATGTTCTTCCTGCCCAACATTCACAATCCCCCATCAGAACTGTACCTGTATTCGGATTCCGTTCACCTCGCAAAACATCTCATGGAACTCACATCGAAGGGATACATAATCACCTTCGAAGAAGAGGTACTGAGGATAGCCCACTCCCTGCGATACGGACTGGAGATGGAGTACGCTCCCCTCGGGGGGATCAAGGGGCTGGGGTACATGAGGACCAATGCCCTGAAGATTGCCCTGAAGGAAATCGGACTGGAGGTCAATTTCACGGATAGAGTGGAAAAGATTCTCCGGAATCTGGATACGAACCGGCTGATGGATGTACTCCATGCCCGCTACAGGAATGAAAGGATTGCCCGCAGGGAAATCAACAACATAATGAAGGTGCTCAGGGACAACATCGACCAGTATCTGCTGGACGATGGAATAATACGCCGACTGGCACTCCTGAAGATGGACAGGGACGAGGCTCTCAAGAAAAAACCCATTGAGCTGTACAGGAAGTTCGTGGAAGACTGAACCGAGGGAATAATCCCCCGAAGCCTACTCTTCCATTATCTCCTTTTCCTTGGCCTCCATGATCCCGTTGATCTGCTCGATGTACTTATCGGTAAGCTCCTGAATCTTCTTTTCGGCCAGTCTCTTCTCATCCTCCGAAATCTCTTTATTCTTCTCCATCTCACGGACCATCTCTATCGCATCGCGACGGATGTTCCTTATGCTTACCCTCGCATCCTCTGTCAGCTTGTGGAGGAGTTTAATCAGCTCCTTCCTGCGCTCTTCAGAAAGGGGAGGGATAGGTATGTTTATGACTCCCTTCTCCACCCTGGGATTGAGGCCCAGACCGGAGGATTTTATGGCTTTATCTATCTCCGATATGGCTCCCTGGTCGAAGGGCTTTACCCGCAGAAGCCTGGGCTCGGGCGCCATGATGGTGGCTATCTGATTGAGGGGAATCAGGTTTCCGTAGTAATTGACTTTTATGCCCTCCAGGAGAGCCGGCGTGGCTCTTCCGGTCCTTATTTTAGCCAGCTCCTTTTTGAAAGCCTCAACGGCTTTCTTCATGCGATTCTCAGCATCCCTGTATATCTCGTCCAGCATATACGACCCTCCTTTTACACGAAATTTTATAGGGAAGATTCAGGGCCTGATTAAAGTTCCAACTTCCTCACCGGAAAGGAGCCTGAGCAGATTTCCCCGGCGCGTAATGTCGAAGACGATAACCGGAAGATTGTGCTCCCTGGCAAGTGTGATGGCTGTGGCATCCATGACCTGAAGGTCCTTCATTATGTACTCCTCATAGGTGAGCTCCCTGTACCTAACAGCATCGGAGCTGGAATCGGGGTCCCTATCGTAAACGCCGTCCACTTTGCTCCCCTTCAACAGCACATCCGCCCCGATCTCTATAGCCCTCAGGGTACCCGCAGTATCGGTGGAAAAGAGGGGATTCCCCGTCCCCCCCGCAAAGATCACAATACGACCCTTTTCCAGGTGTCGTATGGCCCTCCTGCGAATATAGAACTCAGCCACACTCCGCACCTCTATAGCGCTCATGACACGGGTATCGAGTCCCTTCTGCTCCAGGATGCTCTGAAGGGCAAGGGCATTCATAATGGTGGCAAGCATGCCCATGTAATCGCCCGTGGTCTCATCTATACCCACACGGGAGGCATCCCTGCCCCTGAATATATTACCGCCCCCGACGACGAGGGCAATATCCACATCGAACCTGTCCCTGGCTTCCTTTATCTCATCAGCTATGGAATGGATGACCTCTCTGGAGTAGCCAAAATCCCCCCCTCCAAGAATTTCGCCGCTGAGCTTCAGGAGTATCCTTCTGTATTTACTCCTCACCAACTTTGAATCGGACAAAGCGCACCACCTCGATGGATTTGCCAAGTTCTGTGGACTTCTCCTTCAGGTACTCACCCACAGTCTTACCGGTATCCTTTATAAAGGGCTGTGCCAGGAGCGTCTTCTCTTCCAGAAAAGCCCTTATCTTACCTTCCACGATCCTCTCGACTATATTCTCGGGTTTGCCCTGCTCCAGGGCCTGCTCCCTGTAGATCTTCTTCTCCCTTTCGAGTACATCCTGGGGGAAGTCCTTTTCGCTTACACTGTAGGGGGCCATTGCGGCAATCTGCATGGCGATATCCCTTGCAACGGGAATTACGGCCTCATCATCGGGCCTCACCTCCACCATGGCAGCCAGCATGCTTCCCGGATGAACATAAATCTCGATGAGACCATCCTTCGTCTCGAATATGGCGAATCTCCTCAGAACTATATTCTCCCCTATCTTACCGATGGCCAGTTTTATCTTCTCCTCAACGGTATCGCCGGAGTCGGTCCTGAGGGACAGGAGCTCCTCGACACTTGCGGGCTTATTCTTCACCACCATATCCAGGATCTCGGACAGGAGATTCTTAAAATCATCGGTTGCGGCAACGAAGTCGGTTTCGCAATTGAGCTCCACAAGGGCACCGAACTTTCTGTCATCGGACAGGTAGTGACCCACAAGGCCCTGCTTGGCAGTTCTGGAAAGTTTCTTCTCGCTCTTGGCTATTCCCTTCTTTCTGAGGATCTCGATGGCCTTATCGAAATCCCCTTCGGCCTCCACGAGGGCTTCCTTCACATCCTTAATTCCGGCTCCGGTCATCTCGCGGAGCTGTTTGATCATCTCTGTGGTTATCTTCGCCATATTACGCCTCCCTGCTCATCAGGGCTTCCCTGTCCTCTCTGCCCTTCTTTATGGCATCCACGATTACCCTCGTTATGAGGGAGATGGATTTTATGGCGTCATCGTTGGCAGGAATGGGATAGTCGATGACATCGGGGTCTCCATTGGTATCTATGATTGCTATGACCGGAATATTCAGGAGGTTTGCCTCGTGAACAGCGATCTTCTCATGGACAGGGTCTATCACATAAAGGACATCCGGAAGGTCCTCCATCCCCCGAACACCACCGAATTTCTTCATCAGCTTTTCGTATTCCTTCTTCAGTTTGGTGATTTCCTTCTTTACATAGACGCTCTCACCCTTCTCGTATTCCTCCAGAATTGCCTCTATCTCCCTAAGCCTCTTCAGCCTCTGCTTTGTAGTCTGGAAATTGGTCAGAAGTCCTCCGGGCCACCTCTCCACCACATAAAAGGCACCCGCTTCCTCGGCAAGGCTCCTGACTATATCCTTCAGATTCTTCTTGGTGGCGACGAAGAGGAAGGTTCCGCCCCTTCTGGAAGTTTCGTAGGCAAATTCCGCAGCCTTCTGGAGAAGGGGTATGGTCTTACGGACATCGATTATGTGGTAGCCGTTGCGCTCCTTGAAGATGTACTTCTTCATCTTGGGGTTCCACTTGCGGCGCTTGTGGCCGAAGTGGGCCCCCGCCTCCAGCAGGTCGTTCAGCGTAATATTAACGCTTAGTGTACTGCCAAGACCTTCTTCTCTTGGTCTTTCCATACTTCATACGCTCCTTCTTTCTGGGATCCCTTGTTAAGAGACCTGCATCTCTGAGGGTCTTCCTGTAGGTTTCGGGATCATACGCGGCCAGAGCCCTGGCTATACCATTGCGAACAGCACCGGCCTGACCGGATATTCCGCCCCCCCTGACCTTTATCACCAGGTCGAACAGGCCAAGAGTTTTCGTTAACTTGAGGGGTTCGAGAATCTGGTCCACCAGAAGGGGATTTTTGAAGTACTCCTCCGGTCTCTTACCATTTATGTAGATCCTGCCGCTACCCCACTCCTTCAGGCGGACCATGGCCCTCGAGTCCTTGCGCCCCCCCGTGGCAAACACTATCTTCCTGTAGGAGCCATCTCCCCACAGTTTGAGCATTATGCGCTCCCCGGTGTCGAGGAAGAGAATCTTATCCCCCGTGGGGAGTTCCTTTTCCTTATAAACCTGCGGAATCCTTATGTTCATAGCTCATACCCCTTTTTGAATTCGAACACTTCCGGCTTCTGGGCATGGTGAGGATGCTCCGGACCCCTGTAAATCCTGAGCCTTCTGAGCCTGTGCTTCCTGGTGGCATTCTTCGGAAGCATACCCTTAACAGCCAGCATTATTACCCTCTCGGGATGCTTCTCCATCATCTGACGGGCAGTCCTCTCCTTAAGACCCCCGATGTACCCGGTATGCCATCTGTAAATCTTTTTGTCCAGCTTATTGCCCGTAAGGAGAACCTTTTCCGCGTTGATTACTATGACGAAATCCCCGTGATCCTGATGGGGAGAATATTCCCTCTTGTGCTTCCCCTGAAGGAGCCTGGCAATTATGGAAGCCAGCCTGCCCAGGGGCTTTCCTTCTGCATCTATTACCCACCACTTGCGCTTGATCTCCCCATCCCTGACGAAGGTGGTCCTCATATCTCAGCCTCCCTTTTCATCCAGCTTAAATATGCTCTTTATCTCCTGATAGATCTTCATCTTCGGCTTCGCCCCCACTATCTTCCCCACCAGCTTCCCGTCCCTGAAACACAGCACAGTCGGGATGGACATGACACCGTATGTGGCAGGAGTCATGGGATTCTCATCCACATTCAGCTTAAGAAGCCTTATACCGAACTCACGGGAAGCACTCTCCAGGTAGGGCTCTATCGCCTTACAGGGCATGCACCAGTCCGCCCACAGATCCACCATGATCATTCCGGGATCTTCCTTCAGGATCTCCTGAAGGCGGGCGTCCGATACATGCTCAGGCATTTTCCTCTACCTTCTTCTTTTCCCTCTTCCTCACCCAGGGGCTCTCCTCGGGGAACTTCAGGAGCTGGATTATGGAAAGCTCAGCCCCATCCCCCCTGCGGTAACCTATGCGAAGGACTCTGGTGTATCCGCCCTTATGCTCGCCATCCCTGAACAGAGGAGCAACTGCGTGGAAAATCCAGTTGGTGAGCTTCCTGTCGTCGAGGAATCGGTTGACCATCCTGCGGTTATGAACCGTATCCTCCATCGCGCGGGAAAGGATGCTGTCTATGATGGAGCGGGCTGCCTTTGCTCTCGGAGTCGTGGTTCTGGAATAACCGTACATGAAAACCCCCCTGACTATGTTGCGGAGGGTTGCCTTCCTGTGCTCCCTTTCCCTTCCCAGTTTCTTAACCTTCTTTCTGTGCCTCATACTTATTGCTCCTGCTTGGACTTCTTTGCAAAATTAAGGGATAGTTTCTTTACTGCACTCTTCACTTCTTCCATATCATCCAGTGTGAATCCTTCCTCAACCAGCCAGTCGGCTATCTCCTCCTCGGTATAGGATACCAGGTCGCCAACCGTATTGATGTTCTTTTTCTTCTGGAAGAAGTTGATTAAAATCTGGGGAATCCCCAGGCTCTCTATGGGAAGCTTCCTCTTCTCCTCCAGAGACTTCTCGAATTCCTCTATATCGACGAACTCCACCTCCTGAGTCTTATATACCAGCTTCCTTTCAATGGCCTCGAAGTGCTTCTTCAGTATCTCAAGGGCCTTCAGGTATGCATCCACCGGATCCACAGTTCCATTGGTCCAGATTTCGAGGGCGAGTTTCTCCTTGTTGATGAAAGAGCCATAGCGGACCTTTTCGAAAGTAAAGTTTACCTTCTCCACAGGGGAAAAGTTGCCATCAACGAATATGGTGTTTATGGGAAACCGCTCCTTGTAGGACTCCTCGTAGTCCTCCAGGGGATAGAACCCCACACCCTTATCCACATAGATCGTGGCCCTCACTTCTCTGTCGGTGGTTATCGTCATGATATGCTGATCCGAATTTACGATTTCTATGCCGGAGGGGATATCAAGGTCCGAAGCCTTCACCTCCCGGGGACCCTTTACCTCAAGAGTTATCCTAGCCGGAAGGTCCACGAGGCTTTCATCGACCCTGATGTTAAGCCGCTTCAGATTGACCACTATATAGGGCACATCCTCTAAAACCCCATCCATTGCGGTAAATTCATGATCAACACCCTCTATATTGACGGCCACGACCGCATACCCTTCTATGGAGGAGAGAAGAACCCTCCTCAGGGCATTGCCCACCGTAATGGCATAGGATTTTTCAAGCAGGGGAATGACGATTCTTGCATACGAGTCCTTTTTCTCCTCCACATAAAAACCATTGGGATAGAGCAATTCAGAAACAGCCATTTCAACCTCCTTACTTGGAATAGAGCTCCACTATCAATCTCTCGTTTATGGGATGAGTAATATCGGCTCTGGTGGGCTTCCTTATGACCTTGGCAGTAGCATTTTCCTCATCCACAGAAAGCCACTCCACTCTGGGCAGACTCTTGTGGAGCTCAAGGGCACCCAGGAATTCAGGATTATTCCTGAACTTGGGCACTATGGAAATCACATCGCCCTCCCTCACCTGGTAGGAGGGGATATCCACCTTCTTTCCATTGACCAGAACATGACCGTGGCGGACGAACTGCCTGGCCTGAGCTCTGGACTTTGCAAATCCCGCCCTGTAAACCACATTATCCAGACGAAGCTCGAGCAGAACCAGAAGATTCTCACCGGTATTGCCGGGCATACGGCGGGCTTTTTCGAAGAGCCTGCGGAACGGTCCCTCCAGAAGCCCGTATATCCTCTTGACCTTCTGCTTCTCCCTGAGCTGCATTCCATAAATAGTGAGCTTTACCCTCTTGCGCCTGGGTCCGTGGATTCCGGGAGGATAGGGCCTCTTTTCGAATGGACACTTGCTGGAAAGACACTTCTCCCCTTTGAGATACAACTTGTCTCCTTCCCTTCTACAAAGCCTGCAACGGGGACCTGTATATCTTGCCATTACACCTTCCTCCTCTTGGGTGGCCTGCATCCATTATGGGGGATGGGCGTCACATCCTTTATTGCATAGACGAACAGACCGGCATTTGCGATAGTCCTTATGGCAGTTTCCCTTCCGGGACCGGGACCGGAAACCCTGACCTCCACCTTCTCTATGCCAGCAGCCCTGGCCATCTTGGCAGCCATTTCCGCGGCCTTACTGGCCGCAAAAGGGGTCCCTTTTCTGGTTCCCTTGAATCCAGCTCTTCCACCGCTGGACCACGCGATAACATTACCCTCCAGGTCGGTTATGGTCACTATGGTATTATTGAAGGTCGATTGAATATAAACGATTCCAAGAGGCCCAACCTTCTTTTTCGTCTTCTTGCTCTTCCTGGCCCTTGCCATTTATCCCTTCCTCCTTCTCTTGAAGATATTACCTCTCGGTCCCTTACGGGTTCTGGCGTTGTGGCGGGTCCTCTGCCCCCTGACGGGAAGACCCAGCTTATGCCTTATACCACGATAGCAGTTAATGTCAATAAGACGCTTGATGTTCCTCTGTATCTCCGCCCTGAGCGCCCCTTCCACCTTCAGGTTATCGATGTAAGACCTCAGGCGGGCTATTTCCTCCTCGCTCAGATCCTTCACCTTCTTATCCGGATCCACACCGGTCTCTGCCAGAATCTTCAGAGAAAGCGGAATTCCAATACCAAAGATCCTGTCGAGGGCTACAAAAATCTTCTTATTCTTCGGCAAATCGACTCCTGCTATTCTCGCCATGGTTTTCCTCCCTTAACCCTGTCTCTGCCTGTGCTTCGGGTTTTCACATATAACCATAACCCTGCCCTTGCGCTTAATTATCCTGCACTTAGAGCACATTCTCTTCACAGATGCGCGCACTTTCATAATGCTGACAATTATAAAGCAGACAAATTCGCCCCTTTATGGATAAATCCCGTGAGTTGTCAAAGTTTAAACCCCTCCGAAAAGCAACCCGCCTACCGCTTATACAGCCCCATTATCTCCCCCCTGGCCAGGACTCTGCCCTTCATTGCCCGAAGGACTTTTTCAGCTGGTGCTCCCGGACGAACACCGAGATGTCTGACAGAAAGAGCATAAACAGTGATGAAGTACCTGTGGGGAGCGCTTCCGCGGGGGGGACATGGTCCCCTGTATCCCCACTTTCCGAAATCGTTCTTACCCTCTTTTCCCACGCTCTTGCCCTCCGGAAGCTCTGTAACGCTGGAGGGAATGTCATAGAGTATCCAGTGAAAGAAAGTCCCTCCCGGCGCATCCGGATCCCACATTATCACGGCGTAGCTTCTGGTTCCTTCGGGGCCCGGTGTCCACTTAAGATGGGGGGAGATGTTCCTTCCGTCGCATGTGTACTTTGCGGGAATAAACTTCCCTTCCTTGAAAGACCTGCTTGTCACATGAAGGGTATCCACGCTGGAATACAAAAAAGGCACGAGTACTAACATGATTTAAATTTTGCACCAGGCGGGGAAATATGTCAAGTTCTTCGAGATGTCCCCTTAAACTTATGCCATGATTTACCTGATGCCATTCCTGTTAGGAACAATCGCAAGGCAAAACGCCTTTGGCGATTTCTACCAGATGGTACCCGATCCCTCGGAAAGGCTCTATTTCCCCGCTTCCCAGATCGACTTCGACGGATTCGTGGAAGGAAGCAGGGACTACCTGTTCGTCACCTCTCCCCCCATGGGCAATATGAACCTGTCCCTCTACACCACGAAATCCACACTGGCGGGAGCCGGATTCGGTTATCAGATAAAAGCTATCGGAACGGGTATAAATGTCATGTACGACGGCATCCAGACCATATACACAGCGGGACTGTCCTACGAAAACCGCAAAGTCCGTATAGACGCTTCGTTCTATATAAAAGACACAGCAAAGGCGATATTGAGGGTCAGGTGGAATGCAATGGAGCAGGGCTCCGTAAATCTGCTTGCAGGCAATATCGACAATCCGATTATCGCTCTCTCCATCGCCTACGAGCCCACCAGTCTCACATTTCTCCACATGGGAATCGGTTACCTCAAGGACCAGGCATATTTGTTTTCCCTGGTGGAATTTCCGGTATTGCGCAACTTCGTATTCCTCCGGGGCTCCTTCCAGCAGGGCCTCAGGACAATGGACAGGAAGATCAATTTCGGAGCATCACTGCGCATAGACAATCTATCGGTGGATTACCTCATGGATGCTACAGCCGGAAGCAGAATAGACCTGCAGTACAGGTTCAGAATATTCTGAGGAATGCGCATAGGCATAGACATCATCGAGGTGGAAAGGGTTGAAGCCGCGATAGAAAAGCACGGGGAGAAATTCCTCCGCAGGATATTCACCCGGAAGGAAATCGAATACTGCTCCCGAAAGAGAAAGGCTCACCAGTCTTTTGCAGGGCGGTTTGCGGCAAAGGAAGCGGTTCTTAAAGCCATAGGAACCGGACTGTCATCGGGCATCGGATGGAAGGACATCGAAATACTGAACGACGATTACGGGAGGCCCTATGTAATCCTCCACGGCAGGGCGCGGGAACTGCTGAATGGCAGGAGGATAGACATCTCCATCAGCCACAGCGACACATGTGCAACGGCCGTATGCATTATATACGAATAGGGGGAGCATCCCCCCTTATTTCACCTCTATAACAACTTCGGGAGCCTCGAACCCACAGCGCCCATGAGAACCATCGCAGAAGGGCTTGTTCTTGGAAAATCCGCACCTGCACAGGTATATGGCATTCTGCTTTACCTCCTCCCCATCTTCCCGCTTCACAACGAATTTCTTCCCCTCCAGCTTTATCTCATAGGGACCATTCTTCAACCCTTTAATAACCATATCGAACCTCCTTTTTATTTCAGCACTTCCAGCATTTCACTCCCATAGTGGAACAATCCCGGCATTCCCCCCGTATGTATGAACAATATACTTTCCCCCAGCATGCCCTTTCGGGCCATGTCCATCATTCCGTAAAAAGCCTTGGCAGTATATACGGGATCCAGCAGAATTCCCTCTGCCAGAGCCACATGCCTTATGGTCCCCACAACTTCAGAAGTTATTCTACCGTATGCCCCAAAACCATAATCATAAGTCTCAATATCGTGTGGAATGTCAACAGACAGTAGATCAGATATTCCATGCAGAATGCCTTTCACATCGTTCTTCAGACTTTTGACGAATCCCCCCACATCCACCCCCACCACCCTGACACCGGAATCTGTAAGGTGGAAGCCTGCTATCAGCCCCGCAAGGGTCCCACCGCTTCCCGCCGCCACAACGACAGTATCCACAGAAATTCCCGATGATTCCATCTGACGAAGCATCTCCAGGGAGGCCAGAACATACCCCATGCTTCCGATGGGAGAAGCACCACCCTGCGGGATAACATAGGGCTTTTTGCCGTCCCTCTCGAGCTCCTCAGCCACCTGATGAGCCCTCGAAAGGAGCTCCTTCGTACTGCCAACCATCTGAATCCGAACATTCATCCCCAGGAGTCTTTCCAGCATGTAATTGCCCCGAACATCCTCCTTTCCTCGCAGCAGAAGGACAACATCCATGCCCAGAGTTCTGGAAGCAATGGCCGTTACAAGCGCATGATTGGAATGGACTGCACCGATAGTTATCACTATATCGGCTCCTCTGGAGAGGGCATCCCCCAGCAGAAATTCCAGCTTG
>Ga0256833_1000876_pt1 | contig 22740 bp, 17 predicted proteins | sample 356284metaG_FD_190535 | JGI IMG/M metagenome (GOLD analysis project Ga0256833, IMG submission 190535) | Hydrothermal vent microbial communities from Mid Atlantic Ridge, Atlantic Ocean - 356-284 | ecosystem: Environmental > Aquatic > Marine > Hydrothermal vents | place: Atlantic Ocean: Mid... | reverse complement strand
TGGTTTCTCCCCCGCGGAGATAAGTCTCGCCTTTCATAAAATCAGCCCCTCGGGCAAGAATCATCCTTTCCTTGTCGGGGAGGCCCAGAAGCATCACACTGTCACCTTCGACCCGGCACATCTCTCTTGGAACGATCAGGCGCGTTCCGCGGGGGAGGGGAGCCCCCGTCATGATAAAAGCGGCTTCGCCTTCAGATAAGGCACGTGCGGCGCCGTCGCCGGCGGTAATGGGCTGTTCGTGAACGATACGAAACATCTTCGGAGCATGGTTTGTGGGAAGTCCGCACGCGAACCCGTCAAATCTTGACATGTCGAAGGGGGGTGAGTCGTTTTCCGCGGTTACAGGCCGTGAAGCGACCCTCCCGGCCGCCTCGGTGATGGGAATCTTCTCTGAAGGCGTTTGTAGTTTCGTGGCAAGGAGGATATTCCACGCCTTTTGTATGGAAACAATCATTTCTTTTTTCCTGCCAACAAAAAATAGTCGATGAGGAATTGAGAAAATTCGCGCATCTCAGAAAAAGCGAAGCGAGGGTAGGGGACAGGCCAATCCTGATCAGAGATCATGGCGATGACGTTTTCTTCATCTCCGACCCTGTCATACCAGGATCTAACGGCAAGCTCTTTGCCTCTTAAAAGGATAACTTTTGGAAATATCTTGTCTTCCTTGAAGCCTTCCACGATAACAATGTCACAATTATTGAAATAGGTTTCAACATAAAGTGAAAGTATATTGTCATTGTTGACGCGCGGCTCTTCGATGACGATCACGTCGTCGGCTATCAAGAGAGACCTTTCCACGCCAGCCCTTAGCATCTTCCCTGTATCCTTTGTTTTTTTCTCAGGAGAATAGATTCTCCCATGGTGATGCTTGACATATCCCACCCTGATTCCTCTCTCTGATAAATATGGGATGAGAGAAGAGATAAAAAAACTTTTGCCAAACCCTGAAGGCGCGGAGAACAAAATGACAGGAATCATATTCGGCTATCCCTTAATTCCTTGGGCGTATTTATGTTGCGAAACATTTTCCCCGCTGAGTCAAAAACGACAACGTCTTCCCAGGGAAGATAGCATACATTTACGTCAGAAAAAAAATCCTTTATTTTATTTTTGTCTTTTAGCATGAAATCTTTTATTACAGGAATCAATGTTTTTTTGTAGAAGGCGTGGAGGGTTTCAATACCACCAGGACTTTCAGGAATCAGGACGTCATGGACAGGATCTAATTTTTTTAACATGAATCGAATAAAGTCCTCCTTGATGAAGGGCATGTCGCATGCCGTTACGAAAACGTGGCGGGTATCCGCGTGATGCAGGGCTGTATAAATTCCCCCCAAGGCGCCATGGTTGGGGATAATATCCTTCATGATGCGGACACCGGTATAACTTTGACAAAGAATTTTACGCAATTTTCCAATAAGGGTGCCGTTTGTCACGACAAAAACGTTTTCAAAGATGTTTGACAAAACACTCAAGGGGTAATCGATGAGATGATGCCGGCCAATTTTCAAAGTGGCTTTGTCCACACCCATTCGCTTGCTTTTACCCCCGGCAAGGATCACGCCCGTGATTTCATTTGGATTGACGCTCATTTTCAGAGAAATTATTACATCATTTAGAGAGAGAATGAAAGATGGAATCAGGGTGTTGACCAGTATGATTGTAACGAATAAAATATTCATAAATAAGAAGGGGAGAGGAAATTCGTGAGAATTATTGGGGTATTATCCGATACGCACATGATAAAAATAGACGAGGCATTTATAGATCTTTTTTCTCATGGGCCGTTTAAGGAGCTGGAAACTTTCATCCATGCCGGAGATTTCACGTCAGTGAAAGTTGTGGAATATCTCGAAAGATTCGTATTTTATGGGGTTCAGGGAAACATGGATGATTTTTTTGTCAAGAAGAGGTTGCCTGAAAAACGTGTCGTGACCATTGATGGGATGAACATCGGTATAACGCATGGGTGGGGCGCACCGTTTGACCTTGCCCGAAGGGTTTATGAATATTTTGAAAATCCCGCGCTCGATTGCATCGTCTTTGGCCATTCCCACAAACCGACAAACCATCGAATCGGGAAAACGCTCATGTTCAACCCAGGTTCCTTCAAACACAGTCTGATCTCTCCGGCAAGAACCGTTGGGACACTCCGTATTGAAAACGGGAGGATGACCGGGGAAATCCTGAAGCTCCGGGCCCCCTGATGATATAGAGGAATCCCCGGTTCTTTGAAAAACACCCCTGTTTATATAGTCGGATAATATATATTATGTTAACTTACATTTGGGCGGGAAGGATGATGGTTACGATGGTCCCTCGTCCTTTCTCGCTATCAATATTTAAAATTCCCCCCATTTCTTCGATAAGACGAAGGGAAACCGACAATCCAAGCCCCGTTCCCCTGCCGGGTTCCTTCGTTGTGAAAAAAGGGTCGAACACATGTCTCAAATCACCCCTGTCTATCCCGGCGCCATTGTCTTCGATGGTTATCTTGGCAAATGTGTCCCTGTATTTTACTTCAAAGAATCTTTTTTCAAGGGTGTTGAGTTTCGCGTTTTTTTCCACGCGGATATCTATTTTCCCCGCGTCCCCGATGCCGTCAATGGCGTTACTTAGGATATTCAAAAGAACCTGTTGAAAACGATTGGGATCTATCTTCACGGTAGGCGGCTTCTCGGGAATGGAAATGGTGACGGAAATATCCCTTCCCTTCATCATGAGTTCTGATAACATTACAGTTTTTTCTATAAGTGATTTTAGATTTACGACCTTAAGGTGGACGTCCCCTTCTTTTCTTGAAAATTCAAGTATGTCCCTGACGATGCCATTGATTCTTGAAACTTCAGACTCTATGCGACGAACGAAATCAGACAATTCCTCGTCATGATATATCGCAATCCTTTCTTTGGTTAGAGAAAGGTATCCCACGATATTGTTTAACGGATTTCCGATTTCGTGCGCGACTCCAGCGGAAAGCTCACCAATGGAGACAAGTTTATCAAACCTGGACATTTCATCGTGATATTTTGTGAGCAAATTGTTAAGATATTGCACTTCGACAAGCTTATTTTCAAGTTCTTTCTTTTGTAAATTAGTCAGTTCAATAAGATTATTAAAGTTGTCTATCAAGTAATTGAATTCCTTGAGGTATTTGCCTTCAAGTATATTCTTCTTTCCATTTGCTATCTCTCGAATATCATTAATCATATTATTAATTGGTCGCGTGATTGTCGTTTGAAGAAGGTAGTTCAGAAAAACAATCGTTACGACAGCCGTCAACAGAACAATAAATAACAGAGTTTTGCGTAAGTTGAAAAGTTCCTCATTCAACTCTTTTAAGCCTTTGCAGATATAAAGGTATTTAACTTTTTCATTTTCTTTCCCAATTACGAAAAAAGCCTGAATTTCCTTGTAGATCGGGAAAAAATGTCCTTTTTTGATGATCCGTAATGAGGGAAAATTTATTTTCATGTCCTCCGGGATCTGGCCCTTTCCAGATAATGTCCTAAAATTAGCATCCAAGGCCAGAAAGGCCTTGAGCCCATACATAGTAGAAAGATCGAGTTCGAAATCATATATATTTTTGTGTAATGAGACGTAGCTTAGAATGGATCTGAGCTGATGCTTCTCACGACGCACAAGGGACGACTCAAAATATTTATAGACAAGACTTCCCATCAAAAGACCGGAAAAAAGCGCGACGATGAAAATCTTCAAAATCAGCTCGACCCTGACCCCCATGTCGATGGATCTGAAGATATGGCGTTTCTTCATGTCACAATCCTATGAATCACACTTTCCCTAAGGAGAGATACCAGTGAATCAACCAGGGGCCAAAAAAGATATATAAAACGGCGGCGAAAGAGAGAAACGGTCCAAAAGGGATAGCAAATTTCGTGTCCTTTTTCGCGAGTACAATATAGATAACACCGAAAAGCGCTCCGATAAGAGAGCTGGCAAGAATAACAAAGGGAATTGCCTGCCAACCGGTGAAGGCTCCGATCATGGCTATGAGCTTGATGTCCCCTCCCCCCATTCCTTCCTTGTGCGCGATCTTTTCGTAGGCCACCGCGACGAGAAAAAGAAAACCTCCTCCGACCAGGATTCCCAATAGCGATTGAAGGGGGGAAAGGGTCTTGATGAAAAAGGAGGAAAGAAACCCGATGATGATCCCGGAAAAACTCAGGCTGTCGGGAATGATTCGATGATCGAGGTCGATAAGTGAAATTACGATTAGCATGGAGACAAAGATAAAACCGAAAAGCGTGGCATACGATAAACCGAATTTAAGGTAGAGAAAGATGTATAACAAGGTATTCATGGTTTCAATCAAGGGATACCTTGGTGAAATTCCCATGCCGCAATGCCGGCAACGCCCCCGTAGAATTAGGTAACTGATAATGGGGATGTTATCGTAGAAAGCAATGGATGTTTTACAATGGGGGCAACGCGAACCGGGCCGGATGACGGAAAGCCCCCGGGGGATCCGGTAGATGCACACGTTCATGAAGCTGCCAATAATCGCCCCCAGAACCCCAGTCGCGATGAGACCGTAAATCTTCAAGTAATTATCCACCGTTTACAACCCTCCTGAATTCTTCAAGCTTCTTTTCCACCCTCTGCCGGATGGGCGAGTCGGGACAATTTTTCAACCCCATTTCAAGCACCTTCAGGGCAATATCAGGCTGGCGCAGCTTTTCGTAATAGATCATGGCCATGGCCTCGTACGGGTTTAACACTCCGGGCGTCAGCTTGATACACTTCTTCAATTCCGCGATGGCCTTGTCGTATCTCCCCCATTGATTATAGTTGTAGGCGGCCCTGAAATGCCAGTTCGAATTTCCGGGATTCAACTTCAATAATTCATCGTAAATCTTTTCCGCCTTGTCGTATTGTTTCATGGCCGTGAACAGCATGGCAAGGTTAATCTTCGCCTTCACATTCTTGGGATCGTAGTAGAGCGCGGTCTTATACTCTTTCAGGGCGTTTTTGAAGTCCTTCAGGTGAAAATAGCAGATTCCCAGGTTGTTGTGTGCCAGATAATCGTAAGGCTGGATCTGGTTGGTTTCTTTCAGGATATTTTTTGCCGTTTCATAGGCCCCCAGCTTCATGAACACCAGCGCCGCGCCGTGCTGGGCCGCCGGGGCGTGAGGATACTTTTCGTAGGCGTCCATCCAAAGCGTCCGCGTATCATGCCACACGCGATTCTGTTTGATGGTCATGTAGCCGTATCCCGCCGACATGAGGATAAAAATCGCCAAGCCAAGGACCTTGAAAAACTCCTTCGTGAATTTTTCGTGCCGCAGAAACATGAACCAGGTAAAGAAAACCCCCACGAGGAGCGTGTAGGAAAAAGAAGCGAGAAAGACGTAACGATCCGCCAGAATTGTGCTGATGGGAATGATATTTGAATAGGGTAAGAGGTGCAGGTAGAACCAAAAAACCGCGAACGTGACAATGGGGAATTTCTTGTAATTTTTTATCCCGATCCAAAGGATGAAAAGGTTGAATAAAACGGCAAGAATGGTCCAGATGCTCATGGAGTGCGTGGGGAGCCAGATTGTGTAGGCGGCCGAAAAATTGATGGTCGCCACGCAGAGCTTCATGTAGTTTATAAAAATAAATAAGGAAACAAGAAAATTACTCCAAAAGTTTCCGCCGCGATACGGCTTAATGCCTCCCGCCTGCCTCATGACAGTCATGAGAATCAAAACGGTGATGCCGGCGATGATTACGGTTGGAATGATAAAGGCGAGGAGTTTTTTGATTTCCTTAGGCCGATAGCACACCTCAAAGAGAAGGATGACAGCCGGCATGACCACGGCGGAGGGTTTGGACAGAACAGACAGAATGAAAAAGACGAGTGAAAGGGAAAACCACTGAAAAGCGCGGGTCCCTCCTTCCCTCCCCTTCAGGTAGAAATAGAGCGAGGCAAAAAAGAACCATCCCAGCAAGACCTCCTTGCGCGCCGAGATCCATGCCACCGCTTCCACGTGGACGGGATGCACGGCAAAGATGATGGTTGACAAGAGCGCGGTCAGGAATCGCTTCTCCTGCTCCCAGGACCCGAAAAAGTAGAGCAGGCGCTCCGTAAAGAGAAAGAGAAAGATGACCGCGAAGAAGTAGTAGAGAACATTGAAAAAATGGTAGCAGAATGGGTTTCGCTTACAGAAAAGATAATCCAGCATAAAGCTAATTCGTCTCACCGGCTGGTAGGTGCTTCCCCGATGAAACGTGAATATTTTCTTTACGTTTTCCAGCGAAGGGGTTCGTATCAGGGTATCTGTATAGACGGAGATGTCGTCCCAAGTGGTAAAATCATTTTTGAGGGCGTTCGCGTAAACGGCGAAAACGATGATACCGAGAAGCATAAAAGCAAGGATAATCGTCTTTCGCCTGTCGCCAAGAGCCGTCGTGAAAATCCCATCGGGCTCCGGTGTTTCTATGGCCTTTTTCTTCGCTTTCTTTTTTCCCATTTCATAGGCTCCTTCACGGTAAAGTTACGGGGGTCGGTTCATCCTTGAGGAAGGTTTGATGCCATAATTCCAGAACGAGCAGTTGCCAGAGGATGGCGGATCGATCAAACAGGCCCTGGACGTGTTCATCGATGAGGCGGGTAATGGCCTCCCGGCGAAAGTATCCCCTTTTCAGGTGAGCCGGGTCCAGAAGAATTTCTCGCAGGTGTCTCGCCCATTTTTCTTCCCGGAACCACCGGCTGATAGGGACGCCGAAACCCATCTTGTGCCTTTTCAGGATTTCGTCCGGGATCTTACCCTTCATAACGTCTTTCAGGATCCTCTTTCCCTTGAAAAAGTAGAGCTTTTCTCCGGGGGAAAGTCGGCAGGCGAACTCCACGACGCGGTGATCCAGAAAGGGGGAACGGCATTCGAGAGAATTGGCCATGGAGGCGATATCGACCTTGGTGAGGATATCCCCCGGCAGGTAGGTCTGAAAATCGACCCGCGAGAAGGCCTGGCGAACATCTTGCGCCCTCAACGCGTCAAAAAGCCTGTCCACCAAATCCATCGCCTTCCCCGGGCGGGCGGTTTCTCGGAATGACGGGGTATAAAGTTCCGCTTTAAGTCTATCGTGGATGATTGTAACATAATTGGCGTAATTAAGGATTTCCTGGCTGCCAACCCTTGAAAAGAAGTTGTGGAGCATGCCGGGATACCGACCGAACACCCGGTGCCGGGCCAAGAAGCCAAAGAAAAATCTCATGGTATCGACAGGCAATATTTTCAATATCTTATACATTTTTTCCATGGTTGTGTAAAGGAGGTATCGGTTGTATCCGAGGAAGACCTCGTCTCCCCCGTCCCCGGAGAGGACCACCTTCACGTGCTGGGCCGTGACCTTCGAGACGGTGTAGGTGGGGATCATGGAGGAGTCCCCGAACGGCTCGTTGTAAAACCAGACGAGGTCAGGCAGCAGGTTCAGCCCCTCCGCTTTCACGGTAAAGGAATGGTGCTTAGTCCCCAGTGCTTTCGCCACGAGATTCGCGTAACGTGATTCATCGAATTCCCGTTCCTCGAACGAGATGGAAAAGGTTTCGGGTGGCTGGCCGAGTTCGCGGCCAGCGTAGTAGGCCATGGCGCTCGAATCCACGCCTCCGCTCAGAAAGACTCCCAGGGGAACATCGCTTCGCAACCTCAGGCGGACCGATTCGGAGAGCAAGACGTCCAATTCTTCCACGTGCCTTCTCTTCTCTGTCCTTGAAACCGCTTCCTCCGTCATAAAAAAGGACGGCGACCAGTATTTCTCCTGGCGGAAGGCACCCGTGGAGACATTGTAGAGGGCGTAGCTTGCGGGTGGCAATTTCGAAATATTCCTGAAGATCGTTTGTCTGTGGGGGATATACTGGTAGGTGAGGAAAAAGTGGATCGCCCGTGGGGAAATTTCCCTCCTAACTCTTGGGTAAGTATAAAGCGATTTCAGCTCCGACGCGAATCCGAAAAAATCATCTCCCCTTGAGAAGACCAGGGGCTTCTGCCCCATGCGGTCCCTCGCGAGAAAAAAAAGGCGGTTTCGGGTATCGTACAAGCAAAAGGCGAACATGCCGCGGAGCTTGCCAAGAATCTCCGCTCCCCACGATTCGTAGCCATGCAGGAGGACCTCCGTGTCGGACCTGGACCTGAACACGTGACCCTTCTTGAGCAAATCTTCACGAATTTCCAGGTAATTGTAGATTTCCCCGTTAAAGACGATCCACAGGGAACCATCCTCGTTGGACATGGGCTGTCGTCCCAGCGGGGAAAGATCGATGATGGAAAGGCGCCTGTGCCCGAGGAAGACGCAAGGCCCCCTTCCCTTCCAGGGGGTCCCTCCCGGTTCGATGAAAAAGGTTCCTTCGTCGTCGGGACCTCGGTAGCGGATTCTCCGGAGGAGAACATGGCATTGGTCCCTGAAACCAGTTTCGGGGTTTGCGTCGTAGATTCCCAAAATTCCGCACATTTTTATTAATCCAGCCTTTCCACGAGGGTATGGAGGATTCTTTCCGCCGTGCGGCCGTCCCAACCTTTGGGAAGTGTAATTTCTCTTCTCTCTCCACCGGAAAGGATCTCCTTAACGACCGCAAGGACCTTGTCAACAGGTGGTTTGCTTCCAAGCAGGCGATTGGTCCCCTGGGATACCGTTAGGGGCCATTCCGTGGTGTCCCGAAGTGTCAGGCACGGAACCTCTAAAAGGGTTGTCTCCTTTTGAAGCCCGCCGGAATCGGTGAGAACAAGCTTAGAATCCACAATCAATCTTATAAAATCGATATAACCCACCGGTTTTATGATAATAAGATTATTGCTACCTTTCTTATCACCTGAGATTTTATTGAGAAGTCCGAATTCCCTCAAACGCGCCTTTGTCCGAGGATGAACGGGAAAGACAACGGTCAAATGCCTGGATACTTCTGTCAATAACTGAAGAAGCCCCGATAACACATTGAAATTATCCACGTTTGCCGCCCGATGAAGGGTGGCAACGGCGTAGGAACCGGGCGCAAGGCCAAACCTTTCCAGGATCGTTGAGGTCTTCGCCCTCTCTTTCCCCCAAAAGAGGGCATCCACCATGATGTCCCCCACCATTAAAATCCTTTCTTCCGGGATCCCCTCACGTCGTAGGTTTTCCACGGCAACGGCATCGGTGGCGAAGAGGTAATCCGAAAGGACATCCGTTACCACACGGTTAATCTCCTCCGGCATAGAGCGGTCGAAACTCCTTAAACCCGCCTCAACATGGGCGATCCGTACATGGTTCTTGGCCCCCACGAGGGCGCACGCCACTGTCGAGTTGACATCCCCAAAAAGAACGATACAGTCGGGGGACTCCTTTTCGCAGACCGGCTCGAACCTTTCCATGATCCGCGCAGTCTGAACACTGTGAGTTGCGGACCCCACGCCGAGGTTGTAATCCGGCTCCGGGATTTGCAGGTCCCTGAAAAATGCCTCGGACATCTCGGGATCGTAATGCTGACCCGTGTGAACGAGCACAGAGTGAAATCGTCCCCGGTAATCTGCCTTCATCATACGCATCAAGGGCGCAACCTTCATGAAGTTGGGTCTCGCTCCTACCACCATTAAAAGTTTTTTCGGCATCTTTCCCTCATGTCAATGCTTCCACCAGTTTTTCGTCCCAGTTGAACGTCCAGTATCTCCGTGCCTGATAGCTTTCCGATTGAACTTTCAGGCGAAACAGAGCGTTTCCTTGAAATTTCTTTATAATCTTTGACAGCCCCTCTGTTGACTCGAAAAGGAGAATTTCCGACCGCAGGAGCTCGAGAGACTCGGGGGTCTTCATAGCTACGCAGGGAACCCCCAAGGCGAGGGCCTCGAGAAGGATGTTGGACATCCCCTCGTGGCGAGAAGGAGCCACGAGGAGATGGGAGGCCGCGAGGACGCCGAGCAGACGTTCCCGTGGAAGCCAACCCAGCCAAGATACCCGCTCTTTTAAACCGAGGCGTTTTGTCAGGGATTCCAGCTCCCGGAAATACGCGCGGTCTTGTCGGTTGGCCGGACTCCCCGCGATGCAGAGGTGGAAATCAAAATCTAAATCCTTCAAGGCGGCAAGAAGCGTTTCGAAGTTTTTTATCGCGGTGATCACCCCCCCGGCAAACAAACGCAATCCCCCGACTGTCAGCTTCTCCTCCCACAAGGCACGACCGAACGGCTTGTCGATCGTCACACCGGCAAGGTCGGGAATCTCGTTGGGAAGATGGGTGAATTTTTCCGTCGGGATGCCGGCTCTTTGGCGAATTTCCTTTTCCAGCGTTTTAGACACGACGATGATGCGGTGAGAAACACGGAATCCCATCCTTTCAAAAAGGGTTACGAGGGATTTCAACGCCCCTCCCCTTCCCTGGTAGCGGTATTCACTCGACAGCATCCCCCTGACCATGCAATAGATTCGACACGTTTTACACAGCCTCACGGGGAACAGCAGGGCGGCATAGACGGGACCATAGGCGATGAATTCCCTGCCTCCCTTAAACAGCATGGCCGCCATCATGCGAAACGGGTATGTCATGAGAAAGGCCCATGTTTTCAGGGAATCGGGAACGACCCCCCCCACGTGTTTCCAATGAACGCGTGCGTCATGAATACAGGCGGGGGACGTGGTAACGACCGAGACTTCAAACCCGGCCGCCGCCAGGGCTTGGATCATTCGGATAAAGCGGTGGTATGATCCCCCTACCCTGACCTCCGACAATCCAGTTATAAACCTTCGCCGGATCATTCCAGCTTCCCTGCGAGAAGGGCATAAACCCGCATGACCTCGTCACTCCCGCGTTCAAGGGGGAGGCGGCCTGCGACTTCCCGTTGCAGCCTCGCCTTCATGGCCGTCAATCTTTCCGGTTCTGAAAGCAACCCTTCCAGGATCCTCCGTAATTCCGCTTCGACTCGATCGGTTTCCAGAAGGAACCCATTCTCGCCCTCCCTCACAAGCTTGTTCACATCACCCACGCCCGTCGCGAGAACAGGGATGCCGCAAGCGAGCGCCTCCCGGACAACATTCGGCATTCCTTCTCGGGCGCTTGGCAAGATCAACAAATCGGAGGCGTTCATCCACAAGGGAATTCGGTGTGGTGGGACCGCTCCGTGGAGGAAAATCCTTTCTTGTAGTCCCTTCTTGGAAACGAGGGCTTTCAGTTCTTCTAATAAGGGGCCCGCGCCGACGAGATGGAGGAATATTGCCTCTTTTCCTTTCGTTTCGAATAATTCCAAGACCGCCGCCACGAGATCCATGACCCCCTTTTCCCTGACGAGATTTCCGACGAAGAGAAGATGAAGCCCCTCATCCTGAATTTCCAGGGTCCCACGAGCCTCCCTTGCGGGGATAGGCCTGAACCGGCACGGGTCGATATCATTATAGACAACGGTGATCTTGTCTCTTTTCAGATTAGGAAAGGACTTGAGAATCCCTTTCTCTATCTCCCCGCTTGTGCAGAAGATCCAGTCGGCGTGGAAGAGGACAAATCGCGTCAGGCGGGTGAAAAAAGCATTTTTCGTTCCGTAGGTGTGAAAATCGCTGCCACGGACGTGCACGGCCATGGGCACGCGGAAAAGGCCTTTCAGAATCACCCCAATCGTGCCGTTCGGGTGTATCCAGTGAACGTGCACAAAACGGCATTTCCTGCTTTTCAAAGCGAGGCACGACCTGGCCAGACAGGATGTCATGTAAACCAGCATACGGAACACGGGAAGGCGTCCGTAGGCGATTAGGGGTTTGGTAGAGGGGAAATAGAAACGAAACACTTCGACATGGTTCGATAGCTCGTGTTTTTTAGAGGTCGTGCCGATTCTTGGTGTTACCACAACAACCCGGTATTTCTTTGAGGCCAGGCGTTCCGCAAGATTTTTGACGAAAATCCCGCGATAGGCCCCCGATGTGTCAGGATAGGCCTGCGTCAGAAACAAGACGGGAAATCCTTCAACACTCATGGGATACGTCTTTGGGAAGGAGACGCAATTCCCTCTCGATTTTCAACAGTTCCCTCCGCAAAGCGCCGATAAGAATCGCGATGAACCCGATGGAGAGAATCTGGATGCCGCCTAAGATGAGCAAGACGATAAGGGAAAACAAGGGACGGCTCTGGGACAAGGCATTCTCGTAATGGAGGTAGATGACATAGAGCCCAAGAACAAAACCGGAAAGTAATACAAATCCTCCAAAGGCACCGAACAGGACGATGGGGCGATGCAAAAAGGCGAAGATGAGGTGGGAAACCACGGTAGATCCGAAACGGAATTTCGACTTTCCCTTTTTTCTCGATGCAAGGACGGCGGGGATTTCCCTGATACGGTATCCCAGCCCCATGGCCCGCGCGATAATCTCCAGGTGAATTTCCTTTTCGTTGGATTCCAGGAGCATTCCTTCCACGACCAGCCGGCGGTAGCCGCGAAAGATCCCTGTGTAGGTGTGAAGATCACCCGGAAAGATCCATCGCAAAAATAGGTTTCCCATCCGGCTGATGATTCCCCGGTTGAAAGGCACGTCCTGGAGTCGCCCCCCCGGCATGTAGGGAGAAGCGATCACGATATCCGCTTCATCGTTTTCCAAGATTCCCAGCATCTGCTCGATGTAGTCTGGGGAATAACTCAAATCCGCGTCCATAGTGAAGATATACCTTCCCCTCGCCTCCTTGAATCCCGCGCGAAGCGCCATGCCCCGCCCCCTGTTGACAGGGTAAGAAACAACCCGAAGACTGGGAATGCGCTTGGCAAGCTCAGTCAAGACCACGAGGGTCCCGTCGGTGCTCCCGTCGTTTACAGGGAGAATCTCGTAGGATTTACCCAGCTTCCTGAGAGATTCATCAACCGTTTTCAGCGTGGTTTCCGCGTTGCTCTCCTCATTGAACATGGGGATGATCACGGAAATCTCTACATCTTCGGCTCGCCCTTTATTCATCGCGTTATTTCCCTTCCGCCCAAGCCCGGGCAGTAAAGGTTAGAATCACCCGGGCGGCTTCAGGTCCGCCCATTGCAGGGAGGCGTAAGGAAAGGCCTTTCCCTCCCTGAGCGCCTTCAGCCATTTCCCGTAAAATCTACGGGTATCATGACATGACGTGCTTTTAAATGCCGTGTGGAGATAGGATGATGCCTTTTTCACCTTTCCCGCCTTCGTGTAAAAGTAGGCCATGTTCTCCAGTGTCGGGCGATACGCAGGCGCCACCTCAAGCACCCTTTTCAGGCAAGCGATTCCCTTCTCCTCCTTTCCTCCCCTGAGGTAGAGGGTTCCAAGGTTATGCCACGCGTAAATATAATAAGGATCCAGCCGCACGACTTTTCTCAAGAGTTTTTCCGCTTCATCCGTTTTCGACATCTGGATGTGCAATACCGCGAAATCAAACAGGCAATCCTTGTTTTTTCTCATGCTGGGATAGGAGGAAAAGAGTTTTTTAAACAAGGCATTCGATTTTATTGTGTCGAACAAGAGGTGAGTAGCCCTCGCTTTCAGGCAGAGTATTTCGGGAGTTTCCCCCGGTATGCGACGAAAGTATTCCTCTGCCGCCTTCCTGTTCAAGAAAGCCGCCTCGTAGTGCCCCATAGTCGCGAGGAAGGAGCCGTCCGCGGGCGCTGCCTTCAAAGCATCCGACAACAGGTATTTCGTGTTGCGCCACGTCTCGTTTCTGCCGTAGCTCATCCAGGCCAGTGCGGTAGAGATCGCAATTACCACGACAGTCACTCCCACTATCAGGAAGCGGGAAGAGATCTTGATTCCGGAAAGCCCGATTCCGAGGGCGATGGAAAGGAAAAGAAGAGGGAAATAAGTGGCCCCACCGTTGAACCGACCGCTGTCTAAATGCAAAAGCAAAAGGGATAAAAACCCAAGAAGCAACACCCCCCACGCCCCGTTTCTCGTTTTCCAAACCATCCATCCCGTTACGCCGATCAGCGCCAACGAGACGATCCATGCCAGGCGGAAACCGCCGGACAAATGTGGCAGCATAAAATGAATCTTCCAGGGCATGACAATATCTCTCAGGAACCAGAAAACGGTCTCAGGGATCCCAATAGTGTTAGGAAAAACATGTGGGATTCTTGTTCCCCAGATACCAGCACATACTAACAGCGGGAGAACCATCCCCTTCCACGCTTGTTCTTCTCTCGGTTCCTCATTCAAGATGAATTTCGCCGGCAGGAAAAGGATGGAAACGGGTGAAATGCAGATGGCGACAACAAGGGAAAGCAGGGAGAAAATCCTGGTGAAACGTCCTTTCCAGAAAGAAAGATGCAAATACAGCAGCCCGAAAAAAACCGCGAGCATTATGTCCTGGCGGTTGATCCAGTTAACCGTTTCGCAATGCAGCGGGTGGAGACTGAAGAACAAGACGGCAACGAAGGAGGGCAGAATTTTACCCGTCACGCGGATCAGGAGCAGGAGCAGCAGACCGGCGCAAAGCGCGTGCAGCAGGAAACTGACGAAATGGAATCCGATATGATTCAGTTCCCATATGCTAAAAACAAGGCCCCAGAAATAGGTTGCCGGGAACGGCGGGTATCCATAAGAAAAAAATCCTTTAACGTCGTGGATAAACCCCTTGAGCCCTATGTTTCTTATGAGCGGGTTCTGGACGATGCGCGTCAAGTCCCTTCCATCGATGAACTTGTTTTCAAGAAACCCGATATGAAGCAGAATGGTTGCGATGATGAGGAGGCAAAGTGCAAGAAATATTTTTTCTTTTCTGGACGTGGACCCGGAATCTTGGCGTAGATTCAGCATGTTATAAAGTTTAGCACCCTTTTTCCTTCATTACAAGAAATTGGCGGGTAAGGTCTTGAAAAAGGGTAAAACGCATGGTATAGAAAGTGACATATTTCACAAGTTTGCTGGTCTTTGCGTTTAGAGGGGTTTTGGAAGGGATGGAAAAGACCAAAAATTTAAAGATTCCGGAAGTCACGATTCGCCGTCTCTCGGCTTATCTTCGCTGCCTCTCCACAATGCACGAAAGGGAGGAAAAGGTCGTTTCGTCCTCGACGCTTGCCAAGAATTGCGGGGTCAACGCGGCCCAGGTGAGGAAAGACCTTGCCTACTTCGGGAAATTCGGGATACGGGGTGTCGGCTACTACGTGGACGATCTCTACCGGGACATCCGGAAGATCCTGGGGATCGATCGGGTCTGGAAAATGGCCCTTTTTGGCGTCGGAAACCTTGGAACCGCCCTGCTCTCTTACAAGGATTTTCTCAGGCAGAATTACAGGGTTGCCGTGGCATTCGACATAGATCCACGGAAACTCGAAATGAAATCTGTGGAAGGCGTGCCTTTGTATCACCTGGATACGTTACAAAAGATCGCAAAGAATAAAAAAATTGATATCGCTATCATTACGACACCCGTTTCACAAGCCCAAAACGTTGTTGACCGTGTTGTTCAGGCGAATATCCGCGGAATCTTGAATTTTGCGCCGGTACATCTCAACGTTCCTGAAAACGTTTTCGTTAAAGATGTTTTCTTTACGAACGTCTTAGATAATCTTGTCTATCTGCTTTGTCAAACCTGATCCTTAATCTCTTACCACAAAGATTTTATTTTACCACAAATTTTACGGTCAGGATTCCCCATTGCCTTTCTTGCTTGACCTCCGGAGGCAATGGCTCGAACTTCCATTGTTTCAAATATTGAATCGCGACGGACTCGAGGTTTGTACCACCTCTTTCCAGAGGGACAATCTGATCGACGATTCCATTGGGAGTTACCCAGAACTTCAATCTTATTTGGACGGTCTGATCAGCCCTGACCTTTGGAGGGCGGGGACGATACAGGATTCTGCGTTCGGCGATTGGACCTTCAACGCCGAGCTTCACGTTTGAATTCTTTTGGGTGCTTTGTCTTTTGGGATGTGTTGTTTTTACAAGCCGCTTTGTCTCAGACTTGACACCTTTTTTTAACTCTTGGATAAGGCTTTCAGTAAAATTTTCATCCCCCTTCGGCGAGGCAGGACTCTCCGGGACAAGAGCGATTTGTGGCAAAAGATGTGGAATCCCTGAAGGAAACGGATAACGTCCGATTTGGTTTTCTTCTTGTCGGTTTGACGGATAGAACTTCCAGATCTTTTCATTTTCGTCGACAATCTCTGCCGGGGGAAGCTGGATTGCGGGCGGCGGAAGGAAAAACCCTTTCCCGAGGCTAAAAGACTCGATTTTTTTCTTCAGGAAACGAGCCGATTCCTTTTCACGTGCATTATCCTTGTGTTCCTCTGGAGTGTTTTTCGGTTTTGACGTAGGAAATGGCGGCAAACTTTTAATCCTGATTTCCATAGGTTTCATGTAAATGACAGGAATAATTTTTATTTGTTTAATAGAGAGAAAATTTGGAATTAGTATCAATATGGCAATGTGAAACAAAAGTGATATGAAGAAAAATCCGAGAAATCTCCAAAAATATTTTCTTGAGAAACTTGGTGATGGGTACAAAAGGTCTTACACCACCTTATCGTTTTCTCTTGCGGGGGCGTGTCGCGATGGCCAGTTTGTTCAATCCAGCGTTTTTTGCGATGTCCATAATCTGCACGACTTTCCCGTGCGTGACCTGCTCATCAGCCTGGATGATAACCAGCATCTTTCGATTGAGACGCGCCTTCTGTTTTAGAATTTTCCTGACATCTCCCAGCGTCACAAGTTTTCGATTCAAGTAAATTTTCCCCTTTTTCGTCAATGCGATACGCACTTCCTTTTCCTGAACCTTCAATTCTTTTGAAGATGCCTCCGGAAGATTTATCTTAATCCCGGGAGTCGTTACGAAGGTCGTGGAAAGCATAAAAAATATCAGCAGGTTAAAAACGACGTCCACCAAGGGTGTCATGTCGAGTTGTGATACTTCCCTGTGATTTCTTCTGCGAAAATTCATCTCGCGATCCCTTCGTCATACGTGTCAGGACGTTTTTTTTCTTCCAAAAGTTCTACAAGGTGCAAAGAGTACTTTTCCATGGTTAAGATAATGCGGTCTACCTTACTCAACAGATAACGATACATAACGTAGGATGGGATTGCGACTATCAATCCAGCCGCCGTTGTAATCAGGGCCTCTGAAATTCCTTCGGCGAGAGAGGCGGGATTCCCCACTCCCTGAACGGAGATGACATTGAAAGCCTTGATCATCCCGGTTACCGTTCCGAGAAGCCCTAAAAGAGGAGAGATGGAGGCGACGGTTCCCACGATGCCCACATATCTTTCGAGCTTAGCGGCCTCTTGCCTTCCTACCCCTTCTATGGCGTCTTTTACGGATTCTCTATTTTGGCTGAAATTCTTGATTCCTTCGAAGATAATCGTTGCCATGGAAGATCTGTCTCGCCTGCAGAGAATCAATGCCTCATGGATTCGTTTCCGCCGGATTAAGTCTTCGACCTCTATCAAGAAATCCTTTGGGATGATCTTTTTTTCACGGAGGTTCCAGAGCCTTTCCAGAAAAATTCCCAAGCCCAGAATGGAGCAAAAGGCGATGGGGTACATGATGATGCCGCCTTTTAAAAACAATTCATACATACGTCTTATCCCTCCTTATCTTCTGCTTCAGTGTAAATGTTTCAGAGCCTTTTCCGCTCGATTTCTAATTTTCCTGCTTTGTGATTTCTTCAACATCATTAAAAGCTGCCTGGCTTCCACCTTTTTACCTCTTTTACCCATTAAAACAGCGAGTGACAACAACATCTTCTCTGAAGACTTGCTGCATTCCGGGTATGAATAACGCACCATCAAAAGTGTTTTTAACGATTTATCATATTTTTTTGTTTTTCGGTAGGTGTCCGCAATTAGGATCATCGCACGGCATTTGATTTGAGTATCGGAAGTTTTCGCCGCATTCCTGAAAGCCCTCAATGATGCCTTCAACATCTTCCTCTTTTGATAGGCCTTGCCCAATGAGATATACAGAGGGGCGCTCCAGTCGAGTCCCAAAATCTTCCCGCTCTGCTCCAAATTAGATTCAGCCTTTTTGAATTTTCCCGTTTCGATGTAGGCGGTGATAAGCCGTTTTTTTACTTGACGAATAATAGACGGGGTAAGTTTTTCAGACCTGATATATTTATTATAATGAACAATGGCCTCATGATATAATTTTTGTTTAAAATAGAGATCCCCCATCTCTTTTTCAGCGATATTGCGCAAAGAAGGGTTTCGAGAATTGGCTGAAACAAATCTTAGTTGGACGAGCGCCGGATTATAAAGACCCTTTTTCGAGAACAGACTCGCAAGCTTGAGACGCAGCGTGTCACTATGCCTTGAATTCATTTGGGCCTTCAAAAACCTGTCATAAAGTTCAATCTCTTCCTCCAACGCGCCTTGTTTTTCATAATATTCCGCCAAAAGCTGGAGTACGTCGAAAGAGAGGTATGAAGCGGGATGGGTGCGGAGAAATTTCTTGGCCTCTAAAGAAAATTTGATGTAATCGCCTCTCTGATACAACGAGAGTATTTTCCCGTAAAACGCCTTGATATGAAGTTTTCCTTTATTAAAACGTTTAGCTATCTTTTGATAATAAGCATCGCTCAATCTATACTTTCTGAGATTATAATAACAGTCGGCAATCTTTAGGTATGTTTCCGGTACCAATGGGCTGTCCGGAAACTTTTTCACAAGTTCCTTCAAGGCCATTAGGGCCTTTTCGTAACGGCGTTGAGAATAATAGGATGTGGCTTTCCAATACAAGGCATCGTCGCTGTAAGCGGTTTTTGGAAATCTCGACACCACCGCGCTGAAAAAGGAAGCGGCCTGTGAATAGTCGCCCAGACGATAGGAAATCTGTCCCAGAATATAGGTCAATTTCGCGAGAAGCTCCTGGTTTTTTTTCGTTTCAGGATCTTTAAGCGCCGCATGAATCCACTGGGAGGCCTTCCCGTAGGATTTAAGATTGAAATATATTTCTCCAATCATACCCTTGGCAAATCCGGACAGTTTATGGCTTGGAAACATCGAGAGAAAACGATGAAGCACCCGGAGGGCCTTTTTCCATGACTGCTGCCCAAACCAGTATTGCGCGAGCTGCGCCAAGGCCTTGGGATAAATTTTGCCATTATGTTTCAGCCTTTCGAAAAAAGAAATGGCGACATCTTCCCGGTTGAGATTCAGATAGGAGCTTCCCAACCAGTAAACAACCTCATCTTTTCGGGGAAAATCGGGGAATTGTTTAAGCAGCACCTCCCAGCTGTCGATGGCGTTCCGGAACATCCCCAGTTGATAAAATGATAGCCCCTTGGCAAAGATGGCGGCTGGCACGAGACCTTTTTCTTTCCCAAGAATGACATGGGTATAATACTCCGTGGCGTGCGAAAAATCCCCTTTATTGTAAGCGCAATTACCAAGGATGAGATACGCCTTTTCAATATAAGGCGGCTTGGGAAATTCCTGGAATATCCTGCCGCAGAATTCTTCGGCGTCTTTGCAGCGTTTTTGGTTGAAGTAATAATTCGCGATGGCAATGGCGACATCGCCATACCAAGGAAAATCTGGACCCCGCTTGTCTATGATTGCCGCGGCTATCCTGGGTTTTCCCGCTTGCAAAGCCGCCATGCATTTCCCATACGCCGCCTCCTCTCTCAGGGAACGAGGAAGATCCGCATATTCCAGAAGTTTGCTGAAAATCAATAACCCTTTGGGGTCATTAAGAAAATAGTCGCACCACCCCATCATGAGCTCGGTCTTGTATTTTAAAACCGCCGAGATTTTTTCCTTGAGAAGACCTTGAAGCGTCGTTTTTGAAGCGCGATACTCGTGCTTGAGAAATTCTATTTTTGCGACATCAAAAAGCGCCGGAATTTTCAGGGTGTCGCTGGGGGATTTCGCGAGCAGCCGTTTAAATTCAGAATATGCCTGATCAATTTGCTGATTTTGAAAATAGGATTCCGCCAGCCAGAAAAGGGCCTGAGGATAGACTGGGCTGTTTGGATAAGAAAGAATACATTGTTTAAAAAACTTTATTGCGCGGTGAAAGGCTCTCTTTTTATACGCGATCCAGCCGAGCGAGTAAACGGCGTAATCCGCGTAAAGAGACGTGGGATACTTCTGGACGGCCACGCGATAATGTTGTTCAGCCTGGTGGAGATCACCCAGTTTGAAGTAACACTCCCCTATCCAGAAATAAGCCTCACCGATCTTGGGACTTTCAGGATAGGTTCCGATAAGGGTTCGAAAAGTTTCTATGGCCTCCGTGTAGCGATGGTTGAGAAAGAGATACTTGCCGCGCTTGTCATAGGCCTTGTCACCCTTGAAAAGGGTGGCAACCTTCGCGGTAAAGGCGTTCCTATAGGTGCATCCAGGTGATTTTGGCAAAGGTTGACGTTTCGATCCTTCGCTGACCTCCGGCCCGTAGATGGTGGAAACCGCGATGACCGGCCTTTCCTTTCCTCCCGGCAAATTGGCGGAAGGAATTGGAATCTGGCGTGATTCCACAATCTTAAACGTCGATTTACCCGTGATGACAACGGGAGGGAGATTCGTCTTCAAAGGGGTATCCCCCCATTGGAGGGACGGCGTTACCCCAATAATAAGCGGAAGAATGAAAATACAACAAAGAAAACAGATGATAACGCGTTTCATCCCACTCCCTTCAAAAGGATATCTACCATAACCCCCATGACTTTTCAATGCGTCCACACCCATTAACGCGACTTAAAGACGCCCTCGCGAAAAACAAGGAATGGCCATAATTCTATACGCCATTAACAGGAATGCGCATCCTTCAGCCGTATCGGGAGAACTCTCAAGGGTTTGATGCTTTCTTCTTTTCCCGGAGGGCGCGGCGTTTTCTTCGGTGCAGCATCTGCAGCTCTCGCCGTTTCCACTTGGCAAGGATGTCTCCAAGGGTCTCCGCCTTCTTTTCGTCAGCCTTTGCGCGGGAGAGATCGCCCAGTTTCCGGTAGGCTTCGGCGCGAATCTCATAAAGCTCTTGCATTTTCGAGATCTTTTTATAATTCTTTGCCGGGTTGTCAAGTTTCACACCGGATTTCTTCATCAATTCCAGGGCGCGTGTGAAGTCCGCGATAGCCGGATTCACTTTCTTTTTTGTCCCCAAAAGAAAAAAAAGCAAGCCGCGAATGCAATAGTATTTGAATTTTCTTTTATTGTCTGTTTCGGTGTCGAGCCACTTCGTTACCCTCCGAATGCCGCGATCGTAATGTTTCGACTTGGCATACACGCCGATCAGCATCTCCCGAAACTCCAGGTTGTCAGGCTTAAGCCGGATTAATGCCTCACAGTCTTTCGCGGCCTTATCGTATTCGCTACGTCCCATGAAAATCTTCAAACGTTCGCGGTAGGCTTTCTCGTCGCGGGGATTCAGGCGGATGATCCGGTTCAAATCAGCCAGGGCTTCATCGGTTTTTCCTTGTTTTAGATATATGCGGACGCGCGCTCTTAGCGCCGCCGCGTAATCCGGTTTGAGCGTAATTGAGCGGGTATAGTCGGTTATCGCCTTGTCATACATCCCCTTTTTTACATACACGTCAGCCCGTTGTTTATAGGCGTCCGCGTCGTTTGGATTATGTTCGATTCTGCGCGTGCATATAAAAAGCGCCCGATCCACCATGGCACGATTTTCCTGGTCCGATTTTTCGAGGGCGCGGCAGACGGAATCTTCCTTCTTTTTCAGGACATAAAAAGGGGAAACCGATTCGCCGTCCATGGTATCCCTCGCGTAGAGGCGGTAGCGGCGAACCGAGCCGGCGTGGCGACTCAGGTTTCCCTGATAGGTGAAGGGGGTAAGGGTTTCCTCCAGGAAAAAGTCGACTCCCCTCGAAGGCGTGAGCACATCGAGTGTTTTCCCCGTTTCGTCCCTTGCCTCCGCATAAGAGAGGGGATAAAGGGACCGAATGACAAAGTTAAACCGCAATTTATCCTCGACCTGGCTACAGTATTCCTTATCGGGCCAGACGAAACGGGAGGGAGGTATTTTCTCCGGATGCGCTTGTTCGGAAGACCACCGATGTTGGGCCTGGTAGGTTCGGAGCCTCTTTTCGCAGTCGGCAATGACAGCCGGTTTCGCGTTGCGCCGCTTGAATAGGGCGATGGCTTTCCGCTGCGCCTCCACCGCCCGGTCAAAGTCTCCAGCTTCCGCGTAAGCCGCTGCGAGGGTATTAATATGATGGGGGTCGGCCTTCTTATCAAGCGAGATGGCTTTTAGGGCGAGCCGAATTGCTTCCCTGCCGTCCCGGAAGGATATATCCGGACAGGTAGCCTTGAACCGGGCGAGGCAATTACATCCACCGGCGTGATCTGGCTTCCGTTTCAGAAACCCGGCATAGTCCGAAACGGCCTTGGCGTATCTCCCCAGTCGCTCATTCATCAATCCCCGCAAAAGATAGAGATCGGCTTTGTCTGGTTTCAGTTGAATAGCCCGGGTGTAATCGGCAAGTGCCCTGGCGTCATCGCCCCTCTTCAAATAGGAGGTGCCTCGGTTCTGAAAAGCCGAGGCATTGCCGGGTTCAAAGATGATGACCTGCGTAAAATCGAGAACAGCCTTGGAGTATTCACCCTTGTAAAAATAGGCTAGTCCCCGCTTGAAATAGGTGTTAGCCCTGGTCGGATTCTTTTCGATGGTCTCGGAAAAATCCGCAACGGCGCGGGTATAATCCCCCTTTTTTAGATATGAAAACCCTCGATTCAAATAGTAGTCGGGGTTCTTGCCGTCGAGCGCGATGGCGCGCGTGAAGTCGGCTATGGCCTTGTCGTTCCGTCCCTTGCGGCAATAACACGCTCCCCGGCCGGAATAGTAAAAGGCAGTTTTAGGATTCAGCTTGATGGCCTTGGTGTAAGCAG
>Ga0256833_1000875_pt1 | contig 22741 bp, 25 predicted proteins | sample 356284metaG_FD_190535 | JGI IMG/M metagenome (GOLD analysis project Ga0256833, IMG submission 190535) | Hydrothermal vent microbial communities from Mid Atlantic Ridge, Atlantic Ocean - 356-284 | ecosystem: Environmental > Aquatic > Marine > Hydrothermal vents | place: Atlantic Ocean: Mid... | reverse complement strand
ATTGAAGGAGTTTTATATCCATCAAAGGTAATATCAGCATAAGCAATATCACTAATTATATAAAACCTCTCTCTTTTAGCAATTTCAACTAATCTTTTATAAAAATCTAGAGTTACAGTAGCAGTGGTAGGGTTGTGAGGGAAGTTTACAACCAAATATTTTGGTTTTGGCACTGTATCTTTTAGAGCATACTCTAAATCCTCTATAAACTTATCTTCATCAACTTCAAATGTCTTTTCATCAAAGGTAAGTTTCATCTTTTGCACATTACCACCAGCTAAAACAAAAGCATAAGAGTGAATAGGATAAGTTGGATCTGGCACAATTGCAACATCTCCAGGGTTTGTAATAGCTTGAACCAAATGCACATACCCCTCTTTAGAACCCATAGTTGCAACAGCCTCTGTTTCTGGGTCTAAAACTACTTCATACTTTTTTAGATACCAATTACAAATTGCAAGTCTTAATTTATATATACCCTTACTTGCACTATATCCGTGAGTGTGTGGTTTTCTTGCTGATTCTACTAGTTTTTCTATAACTGGTTTAAATGCTGGTCCATCTGGATTTCCCATCGAAAAATCAATAACATCAGCACCAGCTCGGCGTTCTGCCATCTTCAAATCATTAACTGCAGCAAAAACATACTTTGGCAATCTATCTATTTTATTAAATCTTATCTCATCAAACATATCTACTCCCTAAATTTACCAAGCCCTTCTTTTGGTAACTCTTTTATACTCTACTTCATTTAACTCTTTAATCTTCCCATCGCTAATTAAAATATATACTTTATGACTTTTTTGCCCTTTTTTTGAGAAGTTTTTAGTAACTCCTGTATTTGTAACAATTTTAAATTTATTATGTCCAGTAACTACAGCTATTTTATCTCCACTATTTTTAAATGTATATGGCACATTAGTTACTTTTACATATCTTTTATTTTTATCAATATCATATATGCCTATCCAAATATTATTGCCTCTTGGGTCTATCGTAAAGCTATCTATTGCTCTTGCTTGTTCATTTAAATTTTCTTTTATACTATCTTGATTATTATCTATATTACTACTATTTATTTCATTAGATACTACACTTTGATTTTTATCTTCACTAATGCTAATATTTTCTTCACTATTTGAGGTTTGTAAATTATTACTCATATTATCATCTGCAATATTTTGTGTAATACTTTCTTTACTCTTTTGACTATTACTCTTATTTTCTACTAAAAGTGTTTCAACTTCTTGCTTAATTGTATTATTCTCTTCTAAAGGTTTTATCACTTCTTTTGCACTGCTATTTATTTCATTTTCTACTTTTTTATCTTCACTCTTTTTAACATCCATAGTAATATCAAACTTCTTTTCTATTTTAGTTGTATTATTAGAGCTATTTATTAAACTATTGTTAGTTTCACTCTTTTTATCAATAGACTCTTCTTTTTGTGTAGTTGTATTATTAGCTTTAGTTGAAGAGCTAGAAGAGCTACCTATTATATTTTTTACTTTATTTATACTCTCTTCTACTAATCCACTCTTATTAATATCTTGTATTGAGTTTTGTTGAATCTGTTTTGGTTTAAAAAAATAAAACCATATAGCATATAAAACAAATATAATTGCAATAAAACCTAATATATTTGTAACCACTTTACTACTATTATCTACACTTTGAGCATCTACTAAATCTATTGGTCTATTTGGAATCTCATCTTTGTTAGATGAAAAGAACTCATCTATCTCATTTTTTATTTCACTAAAATCAACATCAAATTCTCTCTCAATTATCTTTAAAAAACCTTTTGCTTTTGTAGCTGATTTTAGTGCTTTCCAATCTTTTTCTATTAACTTTTCTAATACCTCTTTTGGTATTTTAGTCTTTTGTGATATTGTATCTATTGAATAATCTTTTACTAACTCATTTAATTGCATAACTCATCCTATGTAAAAATATTGCTGCTGCAGCACTAACATTTAAAGAATCAAAATCTCTTTTCATCTCTATTTTATATATATTATCAATCTTCTCTTTTGCTCTTTTTGAGATACCTCTATCCTCACTACCCAAAACAAGAACTCTTTTTTTATTAAAAAGAGCATTTTGCAAAGGCTCTCCATCCAAATCAGCTCCATATATCAAAAAGCCAACTTGATGAAGCTCATTTATCAAATCTAAAATATTGTTATATATAACTGGTACTAAACTAAGTGCAGCACCTGAACTTGCTCTTACAATTCCACTCATATTTATCTGCTTCAATCCAGTTACAAAAACTCCATCAGCACCTAGTGCATAAGCACTTCTAATTATTGCTCCAATATTACCAACATCTGTCAAACCATCTAAAATCACCAAAAAATCACCCTTTTTTAATGTATCAATAGATGGAGGTTCAACCTCATCCATCTCAACAATTATTCCTTGATGATTGCCACCTTTGCTTAACTTTTGAGCCCACTTATTCTCTATTGTTTTAATTTTAGAGCCATACTTTTTGAGCAAATCTTTTGGCAATAATGACAATTTAGTAAGATAAATTGTTAATATTTTATCACTATGCTCTCTAAGTGCATAAAGAGCTGCTTGTTTTCCATAAATAATCATACGAGATTTTACCCTTTTTTTACTAAATCTTTAGCAACTCTTCATAACACTCTTTAATTGATTTTCCACTCAATTTAGATATTAGTTTTGCTTTAGCTTTTGGTGGAATATCTAATGATTTAATCTCATTTAAATCAAGAGTTTTAAACTCACTCTCTACCCCCTTTATCACCAAAGCCCACTCACCCTTAGTTGATATACTCTTTAACTGAGTTAATATATCTTTTGCCAAACCTCTAAAATATCTTTGATGTTTTTTTGTAAGCTCTTTTGCAACAAACAATTCTCTATCTTCATCTATATTACAAATCTGCTCTAAAAGTTTTAAAATCCTATGAGGTGCTTCATAAATTATTGTATCTAAGCCACTACTAATAATAGTATTCAACTCGTTTTCTCTATCTTTACCTTTTTTAGGCAAAAAACCATAAAAATAGAACTTTCCACTCTCAAAACCACTTGCAGCATATATTAGTGGTGCAACACTAGCTCCAGGTATTACATCATACTCAATATACTCTTTTTGACAAAACTCTACCAAAAGTTGTCCAGGGTCTGAAATAGCTGGCATTCCTGCATCACTCATATATACTACATTTTGCTCTTTTAATCTATATCCTATCTGTTCTAGTCTCTCTTTGCCATTATGTTCATGAAAAGAGATAATATCCGCATTTGGATAATTAAAATCATATCTATCTTTTAAAATATTTAATAATTGTTTAGTAACTCTAGTATCTTCACAAAGTATTAAATCACAATTATTTAAAATCTCTAAAGCTCGAAAAGTTATATCGCCAATATTACCAATAGGAGTAGGAAGAAGGGTTAGCATAAAATCACCCCAAAAAGGGGATTATAAATATTAAGATAATTTATATTTTTTCTTAAATTTATCAACTCTACCAGCTGTATCAACAATTTTCTCAGAGCCAGTAAAGAATGGATGACACTCATTACAAATATCTATTGTCATCTCTTCTTTTATAGATTGAACCTCAAAACTATTACCACAAGCACATGTAACTTTACAATTTACATAATTTGGATGGATACCTTTTCTCATAACTTTTCCTCAAAATTAATTTATCCACTGCAACGCCCGATGCGAGACAGCAAACAAATCTTAATTAATGGATGAAATTATATAAAAAAAATTTTAATTTTTGGTTAAATTTAATATAAACTTAGCTATTATGTTAATAAATTAAAATAAAGAAGGAGTTTTGTATGTATTTTACTATTACATCAAAAATGTTTAAAAAACCATTCAACAAAGCTTCTTCTATTCTTCTGCTCTCTTTATAATAAAACTCAATTCACATTAAATTAAATCCACAAATAAAAACAAAAAATAAAATAATAAAAGGTAAATATCATGAAAGAGAAAATTATAATTTTTGATACAACATTAAGAGATGGTGAGCAAAGCCCAGGTGCATCAATGAATACAAAAGAGAAGATTCAAATAGCTTTGCAACTTGAAAAATTAGGAGTAGATGTTATAGAAGCAGGATTTGCAGCAGCAAGTAAAGGGGATTTTGAAGCAATAAATCAAATAGCCCAAGCAGTCAAAAACTCTACTGTTTGTTCACTTGCAAGAGCTTTAGAAAATGATATTATTCAAGCTGGTGAAGCAATAAAACCAGCCTCAAAACAAAGAATTCATACCTTTATTGCAACAAGTCCCATTCATATGGAGTATAAATTAAAAATGACTCCAGATGAAGTCATAAAAAAAGCAGTAGAAGCAGTTAAATTAGCTAAAAGCTTTGTTGATGATGTTGAATTTAGTTGCGAAGATGCTGGACGAAGTGATATTGAATTTTTAAAAGAGATAAGTGATGCTGTAATTGAAGCTGGTGCAAAAACTATAAATTTACCAGATACTGTAGGAATTAGATTGCCAAATGAGATAAAAGATATGATAACTCAAATGAAAGAGTATATTGGTAATCGTGCAATTATATCTGTGCATAACCATAATGATTTAGGCTTGGCTGTAGCTAACTCTTTAGCTGCAATAGAAGCAGGGGCTAGACAAGTTGAATGCACAATTAATGGCTTGGGTGAGAGAGCAGGAAATGCGGCATTAGAAGAGATTGTTATGGCACTAAAAGTAAGAAGTGATGTCTTTAACAATGTAGAGACATCCATAAATACAAAAGAGATTTACCCAACAAGTAGAATGATAGCTACAATCACAGGGATTGAACCTCAACCAAACAAAGCAATAGTTGGTAAAAATGCTTTTGCTCATGAGAGTGGGATACATCAAGATGGTGTATTAAAACATAAACAAACTTATGAAATATTCTCACCTGAGGATATTGGATTAAACAAAGAAGATACTTTGGTTTTAGGGAAACACTCTGGAAGAGCAGCCTTTAAAGACAAATTAGAAAAATTAGGCTTCAAATTAGATAAGGATGAAATAGATAGAGCATTTGAGAGATTTAAAGAGTTAGCAGATAAGAAAAAAGATATATATGATGATGATATAAGAGCTTTAATTACTAGCAATATGACATCTGTTGATAAAACTTATGAATTAATATCCCTGCAACTAATGGATGCAACTGGTGGGGTGCCAAGTGCAGCTATAACTATAAAAATGCCTGATGGAGAGGAAGTTACAGATGCAGGTATTGGGGATGGAACTATTGATGCTATATTTAAAACTATTGATAGAATTACTGGACACCATGGAGTTTTACAAGACTATAAAGTAAAATCAGTTTCAAAAGGAAAAGATGCCCTAGCAAATGTAACTGTTCAAGTAGCCTTTAATGAGAATGAACCAGCTCTTATTGGTCATGGATTAAGTATTGATACAATGTTTGCTAGTGCAAAAGCATATCTTGGTGCTCTAAACAGTTACCTTACTATGCAAGGTATGCTCAAAAAGAGACACTCTAACACTTCAGCTACAATCTAAGCTAAAAGCTTAGATTAGTTACTATTGAATATAAAATCAATAGCAATTAGCTAAGAAGCAATAAGATATTCTTTAAAATAAAGACAATTTGAGTATAATATCCAAAAAGATAAAAGGATAGATATGGGTATGCCAGGTGGTTGGGAATTAGTTTTAATAATTGCAATAATTGTATTACTTTTTGGTGGTAAAAAGATTCCAGAACTAGCAAAAGGTTTAGGAAAAGGTATAAAAGACTTCAAAAAAGCTGTAAATGAAGATGATGAACCTCAAGAGGTAGCTAAAAAAGAGGCTAAAGAGATAGAGAAAAAAACTACTGAAACTGTAGAAACTACAGTAGAAGATAGTAAAAAAGCATAAACTTCGCCCTTTTTGGGCAAATCTTACAAGATAGGTATCTTAAATGCAAATAAAATCACAAATTAATAATATTATAACTAATGCTCTAAAATCCATTGATATCAATAAAGATGCATCTGTTAGTGAAGCAACAAAAGCAGAATTTGGCGACTTTCAATATAATGGTGCAATGCCACTAGCAAAAGAGTTAAAAAAACCTCCAAGAGAGATAGCTCAACAAATTGCAAAAGAGATAGAGGATAATCCAATATTTAGTAAAGTTGAGATAGCAGGACCAGGCTTTATTAACTTAACAATAAATAAAGAGTTTTTAGAAGATAATTTAACTAAAGCTCTAGATGATAGAGCAGGAGTAGAAAAAAGAGATAATCCTATAAAAGTAGTAGTTGATTACTCTAGTCCAAATATGGCAAAACAGATGCATGTTGGGCATCTTCGTTCAACAATTATTGGAGACTCTATTGCTAATCTTTTTGAGTTCTTAGGAGATGATGTAATTCGCCAAAACCATATTGGCGATTGGGGAACACAATTTGGAATGCTAGTAGCCTACTTTGAAGAGAGTGGAGCTAGTGTTGATGCAAAACTTAGCGATTTAGAACAATTTTACAAAGAGGCAAAACAAAGATTTGATGAGAGTGAAGAGTTTGCAAATAAGAGTAGATTAAATGTTGTAAAACTTCAAAGTGGAGATAAAGAGACTCTAAAGCTTTGGAAAAGTTTCATAGATAAATCCCTCCAACATGCTCAAGAGATTTATGATGCACTAAATGTTAAGCTAACAAATGAAAATGTAAGAGGAGAGAGTGCATATAATGAATATTTAGCACAAATTGTAAAAGAGCTAGAAGATAAAAATATAGCAAAAGAGAGCCAAGGAGCTAAATGTATATTTTTTGAAGATAGTGATAATCCGCTAATTGTGCAAAAAGCTGATGGTGGATATCTATATGCTACTACTGATTTAGCAGCAATTAAATATAGAGTTCAAGAGCTTGGAGCAAAAAGAGTATCTTATGTAGTAGATGCTAGACAATCAGAACACTTCAAACAAGTATTTGAAACTGCAAGAAGAGCTGGTTTTGTAAAAGAAGATACTATATTAGAGCATATTGCATTTGGTATGATGCTAGATAAAAGTGGTCGTCCATTTAAAACAAGAAGTGGAGAGACAATAAAGCTAAAAGATTTGATTGATGAAGCAATCAATAGGGCAAAAGCAGTAATTAGTAGAGCAAATGAATATGATGATAATGAATTAGAAAAGATAGCAAAAGCTGTAGGTATAGGTTCACTAAAATATGCTGACTTATCTATAAATCGCCAATCAAACTATATTTTTGACTGGGATAAAATGCTAAGCCTTGATGGTAATACAGCTTTATATATGCAATATGCATATGCAAGAATAAACTCTATACTAAATAAAGCTGGAGAGTTTGAACCTAAAAAACCAATATTAAGTGATGAACTTGAAAGACGCTTAGCTTTAAAAGTATTAAGCCTAGAAGATATATTAAATAGAGCATATACAGAAGCAATGCCACATCTAATTACAAACTATTTATATGAATTAGCTACGCTATTTATGAGATTTTATGAGAAAAATCCTATACTAAAAGATGGAGTTAACAAAGAAGAGAGAAACTCTAGATTAATCTTAGCAAAAGCAACTGCAAATGCTATAAAAGTTAGTTTAGATATTTTAGGTATTGAAGTTTTAGAGAGGTTATAAAATGGGAAGAGTAATTATACTTACAATAATTACTGTTGCAATAATATTTCTAGAATATAAAAAAAGAAAAAACCTCAAAAAGAGTATTATAGCAATCGTTCTATTTGGCTATATACTTATGAGTGGTTATAGTGGATATATTTTAACCAAAGTAATTGCACCTTTATTTTTTATACATTTGTTAGCTATTTTACTTTGTTATATTGCATTAATTTATTATATAATAAAAGATAAGTTATATTGGCAAATCTTCTTAATTCCAATATTTACAATTGCTGGATATTTTATTTTAAATTATATAGATGGTTCAAGATACGAAGGCTAATTAACCCCATTTTACGGATTTATTAAGAATATAATTGTATAATTCTTATAAAAAAGGAATAAAATGCATTTAGATTTTGATTTAGTATGGGGTGGCTACTATGCCCACAAAGAGTTTGATAGCAAAGAATATTCTATTACTCGTATTTTAGATTTTAATATTGATTCATACCATACTCCATTATTTAATGAAAATTTTACTACACCTCCATCACCTAATATTATTGACAAGCTTGAACCATTCGTTTATCATATTCCTATAGATACCAAAGCTCTTTTATTGCATACTCAAGAATTTATACTAATTGATAGACGGGCTTTAAAACCAGATGATTTAGAGGGGTATAGATACTATCTTCAAGACGCAAAAGTCCCACAAAAAGATATAGATGAATTAATCAATAAATTAATTAATTTTAGCAAGAATGAGCCTCCTCTTCCAATAAGAATGTATCTTAAAGATAATGAATTACAAATTGAACCAAGATAGATTAACTATAAACCTTTTTTATATACTCTATCTTTGAGCTTAAATTTAATATCATCATATCTGCTAAAGTCAAAGCCATCATAGCCTCACACACTACAACACCTCTTATTGCAACACATGGATCATGCCTACCTTCTAATTTATAGCTTATCTCTTCTCCATATATATTTAAACTTGTTTGCTCTTTAAATATTGAAGGTGTTGGCTTAAACCAAACAGTTGCACTTATGGTATCACCATTGCTAATTCCACCCAAAATACCACCGCTATGATTGCTAACAAAACCATCTTTTGTTATTGAATCATTATTTTGACTACCTAGTTTTCTAGCACTCTCAATCCCATCTCCAATCTCAACAGCCTTTACTGCATTTATACCCATTAAATTTGAAGCCAAAGTTGCATCCAGCTTATAATAAAGTGGCTCTCCTAAACCAATAGGAACATTAAATGCCTCTACCAAAACTGCTCCACCAACTGAATCATGAGATTTTTTAGCTTTCATAACTGCTTCAATCTGGGCATCTTGAACATTTCTATCTAAGCTCTTAATCTCACTTTTCATTGCAAAATCATAATCTCTATCTTCACTAACAATACCATTTATTTCTAAAATACCAGCCTTTACCTCAACACCAATCTCTTTTAACATCATTTTTGCAATAGCACCAGCAGCAACCCTAGCTGCAGTCTCTCTTGCACTACTTCTACCCCCTCCCCTATAATCTCTTATGCCATACTTATGCCAATAGGTAAAATCTGCATGACCTGGACGAAAGATATCTTTAATATTTTTATAATCTCTACTCTTTTGATTTTCATTAAAAATCACCATAGCAATTGGAGTCCCAGTGCTTAACCCTTCAAAAACACCAGATAAAATCTCTACCTTATCACTCTCTTTTCTAGCAGTAGTTAGTTTGCTTTGACCAGGTCTTCTTCTATCAAGTTCATTTTGTATGAAATCTTCATCTATTTTCAAACCTGCAGGAACACCATCTACTACACAACCTATAGCTTTTCCATGAGACTCCCCAAAGGTAGTAACTCTAAACTTTATCCCAAAGCTATTCACAATTGCTCCTTAATTTTTCTAAGGCAATCTTTGCTGCATCTTGTTGAGCCTCTTTTTTACTCTTTCCTTTTGCACGAGAAAGCTCTTTTTCTTCAAGCAATACTGCAACTTCAAATATCTTATCATGGTCTGGTCCACTAGCTCCAATTAGCGTATATGTTGGTGTTGTTCCATGTGTTGCCTGAGTTAACTCTTGCAAAGCAGTTTTATAATCTTTGCATAAACTATCCAAATCAATTTTTGGATAGTTTGCTTCTAATAATCTTATAGTAATCTCCTTGCATTTATTTAACCCTGCTTCAAGATATATTGCACCCATTAATGCTTCAAAAGCATTTGATAATAAAGATTTTTTGCTTCTACCTTTATTATTCTCTTCAGCTGTAGACAAAAATAGATAATCTCCTAAATTTAAAGATTTTGCTAACTTAGCAAACCCTCCTTCATTAACTAATGAAGCTCTTATCTTAGATAATGTCCCCTCATCACTATTTGGAAACTTATTATACAAATACTCTCCAACTATCAAATCCAAAACTGCATCACCCAAAAACTCTAGCCGCTCATTATTGTAAGGCTTCTTAAAACTTTTATGAGTTAAAGCCTCAATAATCAACTGCTTATCATTAAATATATAACCTATAGAATCTTCCAAAGTGGATAAATCTTCCATCTATATCTCCTTTTGATACTTTTTAGCTTCTGCAACTGCTAAGCTATCACACCTCTCATTTTGAGGATGCCCACTATGACCTCTTACCCAAGTTGCTTTAATTTTATGAGGTTTTGATACCTCTAAATACTCTTTCCATAAATCAACATTTTTTACCTTCTTAAACTCTTTTTTCACCCATCCTTCAAGCCAACTATTAATAGCATTAGCAACATAGCTACTATCAGTTACAACCTCTACCTTGCAAGGCTCTTTAAGTTGCTTCAAACCCTCTATTACTGCTTTTAATTCCATTCTATTATTTGTTGTATTACTCTCACCTCCACTAAGCTCTTTAATATTGCCTTTATAATCTAATATCACTCCCCATCCGCCTGGTCCGGGATTACCCAAGCTTGAGCCATCACTATAGAGTGTAACCTCTTTCATTTAACCTCTTTTCTACTATTACTTCAATTGCAAAACTATAAACGCTATGGCAGTTTGGACACCTATATTTCATAAGCGGATAACTACTTTTACATTTAGAACAAATATACTTAAAACTCAAATCTCCATCTTCAAATCCATTTTTTTTAGCACTAGCTAATAGATCTAAAGCAAAAATTGTCTTACTATTTTCAAACTCTTTATTATATAAACCATTAATATAATACAACTTCTTTAATCTATTATATTTTGAAATTATATCTAAATTAATTTTTACTATATCTAATTTATATAGTATATCAACTAATTTTTCAAATTCACTATCTTCATAATACTCCCAAGCTTTTATAGGGTTTATCTTAAAAAGCTCTCTTAAAACAACCCATCTAAATGGATTATTTTCTAAAAGCTTAACTATCTCTTCACTTTTACTATCTAAATCTTTATTAGACCTTAGAATTTGTTGTAACTTGATATCTATCTTTAGTTTATATACATCTTGATTTAAAAACTCTAAAATATCAATAACCTCTTTTGCCTTATCATACTCTCTTAATTGCTCATACAAAAACTCAAGCTTATATAATATATCTATCTCTCTTGGCGTAGATCTTAAAATCTCTTTATATATATCTACAGATCTCATTAAAAAACCAGCTTTATAATAAGAGTTTGCTAAATTTTTAAGTATCGAATTATCATTTGTATGCTTTAGTAGGTATGAGTATAAATTTATTGCTTTTGAATACTCTCCGCTCTTCTCATAAGATAATGCCAAAAGAAAAAGAGGTTTTTTCATACCCTCTTCAAATTTAATTTTATCATCATCAAATATACACTCATTTGATTCAAAATTTTTTAAAAACTTTAATATCTCTTTTTGTTTTTGTTCTTGTTTCCATATACTAAAGAGGTATGATATCATAGATACAGCAAATATCAAACCAAGTAACAACAATATACTAACAATTGGATCATTATAATTTGGAAGAAATGCACCCATTAAAATACTTTTTATTTGATTATATCTAAGTGTAGTTAAAAGTTTATTTTAGTGTAGGCAAAATGCCTACAATATTAGCTTTTGAAGAATTTATTTGCTAAATCCATTAAACCATCTAAACCGCCAACTTTTTCAAGCAAATTACTAGCAAGTGAACTATCTTCATTTGTAGCTTTATCTACTAAATTTGGCAATACATTTGCTAACTCATCTTTTGCAGTATCTACATCTACTCCTAATTTTTGAGCAAACTCTTGAACTTTATCTTCACCTACTAATTCACTAACTTTATCTGGCTCGATTGGTGCATTCTCACCACTACCAATCCAAGATGCAATAGTCTCTCCTAAATCACCATTTGTAACATTTGAAATAATTGAACTTAAATCTAAGCCACCCTCACCATCATTTGAACCAAAAATAGAGCCTAAAGCATCACTTATAGAATCTACATCGAGTCCACTTGTGCTCTCATTGCTACTATTTTGAATCATACTAGCACCCATTTTTATTAAATCACCAAAATCCATTACGGCTCCTTATGTTAAAAATATGTATTATTATATCATAAAAATTATAATTTAGTTAATAAATTTAAATAATAAAAAATTAAGATATAATAATATTGATGATAGATAATAGCTCAATTGAAAGATTAAAAACTTCTATTGATATTGTTGATGTTATAGGAAGCTATATAGAACTAAAAAAGAGTGGAGCAAATTATAAAGCAAATTGCCCATTTCATGGTGAGAAAACTCCAAGCTTTGTAGTTAGCCCTCAAAAACAGATATTTCACTGTTTTGGCTGCGGGATTGGTGGAGACTCTATAAAATTTGTTATGGAGTATGAAAAACTTAGCTATCCTGAAGCTATAGAGAAGTTAGCCTCTACTTATAATATTCCTCTAACATATACTAAAAGTGCCAACAATAGCTCTGATGCAAGAAGAGTTTTAGAAATCTTGCAAAATAGATACAAAGAGGCATTATATAAAAATGATTTTGCAATGGATTATTTAAAAAAAAGAGGAATAAGCCTAAAATCAATTGAACATTTTGGAATAGGATATGTAGGAGATGCAAAAGAGGTATTTGAGACTCTAAAATCTCATCAAATACCATATCCAAAAGCTTTAGAAGCTGGAGTATTAGCAAAAGGAGATAATGGAGATTATTATGTTAGATTAACCCAAAGAGTAACTTTTCCAATTTATAATAGTGCTGGAGCAATTGTAGGATTTGGGGGTAGAACTCTAACCAACCACCCAGCAAAATATATAAACTCCCCACAAACAAAACTATTTAATAAATCAAGACTTCTTTATGGATACTATATAGCAAAATCATCTATTTATGAAAAAAAAGAGATTATTGTAACTGAGGGCTATTTAGATGTTATTATGCTTCATCAAGCAGGATTTACAAATAGTGTTGCAACTCTTGGAACAGCTCTAACAAATGAGCATATACCAATACTAAGAAAGGGTGAACCAAAAATAATACTTGCATATGACGGAGATAAAGCTGGAATAAATGCTGCTTTAAAGGCTTCAAAAATGCTTAGTGCATCTGGTTTTGAAGGAAGTGTAGTGCTTTTTCCAGATGGTAAAGACCCAGCAGATATGGTAGCACAAGGAGATATAGATGAATTAAATAGCATACTTCATAGTGGAGTATCTTTGCCAATATTTGTAATAGAACAAATAAAAAATAGTTATGATATAAAAAATCCTTATGAGTTACAAAAGGCAATAAACGAAACTAAAAATTATCTTCAAACCTTAAGTGAAGTAGTAAGAGAAGTTTTTGCAATAGAAGCTGCTAGGTTACTTGGAGTTGCACCTGCATACTTTATATCCAAATCAAAAGAGTCAAAAAAGAGTATAAAAAATGAGCAATCCCTACAAAAAGACCCTGCATGGGAGGCTATATTAAAAACTCTACTTAACAAACCAAATCTTATAGATGAAATATTAAATATTTTAGATTTTCATTTTGCAAAAAGTTATGAGAGTGCATTTAGAAATCTTGCTAGTGGAAATTTAGATGACCCAATACTAAGAGGCATAGATATAGATGAAAATATTCCAATTTTAAATGAAGATGAGTTCAAAGCACAAATATTAAAGGAACTTGAGATATACTATAAACTAAAACTAAAAGAGTTACAACAAAGAAGAGATTTAGACTTTACTAAAAAAAGCTATTTAATTAGGAAGATAAAAGTAGATATACTTCCAAGAATAAAAAAAGGAGAGTTAATTCCATATGAAAGCAGTTTCGCTATTTAGTGGTGGCTTAGATAGTATGTTAGCCATTAAATTAATAAATGACCAAAATATTGATGTTACAGCACTTCATATAAATATTGGTTTTGGAGGCACAAAAGATAAAAGCAAAGAGCTAAAAAAAAGAGCTAATATGGCTGGTGCTGATTTGATGATAGTTGATGTAAGAGAGCAATATATTCAAGATATATTATTTAGTCCAAAGTATGGATATGGAAAAAATTTCAACCCCTGCATTGATTGCCATGGTTATATGTTTAAAATAGCAAAAAAGATAATGCAAGATATAGATGCATCATTTTTAATAACTGGTGAAGTCCTTGGTCAAAGACCAATGAGCCAAAGAAAAGATGCCTTAGAACATGTTAAAAAATTGGCTCAAGATGAAGATAATTTGCTTCTTCGTCCACTTAGTGCAAAACTATTAGAGCCAACAAAACCTGAATTAAAAGGTTGGGTAGATAGAGATAAACTACTTGATATTAGCGGTAGAAATAGAGAGAGACAACTAAAAATGGCTAAAGAGTTTGGCTGGGATGATTATGAATCACCAGGTGGAGGATGCCTTTTAACTGAGGCTGTATATAGTCAAAAAATAAAAGAGTTTATAGAGTATGAAGATTTTAGTGTTGAGGCTATTGATTTATTAAAATATGGCAGACATTTTAGATTACCAGATGGTGCAAAATTAGTTGTTGGCAGACATCAAGAAGATAATGAAGCTCTAAAAAGCATAAATCATCCAAATTACATTAGTTTTAAACTACCAATACCTGGACCATATAATCTAATAAATAAAAATGCAACTAATGAAGAGAAAGCTTTAGCGGCTAAAATTGCAATAAGCTATGGCAAATCTCAAAAAAATAAAGAGTATATTGTCCAAATAGATAATAAAGAGTATATTGTTACTCCATTTGAAACAAAAGCCGAAATAAAAAAATACTTTTTTGATACAAAGCAATAGAGTTTAAATATTATTTCGATATAATTTCGCACATTTTCTATCTCATATTTAAGAAAATGAAAACTAATGAAAGGATATCTTATGCCAAAAATGAAGAGCGTAAAAGGTGCTGTTAAACGCTTTAAGGTTAAAAAAAGTGGCAAAATTAAACGCGGAACAGCGTATAGAAGCCATATTTTAACTAAAGTAGATGGTAAGCATCATAGAAAAATGAGAAAAGCAAAATATGTTGATAAAGTTGATGCTAAAAATATAAAAGAGATGATAGTTTAACTATCCAACTTTAGGTGAGACTCCCCATATTTGGGCAAGTTTAGCTTATGCTAACACCGAAATTAAAAAAATTTACGGTAAAGAAGAAAGGAAAATAAATGAGAGTAAAAACAGGATTTGTAAGAAGAAGAAGACATAAAAAACTTTTAAAACAAGCAAGAGGTTTTTATAGCGGTAGAAGAAAACATTTTAGAAAAGCAAAAGAGCAATTAGAGCGCTCATTAGTTTATGCTTATAGAGATAGAAAACAGAAAAAAAGAGAGTTTAGAAAGCTATGGATTATTAGAATTAATGCAGCTGCAAGATTAAATGATATTAGCTACTCTCGCCTTATGCATGGTCTTAAATTAGCAAATATTGAACTAGATAGAAAAATACTTGCTGATATGGCTATGAATGAACCAGAAAGTTTTGCAAAAATTGCTCAAGCTGCAAAAGATGCTTTAAGATAGATACAAACCATATCATTTTGCCTCTTTGGCAAAATGATATATTCTATAATTTTTACTCATATCCTTTTATTAATATAAAATATATAAATAGTATCATTAGACTACAATCACTATAAATACTCTTTCAATTAACAAAACAATTAGCCAAAAGATAAAAATACATCTTTCTTTACGAGAAATAAATATATTCTCTTTTCAAAATAGCAAAACCAAAATATTTTAACTCATAACTTTACTTTTTTATTTTTGCAATTTTTGACAACTCTTTTAAGATATCTTTATCTTTTTTACCTTCAATATTAATTATAAAATCAGCAACTTTTTTATACTCTTTTTCTCTTTTATTATATAAATCTTTTGCTTTTTTTATATCTTGGAATAGAGGTCTTTTGGCAAGTTTTGCTTCTGAATTTTTTGCATTTTTTAATCTATTGTAAATCCATTCAAATGAAGCATCAAGAAGAACAACTTTACCTATTTTATTTAGATTTTTAACCTTATAAAAGCCACCGCCACAACTAATAAGAGTCCCTTTAACACACTCTTCTAGCCAATTAGCTGTCTCTTGCTCTTTTTGTCTAAAAAAATCTTCTCCATATTTTTGAAATATTTTTGGTATTGATTTATTCTCTTTTGATTCAATTAAATCATCAGTATCAATATTATAGATTTTATATTTTTTGGCAAAGGCTCTAGCTATTGTTCCTTTACCAACTCCCATAAATCCTATTAATAAAATATTATCTTTCATACAATTACCCCAAAAAAACTTTAAGGTAATTATATCTTAAAAAACTAATATATACTAAGCGTAAATTGACTCTTTTCCAGCCTCCATAGCTAATAAACCATAAAATAGTGCTCTATATTTCTTTCTATTTGAAGAACCAAGTTTTTGGCAAACTCTTTGAATCATCTCATCTAAAGAGTTATTTGGCATATCTAAACCTAATTTCTTTTTAAGATAGTTATTTCTAATTCTATCTAATTCACTCTTATCACCACAAGCTACTATTTCTGTATCTGCTCTATATATTGCAGGTCCAAGAGATTTTGCAATATTTGCAATATACTCATCACTCATACCTAGGCCAAGTTTTTTATTCTCTGCTTGATAAATTTTAATTTTTTCATCCAATTTACTCATATATAACTCCTTAAATTATTAACTTATAGTAATTATAGCAATAATATTGTGGAAAAATCAATATATATGACAAAATTTTATATTTTTTTATAATAGTATTATATAAAAATTTGATTCACACTATTTTAACATTCATATAATAGCTTGATTATTAGGTAGTAACTACTTATTTCTATCACTATCAATAGTAATAACTGTATGAACATTACCTCTTGGATTGAAATCTGCCACTAATTTCATCCATTTAGGCTGTAACTTTTGGTAAAGAGTATCATATATCTCATTAGCACTATTTTCATGACTTATATATCTGTTCATAAAACTATTAATATAAAGCTTTAAAGCTTTTAATTCAATAACCTTCTCATTTGGTATATATGATATTTTTATTGTCGCAAAATCTGGATAACCACTTCTTGGACACTTACACATAAACTCTGGTAACTCTATATCTATGATATAATCTTTTTTATTCTCATTTGGCCAAAAATTTTCATCAGCATTAATATCAAACTCTAATATCTCTTTTTCACCATATTTTATATCGCTATTTTGCATCTGCCTAAATTCCTTTTATATAAAATAAGATAAACCCCAATATAATATCTTAACACACTACTTAAGACTCTATTTATACATCAAGATGTTTTACATCTTTTGCATGAGTCTCAATATACTCTCTTCTTGGCTCTACCTCATCACCCATAAATAGTGTAAAGGCATCACTTGCTGTATCAATATCTTCTATTTTTACACGAAGTAATCTTCTATTTGCAGGATCCATGGTAGTCTCCCACAACTGTTCTGGATTCATCTCCCCTAAACCTTTATATCTTTGAATATCAGCTCCTTTTTTAGCTGCTTCTTCAATTTTTACTAAATCATCAAGTAGGTCTCTTTGCTCTAGCTCTTCATTTAAATAATCTTTTATCTTCTGATAGATATAAATTGCTTCATTATAATGTGGACTTGTAAATAAATTATCATCAATAATAAGCTCTTCTAAGCCTTCATTTGTTTGCACATAGTAGTGTATTTTATCTTCATCTATGTATCTATTTAAAATATTATAACCAAGATTTTTAATAAACTCTTCTAAATCTTTTGCCAACTCTTCATTACTCTTTCCTGCAATATCTGGATTTTCAATCATATATTGCAAAACTTCAGACATAGCAAATCGTTTATCAAGCTCATTTAGTGTTAATTGATAATATCCAACAAGCTTAAATAGAGATATTAAATCCTCTTTACCTAATGTTTGAATATCAATTGAATCTATTCCTTTTTCTATCATAAACTCTTTTAGAGCTTTATCATCTTTTAGATAAGTTTCATGCTTACCTTTTTTATAACGATATAGAGGTGGTTGAGCTATATATAAATAACCATTTTCTACAACTGGTCTTAAAAACCTAAAGAAAAATGTCATTAATAAAGTTTGAATATGACTACCATCTACATCTGCATCTGTCATGATAATGATTTTATGATATCTAAGTTTCTCTTCATCAAACTCATCACCTATTCCACACCCAAGTGCAGTTATCATATTTTTAATCTCATCTGAGCGTAAAATCTTATCTAATCTTGCTTTTTCAACATTTAATATTTTACCCTTTAGAGGCAAAATTGCTTGAAAGACTCTATCTCTTCCTTGTTTTGCTGAACCTCCTGCAGAGTCTCCCTCAACTAAATATAATTCACTAATTGAAGGGTCCTTGCTTTGACAATCTGCAAGTTTTCCAGGCAAAGTTCCAACACTCATAGAGTCTTTTCTCTTAACCAAATCTTTAGCTCTTTTTGCAGCCTCCCTACCCTTTGCAGCAAGTAGAACTTGGTTCATAATTGCTTTTGCTTCTATTGGGTTTTCTTCTAGATATTTATTTATCTTTTCATATGAAAATTTTTGAACCAAAGGACGAACATAGCTAGAACCTAATTTACCTTTTGTTTGTCCTTCAAATTGAGGCTCAGGAACACGAACACTTACAATTGCCACTAAGCCCTCTTTTGTATCATCACCAGTTATTTTAGTATTTTTATCTTTTGCATTAGCATTTTTTGATATATAATTAGATATTGCACGAGTAAGCCCTGCTCTAAAACCTGCCTCGTGGGTTCCTCCCTCTATCGTTTTGATATTATTTACAAAGCTTAAAACACTATCTCTATCACTATTTTGATACATAAAAGAGATATCCATCTCTATATCATCAGCTTTACCTTCAAAAAGTTGCGGAGTTGATAGAGGCTCTTTTTTTGCCAAATCCTCTACAAATTGCTTAATACCACCTTCAAAATGATATTTTTCACTTGTGCCATCTCTCTCATCTTTAAAGAAAATTGTAATCTTAGGATTAAGATATGCTAACTCTTTGAATCTTTTAGCAAGAATATCTTTTTTAAACTCTACACTCTCAGTAAATATAGTCTCATCAGGCCAAAACTCTACTCTTGTTCCAGTTTTTCTAGGTGCCTTACCAGTAATCTCAAGCTCTGTAACAGGCACTCCCTTTTCAAACCACTGCTCATATATATTTCCTTCTCTCCAGATAGTTAAATGAAGCTTTTTAGAGAGTGCATTTACAACCGAAACTCCAACCCCATGTAATCCACCAGATACTTTATATGTATCTTTATCAAACTTTCCACCAGCATGAAGCACTGTTAATACTACAGTTGCTGCTGGGATTTTCTCTGTAGGATGCTCTGCTACTGGAATACCACGACCATTATCCTCAATAATAGCACTTCCATCACCAGTTAAGCTAACTTTTATAGTATCGCAATATCCTGCCATTGCTTCATCTATAGAGTTATCTACAACTTCATAAATTAAGTGATGAAGCCCTTTAATTGAGGTATCCCCAATATACATACCAGGTCTTTTTCTAACAGCTTCAAGCCCTTTTAAAACCTTAATATTACTAGCACCATAATCTGCCATAAATCACTCCAATAGTTAATTAATATATTATACCCAAAAGAGTTTAAACCCACGAAAATGTAGCAAAAAGTAGGCTTTATAAGTCTTAATAAACTCGAATCAAGCTAATTTATTTTGTAGAACTTACAATTTCTCTACACTCTTTTGTAGCACCTACTTTTATTGAATCTAAGTTATCAAAATCCCTTCTTTTATATCTCTCAATTGCCCATCTTCCAATCATTACAGCATTATCAGAACAATATTTTAAATCAACTTCAAGCATAACTTTTCCAAACTCTTTACAAAGCTTCTTGAAATTTGATTTAATATAACTATTTGCACTCACTCCACCTACTATTGCAAAATATTTAGAGTTATCCTTTTTAAAAATCTTTTTAGATTTTTGTAATAAGTGTTTAACAACAGCTTTTTCAAAAGATGCTGCAATATCACAAATTGCTTGTTCATCTAAGGAGTTACTTTCTCTTAACTCTTCTATTTTTAATCTTACAGCATTTTTAAGTCCAGATAGAGAAAATGCTACTAGAGGTGAATTTTGCATAGGGATAGGAAAATTAAATCTATCTCTCTCTCCTTTTAGTGCCAACTTTTCAATAATAGGACCTCCAGGATAGCCTAAATTTAACATCTTTGCAACTTTATCATAAGCCTCCCCTACACTATCATCCATAGTCGTAGCCAAAAGCTCCATATTATTAAAATCTTTAACTCTCAAAACCTGCGTATGTCCACCTGAAACCAATAGAGTCAAAAGTGGCAATGATTCATTTTTTCCAATAAATAAAGAGTATATATGCCCATATAAATGGTTTACTCCAATTATAGGCACCTCTAAAAATGCAGATATACTCTTTGCCATAGCTACTCCCTCATGCAAAGATACACTAAGACCTGGATGTGTAGTAACGGCAACTGCTTTAATATTTTTAAAATAAGGTTTGAGCTTCTCTAAAAGTTTTGGTAAAGCTACTGCATGTAAGCGACTTGCAAGTTCTGGAACAACCCCTCCATATTTAGAATGCTCAATCTCTTGTGAAATCTTTAAATGCTCTACCACCTCTAAATTATCAATATTTGTAAGTGCAATAGAGCTATCATCACAACTACTCTCTATACTTAAAATCAAATTCACTCTAACCTCTTTATAATTTTAAATCTCTACTGGATATACTATTTTGCCATTATACTCAAAAAATAAATCTTTTTTATTAAAATCTATATGCTCTTTTGTCTTAATAAGCTTTATAGAGTTTCCATCAATTATATCATCTTTTATTACTTTGCTATGGCTACTAATTTTTACTGGATGTGAGCTAGTATTCAAAACCCAAAAATCAGTAAAATCAATCTTATCATCATTTTGTATTTTCACTCCATAATCTTTATTACTAGCAATTCCTTTTAATAAAAAAATATCATGATAAAAATCATTAGGATATCCCTCCTCTATTAACTCTCCTCTTCCATCTCTTGAGACATAAGCTATTATATCTATATTATCTGCTGTTTTTTTATTAATAAGAGAATATAACTTCTTTTTATCAAACTCATTTTCCATACCTGGATAATAATAGTATAAATTAATATGCCCTTTTAATATCTTATTATAAAATTCATCAAAATATTTATACTCATCTTTTATCTTCTTCTCTCTTAAAAAATCTGATAACTTTTTACTAAGATTCTTACTTCTTTTTGATACTCTTTTATTAATAAGTGGGTCAAATATCTTTTTATTAAACAATCCAATATACTCAAAAAAATTATTTAACTTATCTCCAATATAATTAAAAAATCTACTAACTACATTATTAGGACCCAAATATTTCTCTATTATATCCAATATATATGATAGTGCAAAAACTTCAACAATAGGTGAAAACCAAGAGTTTGTAAGCCATATAAAAAATTTAGCTATAACAACCCACAATAACTTAAAAAAGCCTATAACAATTGCTTTTAATTCTACAAATAAAGCTAAACTCATAAAAGTATCAGTAACATACATCACCCATACACCAAATAAAATAGGTATAAAAATTAAGATTATATTTTTTAGTTTTCTTTTAAAATTTATAGATTTATAATATTGTATAAACTCAATAAATGGTTTTTTAAGATGTGAAATGACATTTCTTTCTAACCATTTAGAAAACATATTATCTAAAAACCATCTCTTTGTTGCCAATAAGATAGCTTGTATGAGTGTTAATCCCTTTATGAAGTGTAATAATTTTAATTTGCTAACTAACCACAAAGATATAATAGAAGATTTAAACATAAGTGCAACTGCTACTACATACCCAATTACATATTTATAAGAAATTGGATGCACATTTGACCAAATAGCCAAAACAATAGTAGGAACTACAATAGCAATTAAAGCTTTATATCTTCTTTTCATCTACTCATCAATATCTACATTAGTTACAAATAGAGCTTTAAGCTTCTTTATTATTAAAATATTTAATATTATTGATATTGTTTTGAATACCCATAAACCTATCATTATAATTCTCCGCTATTAATAAAAATATTATATCTTTTTTTAAATATACTCTTACAAATTCTAACTATTTTTTAATTTTTTAGTAAAATATCTAACCTCTTTATCAATCAAAACAATATCTTCAATAGAATTAGCTCTATACCCTTCAAATTTTTTATATGCCTCTAAAATCAAATCTATCATGCCAAAAAAGCCAAACTCCCCACTCTTAAATCTCTCAATTGCTATTTCGTTAGCAGCATTTAACACTACTCCCATATCTGGATTATTAAGTAGATGCTCTTTTATCTGCCAAATAGGATATCTATTCTCTTTTATCTCTTCAAATTTAAGCTCCCCAATCTCTAAAAGATTTAGAGGTTCTAAAATATTCTCTTCTACCTCACCAAGCAAAGCATAAGCAATTGGAAGCTTCATATCAGCTCCACTAAAGTGAGCTACAGTTGAGCCATCTTTAAACTCAATAAGCCCATGAATTAATGAATTTCTCTCTATATAAGCATCTATATTTGAAGT
>Ga0256833_1000874_pt1 | contig 22769 bp, 16 predicted proteins | sample 356284metaG_FD_190535 | JGI IMG/M metagenome (GOLD analysis project Ga0256833, IMG submission 190535) | Hydrothermal vent microbial communities from Mid Atlantic Ridge, Atlantic Ocean - 356-284 | ecosystem: Environmental > Aquatic > Marine > Hydrothermal vents | place: Atlantic Ocean: Mid... | reverse complement strand
ATAAGTTGCCACACGCGCCTTGTAATAATCCGGTGAATTTACATGTAAATGGTACGGCGAGCCGAAATAGACATAAGCCTGTTCCGTCTTTTTTGTAATAATGTCATTACTGCTTTTACTGACCACATCATAGTGTTTGACCTTTTGACTCTTTCCAACCTGTAGAACCTCAAGTAGTCTTTTTAAACGGGTTTTGACATGAGCTAAATCCAAATCACCGCCTACAACAACAATAGCACGTGAAAGCACCAGATGATCTTGTAAAAATGTCTCTACATCATTGAGTGTAATGGCGTTGACACTTTCAGGCGTTCCTGAAGCAGGCTGTGCCAACGGCGTTCCTTTAAACAAAAGCGCTTTTAGCGCTACATTGGCAACATAATCGTAATCATTGGATTTTCGCATGAGACCACCGACAATATTGGTCTGAATTTTTTTAAGATTCTCTTGCGTAATATTGGGATTTTCAAGGAGTGATTGAAAGAGTTCAAGCGCCGTATCAAACTCACTTTTGAGTGCGCTGAGTTCAAATACAAAAGTCTCTACGCCCGTATGGGCACTTAAACCGATCGCTTTGGAATCCAGAGCTTCCGCAAAACCGTCGCTTCCTAAAGCTTTAGAGCCTTCGTTCATCATTTTAGCGCTTAACTTGGCAAGCCCTGCATGCGCACCGTCAGTAATGCTGCCGCTGTTGGTAAATACCAACTGTAACGATGCCAACGGCAGACGATGGTCCGCTTCAAAAATCACCGGAACCTTCACCCCTTTAACTTCTACATAATCCACAACTGCTGCCATTAAAACCTGTCCTAAAAATAAAATTGTTATGCCGACGCCAACGAGCTGTCTCATGCGAGCATCTCCAGCGTCTTATAGGCTGTATTGCGAATGGCGGGTGTCTCACCGATATCGCGAATGAGCCGTACCATCTCCTCTTTTGCCATGGAGTATGCCGCACCGGCACTGCTGACAACATTCTCCTCCATCATGGTAGATCCCAGATCGTTTGCACCGTAAAGCAGTGCCATTTGACCAATATAGGGACCTTGTGTTACCCATGAACTTTGAATATTGGGCACGTTATCCAAAAAGAGCCGTGCCACGGCAAGCAAACGCAAATAACGATTGGCACTCTGTTTTTCAATGGTGGGAAAAAGCCGTAACAGCTCCGTATTATTCCCTTGAAACGACCACATAATAAAGGCCCTAAAACCACCCGTCTCATCTTGCAGTCGCCGTACCATATCAAAATGCTCAACAATATCTTCGTCGCTTTCCAAGGTACCGTACATCATCGTAGCCGTCGATTTAATGCCCAATCTGTGTGCCGTTCGATGCACATCAATCCAGACTTCGGCATCAATCTTTTTGGGAGCAATCACATCACGCACCGCATCACTTAAAATTTCTGCTCCGGCTCCGGGTATCGAGGCAAGTCCTTTTGCGTGTAAGCGCGTTAACACCTCTTCGACACTAATACGCGACACTTTGGCAATAAAGTCAATCTCAATGGCCGAAAAACCGTGAATCGTCAGGTCAGGATACTTGGTATGAATATGTTCCACCAGATCTTCATACCACTCAATTTTAAGCTTGGGATGCACTCCGCCTTGAAAGAGAATCTGTGTGCCGCCAATTGCAAGAAGCTCATCAATTTTGGCATCAATCTCTTCAAAACTCAATATATAGGCATCGGCATCTTTTTCGTGACGGTAAAATGCACAAAACTTACAGTCGACCCAACAGATGTTGGTATAGTTGATATTGCGATCGACTACAAACGTTGTCACTCTGTTAGGGTGCAGTTCTCTTTTTTTTGCCGTCGCCATCTTGCCAAGCTCTTTTAAATCACCCTCGCGTATAAGATGCAACGCTTCCGCTTTACTCATTCTCATTACAACATCACCTATTTGTCTTTGGCAATGGCATCCAGTACCCCGTTAATGAACTTGGGAGACTGTTCCGTTCCAAATGATTTTGCCACCTCAATGGCTTCGTTAATAATAACAGCCGAATCCAAATCGGAGTTTAATATCTCGTATGCTCCCAGACGCAATGTAGCGCGTTCAATAGACCCCAAACGATTAAAGTCCCAGTCTTTTAAATGCGTTACAATCGCATCGTCAATGCTTTCAAGCTGTTCCATGACACCGCCAAAGAGCGCTAATGCAAAATCCCGCTGTTTGTTACGAATTTTTTTCTCTTCTAAAATGTCATCACTGTACTCTGCAATGGATCGGTTTCCCAAATCGTAAGCATACAGCAGACTGACTACCGCCATGCGGGCATGATGTCGTGTCGCCATTAAAAATTCTCATACAGATCAAGCATCTCAATGACCGTAGTCATCGCTTCAAAACCTTTATTGCCGGCTTTGGTGCCGGCACGTTCAATGGCCTGCTCAATCGTATCGGTTGTCAACAGCCCGAAAGAGACGGGTTTTTGGTACTTCAGACTCATCGTGGCAATACCTTTGGTCGCTTCGGCAGAAACATAGTCAAAATGCGGTGTTGCACCGCGAATGACCGCACCCAGTGCACAGATGGCATCGTACTTACCGCTACTCAAAAGCCGATCCACAATCATCGGCAATTCAAAAGCACCCGGTACCAGAATATGGGTAAGATCCCCGTCATGACCGCCGTGACGAGCAAAAGCATCTTTAGCGCCCTCGACGAGTCTATCGACAATAAAATGATTCCAACGGGTACTGACAATAGCAATTTTTTTGCCGTTGACGACTTGTAATTTTCCTTCAATGAGTGTCATATTGTATTCCTTAATCTATTTCTTGAATTTGCAGTAATGTTTGCGTTAGCGTCTTCAGCGTCTCTAAAGTCACCATATTGGGCCCGTCGCTTAATGCCTGCGCAGGGTCAAAATGGGTCTCAAAGAAAAATCCGTCCACACCGACGGCGGCAGCCGCTTTACTCAAATACGGCACCATCGAACTGTCCCCGCCGGTACTGCCGCCTCCGGAACCGGGCATTTGTACCGAATGGGTTGCATCAAAGAGTACCGGAGCCGCACGACGCATGATAACCAGTGAACGCATATCGACTACGATATTGCCGTAACCAAACGAGGAACCGCGTTCGGTCAACAGCACGCCGTGTTGTTTGGCATGCTCATACCCCACCCTCTCGCAACCGCGTGTTTTTAACACTTTTGCGACGGAATACTGCATATCATTGGGATTCATAAACTGCCCTTTTTTAATATTGACCATCGCATCGGTTCGTGCCGCAGCCACGAGGAGATCGGTTTGCCGGCATAAAAAAGCAGGAATTTGCAACATGTCGACAACCTCGGCAGTCGGAGCAACCTGACAACTCTCATGCACGTCGGTGACAATCTTGTAGCCAAACGTCTCTTTGACTTTTTGCAGTAAACGCAACCCCTCATCAAGCCCCGGACCTCGGAAGCTTTCAAGCGAGGTGCGGTTAGCTTTGTCAAAACTGGCTTTAAAGTAGAAATCAAACCGTGGGTCGTCATGATATGTCTGAAGCGCTCTGGCAATTTTAAAAAGGCTTTCTTCGCTCTCAATTACACATGGGCCGGAGAGTAGTATCATCATCTATCCTGTTCCTTTTAAAAAAGCAGATTATACCCTATTTTCCCTTGGCGGCCATTATGCCGGCAATGACAATGAGTACAATACCGCATGCGGTAATACCATCGGGCAGCGCATCCCCCAGAAAGAGACCCAATATAATGGAAAAAACAATGCTGCTGTAACTCACTGCACCGACTATACCGGCTTTGGACTCGCCGTAGGCTTTGGTCATATAATACTGCGCAAATGTTGCGAACAGTCCCATACCGACAACATAAAGCCACACAATCCCGTGAGGCATGACAAACGTTCCAAGCAGAAAATCGAGTGCTTTGACATGTAAAAATTCAGAAAGCAGCAACAACACCAACGGCCCCAGTGTTCCTACCACCATAAAGGAGAGTACAATGGCTCGCGTATCGTAATAGTTTCGCAGCTCACGTACCGATGTGTAAGCCAACGCCGCGCCCACACCGCTGAAAATTCCTAAAATATCGGTCTTACTGAAGCTCAAGCCTGTGGGTTGCGTAATCAAAACAATACCCATAAAGCCGATTCCAATGCCAAACCACCCCAATATTGAGAGCTTTTCATTGAGAAGAAGGTACGCAAAAAGAGCCGTAAAAATAGGTGCGGTTTTCGAAAATGTCATGGCGTCACCCAAAGGAATATGCGCTATATTGTAAAAAAATGCCAAAAGCGCCATAAATCCCATAAAGCCCCGAAAAAAGAGCAGTAGCGGTCGGCCGCCCTGTTGCACCAACGGATGTTTTAAAAGCGTTACACCCACCAGCACCACCCCAAATAAATTTCTAAAAAAAACTACCTCCAACGAACTCATATGCTCACTGCAAAGCTTGGCAAACGCACCCATGACACCAAACAGCAGTGACGAGAGCAACATGTATTTGATACCGGTATCAAGGTTATTAAAAGTCTGTTTCATGAGCGCTATTTTAACTTTTTTACTTTATACTTAGGCATTGGGTTCATCAATGAACCTTTCAAAAAGGATTGTATGTGGGCAATATTATTATTTTTCTTATAGTATCGTACGTGATATACCGTGTTTTTAAAAGCTACAAACGCTTTCAAAAAATTTACTATCACGATCAGTTCAAAAACTTTACACTCACCAAAGAACACTTGGAACAGAGCGAACTGGGACTTTTTGTTGCCCTTACCGCCAAGGTTGCCAAAGCAGACGGCAGGGTTGATGAACTTGAAGCTGAGCTCATCGGCAATATGTTCAACGACATCAGCAAAATTTTCCCCGATCCCGACCATGCCAAAACGCTCTTAAAAGAGATTTTCAAACATGAAAAAGAGATTGCCTTTAATCTGGAACAAAAAGCACAGGAACTGTATCGTTCCCTGCGCGGTGATGAACGTAAAATCCGTGATATGCTAGGATTTTGGATGAACCTTGCCTTTGTTGACGGTGAGCTCTCTCACAATGAAGAGCAGATGCTCCAAACACTCCGCAAACTTTTACATGTCGATACGACACTCTTTGAGGGGATGCTCGAACAGTTTAAAAGCCTCTACAAAAATACCCGGGTTGAAAGCTCTATTGACGATGCATACACACTTTTAGGAGTCACACCCCAGCACTCGCTCAACGACATTAAAAAAGCATACCGAAAACTGGTGCGCCAATACCACCCCGATATTATCAAAGCACAAGGTGCCGATGATGCTTACATGAAAGAGTCTACCCAAAAAGTGCAAGCCATTAACGCAGCGTATGAGCAGATTAAAAAGATTCGTTCCCAATAGCATGACGGTATCGTGCGCAACAGACAAACGACCCGATATTTTCAAACGTACACAAACATTAAACTATATTCAAGTTATTAACAGTTAAAATTCAATCGTTAACATAATCTATAGGAGTCGTAAAGATGTTAGAAGAGTTTAAAAAGTTTCTCATCAAAGGAAACATGGTCGACATGGCTGTCGGTTTTATTTTTGGAGGTGCTTTTGCAACGGTTATTAAGTCGATGGTGGACAACGTTGTTATGCCGCCGGTCGGAATGTTACTCGGAAAGGTTGATTTTTCCCAACTGTTTATTGCACTAGACGGTAAAGAGTATGCCTCCATGGAAGCATTGGACAAAGCCGGTGCACCGGCTATTAAGTACGGAATGTTTGTCAACGATGTCATCTCTTTTGTTATTTTAGGCTTTATTATTTTCATGTTTATTCGTGCCTACAACAAAATGAAAGAGCCTGAAGCAGAAGCGGCACCCACGACTAAAGTGTGTGGCGAGTGTGCTATGGAGATTCCTCTTGATGCCAAAAAATGCGGTTATTGCGGTAACACCAATGTGTAACACGCGGTTCTAAGAATCTTCTTGGAACCTACATTGCTTTGAGAATACGGTGCAGATCTGACGGTTCCATTTTGCGTCCCGCATGCTTGTGACGGTTGGCTAAATCAATCTGGGTCATCAGACCGCTGCTGCCGTCTTCATTGAGATACAATCCGTTGGACCGTATCCGTCCTAAAGTATCGCCATCGTCATTGCGCAGATCAAAAGAGTTTTTGGTATACCCCAAATAGAGCGCGCCGATCCCAAGCTCTTTTAACGGGATAAGGCGGCGCTCTTCCTCGCTGTGACTCCAAATACGCAGATCGTCAAACACACTGTCGTTCGCATCAATCCAACGGTTATTGTCACTGTCATAGCGACTCAAATCTGCAAACCCGTTACCGTTTGTAGCACCAAACAGTTCGCTGCCGTCATCGATAATACCGTTATTGTTACTGTCAAGTGCTAAAAATCCGCTCCCCTCTTGAAGCGGTGCCACCTGTTCATTGACCCCGTCACAATCCAGATCAAAAGAGAATGTGGTGTTTTCCAAGTTTGGTAACGTTCCGTCAAAATTAAGGACCAACGGATCGTAAAACTGTGAACGCTCTACCGCATAACGCTCCACAAAACTGCTTGAAAAAAAGAGATTCATATCGATACTGATCGCTTGTGTTGCCGTACGAATCTCACCTACCATACTTACCGATAACGATTCCGTTTCACGACGCTCTTCATAAACCGAGTACGGCTGCTGTTCCAAGGAGAGGTCATGACATGTGTGCTGCTTGTAAGGTTGCGACTGCAAGGCACCAAGCAGCTGACGAATGAGAGCATATTCCAACTCTCGAAACAGCTCCATCTCTTTCGTAACGGCTGCTTCCATCTCTTCAAGGCGTTTACTCTGTTGCGCATCGAGTTCTGTAAGAAAACCTTGAGATACTGTGGTTGTTTGTGTTCGTTCAGAGTGCAACTCCAAAGAAAAATTTTCGATTGTCATAAAAACTCCTATTCAAAAAAATACATGTATTGGATTGAATAAGCAAATAGTGTTCCTTTTTGTTTTTAGGCGTTTTCTTTATGGCTCCGGTCCTGTGTTATTTTTTTGGCAATGGCATATCCGTGATTGAGTCCCAGCACAATAGAACCGCCCGACTCTTGCGTAATATCTCCTGCCACAAAAAGTCCCTTTACCTGTGTTTCATAGTGTTCATCGTGTACCGGCTTACCCTCTTCAATACCAATGTTGCTGCTTTGCAAAAAGGCACTTGGTGTCGTGCCGCCAATGGCATAAATCAAACGTTCAAACGTCTCACTGCTGCCGTCGCCGAAATTTACATGTATTTTTCCCTGTTTCGCCTCTAAAGAGTCGATGGTCTGGTTCAGCAGCGGACGCACTTTGCCGCTTTTTATGGCCTCGGTAATCTCTTTTTCGTTGGTCGGATTGGCACGACGAAAGGTTCCGCGACGGTAGCAGATGCTCACATCATTGCTATCGGCAAGTTCTACGGCATACTCAATGGCCGAGTCACCGCCGCCGACAACCATGATTTTTTCACCCTGAGAACACTTTTCCAATGTATAGTTGACCTGCTGTTTTATTGAGGGCGGAATCGGATAGCTTGGCTTGTTGGGTTTACCCATGCGCCCGATGGTTACGACGACATAGTGTGCTTTGATACTGCCGCCGGCAATAAAGATCTCAAAGGTGCCGTCATCTTGTTTTTCAATTTTTTGTACTTCGGTATGCGTTTTGAGCTCTAAAGCATGATGATCAAGCAGATCATCAAAAAAATCCAGGGTGCTCTCTTTGGTGCCGTCAACAAAATAGATATTGCCGTCACACTCTACTTTCTGCCCTTTCCAATCTTTGTCAACCCGTTTGTTATCTTTGTAAAACTTGCGAATGGTAGCATTATGGTTCTCGTCTTTTTCAAGCAGAACAATATTTTTTATACCTAAAGCATACGCCTCAATTGCTGTAGCAATACCTGCCGGACCGGCACCGACAATGGCTAACTCATACACCATAAAAACTCCTCATTCTGACTTTAATCCGACAGTGTAATATAATTACGTTTAATTTTCAATGGATTAATGCTATACTTTAAATTATGATTAATATTTCACCCAACAAACAACTCGGAATCATTCTTCCTAACACCAACAAGGCCTTAGCAGAGGTAGTCAAGAATGCAACGCCCAAACAGCTGGAGACGCTTGCCGAGGGCAAAGATATTAAATCCATTCTCAACACACTGCTGCAAGAGAGTACACAACACTCCAAGTCCGACAAAGTCTTGCTGGATCTACTCAAACATAATCCCACCCTAAAAAGCTTAGGTAAAATCAGTGAGACAATTAAAGCGTTGTTACAGACACTTCAATCAGACACAAATCCTCTGCCCGTTGAAAAAACACTCAAAAATTTTCTCATCGATATGAAACAGCTCAGCGAACCGCTGCTAAAAGAGAAAATAGAAAATTCGGGCATTTTTTTAGAGTCAAAACTCAAACATGTCCAAAATCCGAAAATCACACTTAAAACTGAATTAACGGCGCTCATGAACGCTCTTGAAACGAGTAGTATTCCTACGGCAAAGTCCCTGGCAAAAGAGATTAAAAGCATTCTTTCAAATGCACTGCTGCAACACGCTTCTTCTGCTGAACTCACTCAAAAAAAGCCTCCAGTCGATACCAAAACCTTAGAGAATCTCGTCAAACAGGTTGCACATGTTCTTGAAAACATTCAGTCACAACGCAACGGAGCCGACCCGATCTACTCGAAGCGTTTTGAGTCGCTGCTGCACCAAAGCAAAACACTGCTGCAGCCCGAACAACTCAAACAAAACCAACCGCCGCACACCCTCTTAAAACCTCTGCAAGAGAGTTTAAGCAGCCTCTCTCAACTTTTAAAAAGCAGCACTGTTTTCGAATCAAAAGGAGTGGCATCGCAGCTTAATGCCATCATCAAGACCCTCAATACCGTGATGAAAACGTCGCAGCCTCTTGAGTCACTGCATGACCTCAAGCTACCCCGACAACTCAACGCTTTTTTTGACAAAGCGACAACACTGTTGCATCAAGCCGATCCGCTCTATACCAAAGAGGTAAGTTCTCTTGTTACAAAAATCACCCATCTCAATGCACCGCACAAACTTGAACCGCAGCACCCAATCAAAGAGATACTCTCCAACGACCTTAAAGCGGTTTTGCTTCAGGCCTCCGACGAAATCGCCAAATCGACCCATCCTCATCAGCATGAGCTGCTCAAACAGATTGACAAACTCACGCTGCAAATTGACTACTACCAGCTCATGTCGCATCTCTCTAATGCTTCATCGCTTTATTTACCACTCTCTTGGGAAGCGCTTGAAGAAGGGACTATCAGCCTCAATCAAAGCGACGACGAAAAATTCTACTGTGATATCGATCTCAAACTCAAAGCCTACGGCGAACTTAAACTTCGTCTTATTCTTTATGACGACAACCAACTCAACCTTCACCTTTTTTCTGAGCATGCCGACTTGAAACAACTGCTAAAAGAGCATATGCCCTTGCTGCGCTCTGCCCTGATTGAAGCAGGGATTACCCCGCGTGAAATACGCATTGCCACACTCGCCCAGCAGACTGCATCCACACCCTACGAGGCGCATGAAAATACCTTAAAAATGGGATTTGAGGTTAGCGTATGAAAAAAGCGGCTGCACTCAAGTATGACCGCAGTAAAGACGGCGCTCCCAAGGTTGTTGCCAAAGGTAAAGGTCACAGTGCCGAAAATATCATTAAAATTGCCGAACTTCACCATCTTCCCATTAAAAAAGATGAAGACCTGATTGAGTTGCTCTCCAAAGTCGAACTTAACAAAGAGGTTCCCGAAAAACTCTACAAAGCCGTTGCCGAAGTCTTTAGTTTCATCTACAAAATAACAAACAAGCAGTAATTTAGATAAAAAAACAGTAAATTTAATTTTTTTTGTTTGTTTTAATTATTTTATTTTAAACTTTTGTCGATATAATTCAACAGGATATATTTTTTTCTAATAATCCCACCAAAGACCTGAGGAGAATACTGCGATGCTGCTACATCACTTACGGTACTTTTTTGCTGCACTGATGCTACTGCCGGTTCTGGCATATGGCGAGACTGTCTACCTGCATAAAAGTAACGATGCCACAACCCCGTTGGAGTCCGGAAAAACCTTTTTCTATACCATTAAATACTCTTGCGAGAGTACAACCGTTGACTGTTTCGATGTCGATATTGACGATGCCCTTTCCGATGATTTACGGCTTGTCAAAGTTTTTTCACCCTCCGATGCTACATTCAGTACTACCGGAAGCGATTACAACGCCAAAACACTCAAATGGCACTTTGGCCAAATTGCTGCCGGTACCACCGGTGAGATCCGCTACAAAGTCGAAGTTCGTCCCGGAGCCGTGGCCGATGGCAGTACTATTAGTAATGTCGCCCTGCCGACCCGTAATGTCGGCACCACGCCCATCACTGATCCGTCCAGCAATACCGACACACTTGCCGTAACGGCTATAGCGCAATGGAGTGTCGCTAAAGTTGCAGAACCGTTTGATCCGTTTCACAGCGGCTTTTACCTCGATACCGACATTACCTATACGCTGAGCCTCTGTCCCGACACCACCATTGGCAATCTTAACATCAACGATGTCACCATTACCGATACCTATCCGGCCGGTGCTACAGTTGTTAACAGCGGCGGCGGAACGGTTGATACCGCTGCACATACCGTTACATGGAGCGCATTAAATGCCGATGTCACTGCCGGATGCCTTAGCAAAACAGTAGTATTGCGTTATGAGACACCGACATTTAGCGACACTCAAAGCGTTACCAACAGTGTTGAAGTTACCGGTACGCCGCTTGGCGGTGTTAACGGCACAATCGGTAGTGCCGCCATTACCGATACCCTTGAGCCCTTTGTCTTTAATCCGACACCGCGCATGACGCTTTCTAAGGGCGCAACAGTACCAACGAACAGTAATCTGGACTGGATTCGTGATGATGATCTCGGTACCAATCATACCATTACCTACACACTCAATCCTCGTAGCACAGGAAACGTGCCACTGACAAACGTTAGTATGCGTGATATGTTTCCAACCAATGAGATGGAAATACTTAGCGTGACTACCGGTGTCTACAATGCTCCCGGAGATGTGAACATTTCGTACCAGACCAGCGCCAATCCAAACTGGACGTTTAAAGGTACTTACAGCCGTAGCAGTTCTGTTACCCTCGCCAATACCGATTTCGGTTCGGTCACTACCGGCGGAGAATATATCACGGCAATCCGATTTGATTTCGGTGATGTTCCCGTTGATTTTGAAGCCACAACGCCGCCGACCGTGAGCGGCAGTGTATTTCATACTTTTCGTGACGGTACTACGCCCAACGAAGGTGACATCAATACGCTGATTCACAACTGTGCCCAGCTCAATGCCGACGACAATGCAACCGTGCCGCAAGCACTCACCGAAGTTGAATCATGCAAAGATGTCGAGATTCGCGACAACTACGCCGTACCTAAAGCCCTTAAGAGCATCTCTTCAAACGAGCTGAGCCTCGATGAGGTCTTTACCTATACGATTGACGTCACCAACTCTACCGACGGTACCGGCAGCCTTACCGACCCTATTGTCTTCGATCTGTTGCCACGCGGTATTGAGTATATCTCGACCTCCTATAACAACAACGGCCATACCGGTGTGACGCAAGTACTCTCCGTCGAAAACGGCAGCGGGGTCGACAGTGATCGTACTTTGCTGCGCTGGAACTTTACCGGGACGTTGCAACGCGGTGAATTTGTAACCTTGGACATTACTGTCAAAGTACTCAATATCGCCGGCAATGGCATATTGACAAACAACGCTTACATTACCACACAAGATACGACCGTTCCGTTTTCCTGTAATGTGCTCAACGGTGAACAAGACAGCACCCTTGATATTACCGACGCCACACTGCTCTCCTATACCAACACATCACCGACGGTTGCCAAAGTATGCGAACAGTCCAACAGCGCTACTATTATTAATGTCGCTAAAATTGTCTCAGAAAAATGGGTCAAAGGCGCTTACGATACCGCATGGAGTCGTTTTCCAGCTTCGGGAAGAACGTATGCGGGTGGATCTGCCGACTACAATCTCACCATTCGAAACGGCGGTAATGTTGCCGTCAGCAACCTTGAAATTATCGATATCCTCCCCTTTGTCGGTGATACCGGCGTCAAAGATACCGCCGCACGAAACAGTCAATGGCGCACCAACCTTGCCGAGCCGATTTCAACATCGTTGGGCGATGTCTACTACTCACTGGCGACCAATCCTTGCCGTGCACCCGACTATCTGGCAAGCGATGCACCGGAATGCCAACCACCCAACTGGTCACTTACCCCTCCGGGTGACATTACGCAGGTACGTTCTATTAAAATCGTCTTTGATCCCGCTGTTGTGATTCAACCCGACGAGAGCCGGAGTTTTAGCTGGAAGATGCAAGCTCCGGTTGATACCCCGCCGGCAGCTGTTGCATGGAACTCTTTTGCTTTTAAAGGGGATCGTGAAGACGGCTCTGCTCTGCTCGCTGCCGAACCGCTTAAAGTCGGCATTGAAGTCAATGCTGAGCAGCAAAACAGTTACGGCGATACCGTATGGCTCGACATCAACCAAGACGGTCTGCAAGATGCAGGCGAGCCGGGTATTAACGGTGTCAAAGTTGAACTCTTCGATGCCAGTAATGACACACTCATAGCAACAACCTATACGGCAACTGACATTAACGGGAATTTGGGAAAATACCGCTTTAGTGATATTCCCGACGGCAGCTACTATGCCGTTTTTACCATTATTGACGGCTTTATTGCATCTCCTCCAAACAGCGGAACTGACGATACGCTTGACAGTGACGCCGAAACAGCTCTGGGGGGTCTGCGCTATCAAACCGCCAGCACTGTTTTAGGATCTCCCGAGAGTGATCTGAGTTGGGATATGGGTATCTATCCCGATGCAACCCATGCTGCCGTCGGCGATTATGTCTGGCGTGATCAAAGTGCTTATGACGGAGTACAAGATGCTTCGCCTGTTGCCGATATGATTGTTGAACTGCATACGGCTGACGGTACACTGGTTGACAGTACGGCAACATCCGTATCGGGAAAATACCTCTTCTACCGTAATGTCAACCCCGATACACAGTATTACATTGAGTTCATTACACCGTACGGTTCAGGGATGACCTATGCTGACCAAGGCGGTGATGATGCGCTTGACAGCGACGCAGGCATTAACAAACGCACACCGCTTTTTACCATCTCTGCCAACTCGCAAGCTCCGGGGGAAGACCCTGATTTTGACGGCAATACACTCAACAATGTCAACCTTAGTGTCGACGGCGGTATTGTCACCTCGGCAACATTAGGTAACTACGTCTGGCTGGATCGCTATGCCGAAGGTATTCAAGATAGCAATGAAGTGGGTATTAGCGGTGTTACCGTCACACTTATTAATGAGACAACCGGCAATACGGTCGCCGGAACCGCCATAACCGATGCCGACGGCAAATACCTTTTTGAAGATTTGACACCGGGTGACTATCACGTCGAATTTGACTGGTCTGCAGTCGATTACGCCCTTCACCCTTACAGAATTTCTCCCTCCCTTCAAGGAGGTGACACTACCCTTGACAGTAACGGGGGTATCGTGAGTGGCAATACTCAACAAGCAACCACTCCGACCATTACATTGAATGAGGGCGATAACGACCTCACATGGGATCTGGGACTCTACCGTCTTGTCTCTTTGGGAGATCTCGTCTGGCTCGATGCCAACGGTAACGGTATTCAAGAGAGTGAAGCAGGAGTGAGCGGTATCGAGGTAGAGCTCTATCAAGGCGGTGTTCGTGTCCTAAACGATGCCGACGGCAATGCCTTTGGTACCGTTGTCACCGATGCCAATGGAAACTACCTGTTTGACAATCTACCTCCAAATGCCTATCAGGTCAAATTCATTTTACCGGTAGGCAGTCCGTATGTCTTCACCCGTCCACGCTATAAAGGTATTCTGGCCCAAGATGACAGCGACGCCAATGCCAACGGTACCAATGACGGCATGTCGAGCTCAGTAAGCTTAAGTTCAAATTTTGGTAACGGTTATCCGCATCTTGACGCGGGGGTCTTTATTCCGGCGTCGATTGGTGATTTTGTCTGGCACGATATCAATGCCAACGGTATTCAAGATGCCGGTGAACCCGTCATCAGCGGTGCACAGGTCAGCATTAACAATATTGGCTTTGACAATCTTGACGTTGACGGTGTTGCTCTGGATCCGCTTGTTACCGATACCAACGGAAACTATCTCTTTGATCGTCTTTTTCCGGGTACGTATGAGTTGAGTTTCACCCTGCCAAGCGGCTATATGTGGACCTACAGCATGCAAGGCAGCGACATCACACTCGACAGTAACGCTCCTGCCACCGTTACCGAGACGCTCGTCTCCGGTGAAGACAATCGCACCGTTGATGCCGGCGTCATACAGCCGGCTGCCCTCTCTGACTATGTCTGGCTTGATGCAAACCGTAACGGTATTCAAGAAGCCGGCGAAAGCGGTATTGGCGGCATCGCGATCGATCTTCTTGATGAAAACGGTACCACGATTGCGACGCAGACAACCAACGCTGCGGGAGCATACCGCTTTGCCAATCTCTTTCCGGGAACCTATTCGCTTCGCATCACGCTGCCTGACGATCTCTACCCAACATTAAAAGACGCTACCGATGATGCCAGCGACAGTGATCTTGACCCTGTTACGCTCACAACAATACCGACACTGCTCAGTGAAGGTGAAGACGACACCTCTTGGGACATTGGGCTCTTTGGTGTCAGTTCCATCGGAGACCGCGTCTGGCTCGACAGCAATGCCGACGGCATTCAAGATAGCGGTGAAAACGGCCTTGGCGGCATTACGGTGACCCTGCTCGACAGCAACAACAACAGCGTTACCGATGCTTCAGGAAACAGTGTGGGCGCACAAAGTACTGCGGCAGACGGCACCTATCGCTTTGAGCAACTGCTTCCGGGAGACTACAAAGTCTGTTTTGATACCACCGGTTACGAGATTAGCCTCAAAGACAATACGGCTACCGACGATACACTCGACAGTGATATTAGCCTAAATGCACCGCATTGCAGCGATCTCGAAACACTTACTGCACAGGAGACAAATCTCAATTACGATCTGGGGCTCTATATTAATGCCGCCGCACTTGGAGACAGAGTGTGGATCGATGCCAACCAAAACGGACTTCAAGATGCCGGTGAAACCGGGCTTGGCGGTATTACCGTCAACCTCCTTGACGATCTTGGCAATATCCTTGCCACCGATACTACCGATGCGAACGGAGCGTATCTCTTTAGCAACCTCAAGCCTGATTTTTACGAGATAGAGTTCAACCTCAGCAGTTTGCCTCAGGGTTATGTCGTCACTGATGCCAACAGCGGTAATGATGATGCCCTCGACAGTGATGCCGACCGTCAAAGCGGTAAAACGGGAACGTTTCAGATTTTAAGCGGTGACAATACCCTTGTTTATGATATGGGCGTATTTGAGTTGGGCTCTTTAGGCGACACCGTCTGGTACGACACCGATCGTAACGGCATTCAAGATGCCGGTGAAAGCGGCATCGTCGGGATTAGCGTCCGTCTTTTAGACAGTAGTGGTAATCCCGTACTTGACAGCAACGGCAACGCTATGGTCACTACGACCGATGCCAACGGAATGTACCTCTTTGAACATCTCTATGCAGGAGACTACATTGTTGAAATTGTCACACCGTTTGGTTATGTTGTTACCCCTCAAAACAGCGGCAGTGACGATACCATTGACAGCGATATTGATCCGACGACCAAGCGAACGGCACCCATTACCATCGGTAGCGGTACGCACGACTTACGTCATGATGCCGGACTCTACATTCCGTATGCATCACTGGGCGATCGCGTCTGGAACGATCACAATGCCAACGGCATTCAGGAGGGAGGCGAAGACGGTGTTGCCAACGTTAAAGTAGAACTTTACAGCAGCAGCTACGTCAGCGGTGATACCAACACTTCAGCCAGCTATCTCGGCAGTACCGTGACCGACAGCAGCGGACACTACCATTTTGCCAACCTCATTCCCGACAGTTACGTTGTCAAATTTCTTCCTCCTGCGGGTTATCATATTACGCCTGACAATACAGGGAGTGATGATATGATCGACAGCGACGCCGATACGACAGGTATTGTCATGATACCGACGCTCTCTGCCGATGTCGATGACACCCGCTGGGATCTTGGAATTTACCTGAATGCCGAAATCGGCGATCGCGTCTGGATTGACAGTAACGGTAACGGTATTCAAGAGAGCGGTGAGAGTGGTCTCGACGGTGTCGATGTCACACTGACACGACAATCGGACCAAATCACCTTAACAACAACAACCGCCAACGGAGGAGCCTACCTGTTTGAAAATCTCCGACCTGAGAGCTATACCCTCAGCTTCGCCCTGCCTTCAGGCTATGAAGTCACTCAAACCAATGCCGGCAGCGACGACAGCCTCGATAGCGATGCCGATGCCTCTCTCGTTACGGTTGCAACCGTTCTTGACTCCAACGAAAGCGATATGAGCTGGGATCTTGGCGTCATTGAACGCGCTGCAATCGGTGATACGGTTTGGCGCGATGACAACCGTGACGGTATGGACGACGGTAGCGAGCCGCGCGTTTCAGGAATTATTGTCAACCTGCTTGACAGCGGTGAAAATATTGTGGCATCAACTACCACCGATACCAACGGCCACTACGAGTTTACCAATTTGCTACCGGCAGCTTATATTGTAGAGTTCAACCTCTCTTCGCTACCGACCCATTTTGTTCCGACCCTGCACAATCAAGGCGGTGACGATGCAACCGACAGCGATGCCAATCCTTCAACTGGCCGTACCGACACCATCAATCTGCTTAGCGGCGAACAAAACATCACTATTGATATGGGCATTAACATTCCTCAAACGTCTCTGGGCGATCGGGTCTGGAACGACACCAATCTAAACGGCAGACAAGACAGCGATGAGCTTGGTGTTGAAGGGGTCCGTGTGACACTGCTCGATAGCAACGGCAATCCGGTTATGGATGCTACCGGAGCACCCATTGATCCTCTATTTAGCAACAGCAGCGGTAACTACTATTTCAGCAATCTTATTCCGGGGGATTACATGGTTGAGTTTGAACTGCCCAGCGGCTACGGCGTCACCGTTGCCAACAACGGTAACGACAATGAAGACAGTGATGTCAACCCTGCCACCATGCGAACACCTCTGATCTCTTTAACGGCACAAGAGCAAGACACATCCGTTGATATGGGGCTCTATCAGCTCGCTTCGTTGGGTGATACCGTATGGAATGACAGCAACCGTAACGGTCTTCAAGATCCCGGAGAAATCGGTGTTGCCGATGTCACCGTCAATCTACTCGATATCAACGGGACTCTGTTACAGACGACGACAACCGATGCCAACGGTTTGTATCGTTTTGAAGCATTAGAGCCGACTGCGTATCGTGTGGCATTTGATCTTACAACACTACCGACCTATTTTAAAGTCAGTCCTAAAGATATTGGGCTCAATAACGATGCCAATGACAGCGATGCTGACACTACCACAGGTATCTCACACCTTATTCATCTTAACGGCGGTGAACATGATGAGACCATAGATATGGGTATCTATCTGCCATCGACAAGTATCGGTGATTTCGTATGGAACGACAACAACGGCGACGGTATTCAAGACAGTAATGAGAGCGGTGTTGCCAATGTGACGGCAACACTGCTCGATGACAGCGGAACCGTCATCGCTACCACTGTTACCGACAGTACCGGTCACTACGAGTTTGACAACCTCTACCCCGGAACCTATGCTGTTCAATTTAGCCTGCCTTCAGGCTACACACTCTCACCGAGCAACAGCGGTGACGATGCACGTGACAGTGATGTTGATGCACAGACACTCACCACACCGCTCACCTCCATTGATGCAGGTGCTCATGAGACCACATTAGATATGGGTATCTACGCTCTTAGCTCCATCGGAGATACAATCTGGCATGATGCCAACGGCGACGGCATAATCGATGTTGCCGAAACGCGTTTTAGCGGGGTTGAAGTCCTCTTACTCGATCCGTTCGGCACCACCGTTGCAACTGCCGTTACCGACGCTAACGGCAACTATCTCTTTGAAAATATTCCGCAAGGCAGTTATGTGGTTCAGGTCAACGAAGCCACCCTGCCATCGGGTAACTGGGCCAGCACTACCATGAATGTTCCGATGTCCGTGATGTTACCGCCGGCGACAAACTTCTTAGATGCCGATTTCGGCTATGATAACGACAGTGACAGTGACGGCATTGCCGACAGCGTGGAAGCACCGCCGTACGTTGATCCTGACACGGGCATGACGGTCACACCGCCGAGTACGGTAATCGATGCAAACCATGACGGACGTGACGACACTACCGGTATTCCGACACAACGCATTGATGCTGACCACGACGGCATTCCCAACTATCTTGATACCGACAGTGACGGTGACGGCATTCCTGATGCCGATGAGACCGGTGATCATGACGGTGACGGTATTCCCGACTACCTCGATTATGATCCGCAAGGCTACTTCTATGATGTTGACGACGGCACCATTATTGCCGGAGGAGGCATTGAAGTCACATGTGACAATGCACAGACACCGGTCATTGTCAAAGACGGAAGCGACGGCCAATACCAATGGTATATTCCGGGTCTCTCAGCAACAACAACGTGTACCATGACCTATAGTATTCCACCGCGCTATGAACTTGATACCGTATGCAGCGAATCAACCGGACCACTCGATCCGACCGGTCAGCCCAATCCCTATTACATCGGAAGTTCCCAGTACGGATCAACGGGGAAATTGGCAGATTTCAGCTGCAGCGCCAATCCATGGTACGCTACGTTTGTTTTAGAACCGGGTGATCCGGAAATTATGACCAATAATATTCCAATTAAAAAGAGACCGGTAACCGTACCGACACTGAGTGAATGGGGACGTATGTTTATGATGCTTCTCATGTTTGCTTCAGCCTATATCATGCTGCAACGTTCAACAAGACGCGCACTGCCTTAGGGCATGTGCTTCCATTTACATGTAGATTACGCTTGAAGTTCTTTCAAGCGTGCTTTTACCTGGGCAACATGATCTTTGACCCGTACTTTTTCCCATACGCAAGCAACCTTACCTTCAGGATCAATAATATACGTACTGCGAACAATACCCATATATTCACGGCCGTAATTTTTCTTAAGCTGCCATACCCCATACTCTTGCATCATCTGGGTACTTTCATCACTCAATAACGTAATGCCTAAATCTTTCTTTTCAATAAAGTTGCGATGTTTTCGGGTTGAATCGGCGCTCACACCCAAAATAACGGCATCCATATCACTAAACTCCGGCTCCGCTTCGGTAAATTCGCACGCTTCGGTCGTACATCCGGGCGTGTTGTCTTTGGGGTAAAAATAGAGTACGATCCATTTTCCTTGAAGATCTCGCAAGCAGATCTCGACATCATCTTGGTTGGGCAGACAAAAATCGGGGGCTTTACTTCCTACAGCTATCATCTCTTCGCTCCTGTATTCTCTTTTTGTGCAACTATATCATAAATATTTTGCATTTCATCGACAATATCCATTGACTTAAAATGCTCCAAAAGCATTGCAGCGGCAACACCGTTGCCGTAAGAACATACTGCTCCCGCATCATTCCTGTACGGCGTTGTGCCGATGCCGCAACTGGGAGATTTGGACTTAAGCACTATAGCATCAAGATCGGGATGTGCGGCTATAAAAGCACGCGTCTGCTCTTCGATATCACGGGTCACGTCCCGTCCGCTCTCATCACCGATGACCCTTAAGGAACCTTGTTTTTCGTAGACGGAAATACGTTCGCGCGGCGTTCCAAGCACCGGCGCTTCCGGACAAAATGGCACAATCTCACACCCTTTAAGCTGCTCTTTTACATGTAAATTCTCTTTGCTTTGGGCATCATAACGGCAACGCTCTCCGAGCAGACAGGCAGAAACGGCTACTTTCACACGATCACAACCGATTTAATTTCAGTCATCTCTTCAATGGCAAAACGGGGCCCTTCACGACCTACACCGCTGAGTTTCACCCCGCCGTAGGGCTGAATATCAAAGCGTAATGTCGGCATATCATTAACAACAATACCGCCGGCATCCAGCGCATCAATGGCATATTGCGTCAATTTCAAGTCATTCGTAAACAGTGAAAACTGCAATCCGTAAGGGGAGTTGTTCATACGCGGCAGGGCATCGTCAAAACCGTTGACTTTCACCAGACTGACAATCGGAGCAAACACCTCTTCACAGACAATGGCCATATCATCCGTCACATCCGCCATCACACAAGGGTAGAACATTCGTCCCTCGCAACGCGGCTCAAGCAGTGGGCGAGCGCCTTCGTCCATAGCACGGGTTACCCATGACATGGCACGTTGCGCCGCATCATCGTCAATAAGCGGCCCCATAAATGTCGTCTCATCATAGGGCGAACCTACTTCAAGTGCTTTGGTTGCTTCGGCCATCAGCATTGCAAACGCATCATAAACAGCCGCATCCACATAAATACGCTGCAAGGAAATACAGACCTGACCCGAATTGACAAAAGCTCCCAATGCACAGCGTTGCGCCGCATAAGAGAGATCGGCACTCTTATCAATAAACGTCGCGGCATTGCCGCCAAGCTCCAGACTCACTTTTTTGATTCCCGCACTTTTGGCAATAATTTCACCCACGCTCACCGAACCTGTAAAACTGATCACCCGTGCACTATCGCTGCTTACCAATGCCGAACCGACCTCGGCATCCCCGTAAACGACACTGAGTGCATCCTTAATCGCATACGCGCTCTCAATAAAAAGTTTGGCAAACCGATACGCCGTCAACGGTGCCTCGGGTGTAGGTTTAAGCACTACCGCATTGCCGGCAACCAATGCCGGTGCAAGTTTGTGCGCTACGAGATTAAGCGGAAAATTAAACGGCGTAATTGCCACCACAACACCCACAGGCTCTCGACGAAAAAATGCCGTGGTTTTCCGTCCGCTGGGCATCGCATCGGTATTAATCGTCTCGCCGTGCATGGTACGCATCGTCTCGGCAGAAAGCCGTACCGTCTCAATACAGCGGTCCACTTCAATACGTGAGAACGCAATCGGTTTACCTACTTCATCGGTAATAGTACGTGCCATCTCTTCACGCTCTTCTTGAAGTTTTCGGGCTACATCAAGCAACCAGTCGCAGCGTTGTGAGAGTGTCGACTGCCTACAGACTGCCGTTGCTTGCTGTGCAATATCGAGTGCCTTAAGCGCATCCTCGGCACTACAGATCGGAGCACGGCTGACCACCTCTGCGTTATACGGGCTTTTTCGCTCGCTCCATTTCTGCGTTACCGCTTCGGTTGAACCAAAAAATATTCTTGCATCCATAACTCGCTCCTTTGTACTATTCTAGCAAAAAAATAACAATCTCCTGCTTCATACGGATCACTGCCGATTTCATGAGCGATTCATTGCAATATTTACATGTAAATTTTATGATTTTATATAAAAAAATGATTTTTTTTGACGATCTATTGCTATCATCTATTTCAATGAAAGACCCTGTATTATGAAAGAAATTTTCCTTAAAGCACTGCCTTTATCAACACTTTTTGTCACCCAAGCCGTTGCTATCAGCATCATGGATACGCCACACGGTCACCTGCTCTCTTCAAGCAATGGAAGCGACAATGACGAAGTCTGTGTCTTCTGTCATACGCCACACGGCGCCAATGTGACTGCAAACGGCCCTTCACCACTGTGGAACAAACCGACCTCCACCCTGACCTTTCAGATGTACGGTGCCAGCACCGGCGGTGTTGCAGGAAGAACCATTGCCGGTACGATGACCGATGCCCAGCCTTCCGATCAGACGTTGGCATGCCTGGGGTGTCACGACGGTATCAGTGCCATGAACAGTGTCATCAATGCGCCCGGGTCAGGAACCGTCGCGTCGGCGGCAGTATTCGGCGGTGCCATTCTCATTGGTCAAAACACTCCGGCTCAAATGCCGATGGCGCAGACCAAAGCAGTCGGTGCGCCCAATGCCGTCGATGTTGTCAACGGCACGGTTGTTTACGGTTCATTCGGTTCACTAAACAATGATCATCCGGTCTCCATTCCTTATATAGCCGGCAGGGCCGGTCTGCGCAATACCAACACATTCTTGACAGACTTTTTCGGTGCCACCACCATTTCCGATCTCCTGCGAGACGGTAAAGTTCAATGTGTCAGTTGTCATGATCCCCACGGTACGGGAAAAGCCCGTATGCTTCGAACCGATAACAGCCGCAGCGCCCTGTGTCTTGGTTGTCACGACAAATAGTTTCACGCTTAGCTGCGCAGCAGACGCACCACCTGAAAGAGCATAAAAAACGCACCGATCGTCAACAAGGCCGCGCCCATTTGAAACAGTAGCGGATTCATCACCAGTAACGCTAACGTTGTCGTGACAAGACCGCTGCAACTAAAGAGAAACTGTGCCGTTGCCTTACGCTGATGAACCAGTTCGTGCAACATCGGTACACGCTGCTCTTCCACCAGCGGGGCGTAGCACTCAAACCAGACCAGAAACGGAATAATTTTGTAAAGATTGCCCAAAATCATAAAGCCCATAAAACCGACAAAAAAAAGCCACAATCCCGGACGAAGCAGCTCGGGAACTCCTAAAAAACAGAGTGC
>Ga0256833_1000873_pt1 | contig 22850 bp, 24 predicted proteins | sample 356284metaG_FD_190535 | JGI IMG/M metagenome (GOLD analysis project Ga0256833, IMG submission 190535) | Hydrothermal vent microbial communities from Mid Atlantic Ridge, Atlantic Ocean - 356-284 | ecosystem: Environmental > Aquatic > Marine > Hydrothermal vents | place: Atlantic Ocean: Mid... | reverse complement strand
TATTATAACAGGTGAAATAAAAATTTTTATGTATTAGATTTATAATTGTTTAAACTATCTTCACGGAGGGATTGCTGTGAGGAGGATTTTACCTGTAATTTTGCTTTTGTTTTATATATCCTATGGGCAGGAAGTTAAAGTTTTGGATATGCAGTTTGCTGTGGCTATTCAGAATAGAGAGCCTATAGGTATATCAGATAGATTTCCCCCTGATATAGGGAAGATTTACTGCTGGACGGAAATTCAAACAGAAAAAGTTCCTACGAAAATATATCACGTGTGGATGTATAATGGGGAAGAGATGGCAAGGGTTGAATTAGGCATAACGTATCACACTTTCAGGACATGGAGCTCAAAAAATATACTACCTCAGTGGAAGGGTAAGTGGACAGTGATTGTTGAGGATGAAAATGGGAACAAAATTGCAGAAAAATCCTTTGAAATAACAGAGAGCTGGCAGTAATATGGGCATAAAAAAAATCTTCCCAGAGGATATCAAACTTCAGTTTACAGTTGATACGCCAACATACAGAGTGAAGCCACAGCCTGTATTCTTTGGACAGGAGAGGGTTGAAAATGCCTTTAACATTGCCCTTAAAACGGAAAAAGAGGGGTATAACCTTTATGTGGCTGGACCTGAAGGTATAGGAAAGATAACGTACACAAAGCTGAAACTTCATGAGGCTGCAAGAAAAAAGAAGACCCCTGAAGATATTTTTTATCACGCAAATTTTGAAGAGCCACAAAAACCAAAGTTTGTTTCTGTTCCTGCAGGAGTAGGGAGAAAGCTTGCAAAAGACATCAGCAGAGTAATAGAAAATCTGAAAGAAACTGTTGTCCGCCAGTTTGAAAGTAAAGAGTTTGAAGATGAAAGGGTAAGACTTATAAAAAAAATAGAGGAAGAGAAGAGTCATATCTTCAATCAGCTGAAAAAAGATGCAGAGAGTTATGGTCTTGCAACGGTAGTAACTCCTGCAGGCATCCAGTTTATTCCGATTGTTCAGGGAAAGGCAAGCCCTGAGTTTCTCAGGGTGCCAGAGATAAAGGCTGAGTTTGAAAAGAAAGTGGAGATGTTTGATGAGAGATTCAGGGATTATATGAGGCAGATAAGGGAGCTTGACTACCAGTTGTTTGAAAGTCTCAGGGAGCTGAAAGAGAAAGTTTCAAGATATGTTATTGATAATGCCTTTTACAAAATAGAGGAGAAGTATCGTCATCTAAAACAGGTTATACAGTTTCTTGAGTATCTGAAACAGCATATTTCAGAAAGGATAGACATATTTATTCGATGGAAGATGCTTGAAGGGGACTTTTTACTGCAGAAAGCTGTAGAAAGGGAGATAGACATATTCAGAATAAATGTTGTTGTTGACAACTCCCGTCAGGAAGGGGCTCCTGTCATATACGAGCAGGTTCCTACATTCAAAACACTTTTTGGTTATATTTCCTACAGGGCTGAGATGGGTATTCTGTATGCTGACCATATGAGTATTGTGGCAGGCAGTCTTTTTAAGGCACGGGGAGGATACATAATATTTAAAATCAGAGATATTCTGAAAAATCCTCTTCTGTGGGAAAATCTGAAAAGGGTGATAATACACAAAAAGATATACCTGTCTCACTATCCTGTTGAGGAGATATTTCCTTTTCATGTAGGAATATATCCTGAGCCTGTACCATTTGATATAACTGCTGTTCTTGTTGGTGATTCATTGATGTATCAGCTTCTGTCAATGTTTGACCCTGACTTTAACAGACTGTTTAAAGTTAAGGCAGAGTTTGACCCTGTCGTTGAACTGAATGAAACAGTTATTAAGAAGTTTCCTGTTCTTGTGAAACATATAATTACTCAGGAAAAACTGAAAGATGTTGAAACAGACGGTCTGTCTGAACTTTTGAGGTATGCTGTAGAGCTTTCAGGAAGCAGAAAGAAGATAAATACCGTTTTCTCCCATATAACAGATCTGCTCAGAGAAGCAGATGCCATCTGTGAAGAAAAATTTATAACAGGAAAAACAGTTAAGAAAGTGATAAAAGACAGGAGATTCCGTCTTAACCTTATAGAGGAAAAACTCCGCAGAATGTTTGCTGAAGGAAAACTGATTGTTGATATAGAAGGGAAAAAAGTGGCACAGGTTAATGGCCTTTCTGTTATTGAGCTGGGAGATTTTTCCTTTGGTAAACCAAGCAGAATAACAGCTTCTTCATATATAGGGGAAAAGGGGATCATAAACATAGAAAGGGAAGTTGAACTGAGCGGTCCCATACACAGTAAAGGTGTGATGATACTGTCTGGATATGTGGGGCACAAATACGGTAAAGATACTCCCCTTGCCCTTTCCTGTAGTATTGCCTTTGAGCAGTCTTATGGGGAAGTGGAAGGAGACAGTGCTTCTGCGGCTGAGCTTATGGCTGTTCTCTCCAGTATATCTGAGATTCCTGTGAGACAGGAGATTGCCATAACCGGCTCTATAGACCAGCTTGGAAATATCCAGCCTGTTGGCGGTATAAAGGAAAAGATTGAAGGTTTTTACAGTGTATGCAAAATTCTTGGTCTTAATGGAAAACAGGGAGTTATAATACCTTCAAGGAATTTTGACAACCTTGTCTTAGACGATGAGGTTATTGAGGCTGTAGAGAAAGGAAACTTCCACATATATACTATTGACCACATTGATGATGCTATTAAACTGATGACAGAGACTGATTCACTGGATTTTCACAGACAGGTAAAGGAAAGGCTCATTGAGTACTACAGACAGACCACTAAAGGCAAAAAATAGCTATTCCTCAGGCTGTTCCTGTCCTGAAGGCACTCCTTCAACAAGCTCTCTCATCAGGTCTTTTACGTGAACAAGTCTTTTTATCCTGTATCCGTTTGAACCACTGAAAAACAAGCCCGTTTCCCTTCTTCCTAAATACGCATCTCCAAGCCTGTCAGCTATACAGTATCCAACTTTTTTTGCCTCTTCACCGTGATTGCATGGAACAACACAGTTTGATATACATTTAACCTCTGGAGCTTTCCCCTCTTCAATATCCTTAATCAGCTGTGTGACTATACCCCTTGCAGGATAACCAACAGGTGATTTTAATAGGATTATGTCTTCTTTTTTTGCATTTATTATCACCTTTTTGAACTCATCAGATGCATCACACTCATAAGTTCCAACAAATCTTGTTCCCATCTGAACGCCAGCAGCACCGAGGCTGAGGTAAAACTCGATGTCCTTTTTATCCCATATCCCTCCTGCAGCTATAACAGGAAAATCTCCCCATTTGTCCCTCTCTTTTATAACCTCTGGAACTAAATTTTCAAGCTGAAATTCTGGTTTGAAACAGTCTTCATACGGAATACCTTGATGGCCGCCAGACTTTGGTCCTTCAACAACAACAGCATCAGGCAGTCTGTTGTATTTTTTCTTCCAGTGTTTACATATTACCCGTAATGCTCTTGCAGATGATACGATAGGGACCAGTGCCACATCCTCTTCTGGGGCATACTTTGGCAGTGTTAAGGGAAGGCCAGCTCCAACTATTATGATGTTTGCTCCTGCTTCTATGGAATCTCTGACAACTCTACCAAAATCTGTTATTGCATACAGAATATTTACACCTATTACAGCCTTTTCTCCTCCTGCTATCTCTTTAGCATCTCTGATTATCCTCTGAAGAGCTTCTCTGCTGTGTATGTACTTACTTCCAATTGGTCTTCCGTCTTTTAGTTTCACGTAGTTTGGATGTCTGTAACCTGTTCCTACAGAAGAAACAACTCCCAGTCCACCGTGTTTGCTTACTGTTCCTGCAAGGTTTTCCCATGATATACCAACGCCCATTCCACCTTGCACTATGGGATATTGTATCTCGTATTTACCTATTTTTAATGATGGCAGTGACATGTTTTACTCCTTTATTTCAGGCAAAATCTTTTTCGCCTTCATAATCTTTTCTAAAGAGCTGTAAAGCTCAGGTTCTCCTGCTCTAAAGGCAAGCATATCTATGGTAACAGAACCATCTTTGTTTATAAATCCTTTTCCTATGAAGTCAGCAACAAAAGTCCCAGCTCTTCTTTTGTGTTCATATGCTATAACACCTATTACGCCAATCTCTTTCTTATCGTTTTCCTTGTAAAATACATCCATTCCTAAAATATTTTTTACAGCAAAATTTTTCAGTATATAATCTTCTACTCCTTCTCTGACCTTATCAACAAATGGAAGCGATGAGTATATAGACTTTACATTTTCGTCTATGTTTTTATCTTTACCTGTATTTTTCTTGCTGTTTTCACCCTTTGAATTAGGAAACTTAATGATTTTTCCCATTAAAAACTCCATATTAATAAAATAGATTTCAATTTATTATACAATCAAATTCTGGTTGATATAATATAAGACTAACTAAGAAGAAAACAGGAAAGAATATGACAACAGGACTTACTGGTAGAAAATGGATAATTTTAGGAGAAAAGGATAAAGCACCAGATTTTTTGGTTAAGAAATACGGTTTCGTTCTCGCTCAACTAATATACAACAGAAAAGAGTTATTTAACGGAAATTTTGATGAAGAGAACATATATCCTTCTCTTCACAAATTGTTAGACCCACAACTGTTTACAAATCTTGAGGAAATATCAATAAGAATAGCACAGCTTATAAAAGCAAAGAAAAGAATAGTTATATATGGTGATTACGATGCAGACGGCATAACGAGCACAGCTCTTTTAGTTAACTTTTTAAGGGACATTGGTGTTAATGTCAAATACTACATTCCCAGTAGATTTTTTGAAGGTTATGGTTTAAATAAAAGTGCCATCAGGAAGATAAGTCAGATTGCTGATGCTTTAATTGTTGTTGATAGTGGAACAAATGCTCATTCGGAACTACTTTTTGCAAAACAACTGGGTCTTGAAGTTTTTGTTTTAGACCATCATGAACCTGTAAATCCCCACTGGAATGCAGAAGGTATTCATATATTGAATCCAAAGCTGCATTCAGACATAAATCCAGTTTTTACACATCTTGCATCTGTTGGTATCTCTTTTTACCTTCTTATAATGCTCAGAAGAGCTCTTAATTTAGATATAAAACTGAAACCATATTTGGATATTGTTGCCATAGGGACTGTTGCAGATGTTGTTCCCCTTTCATTGATAAACAGGATTTTTGTAAAAAAAGGTATAGAAGAAATAAACAGGAGAAAAAGACCGGGAATAAAGGCTTTACTTGAGCAGATATCAGCCAGCTCTGTATCTTCATTTGAACTGGGATTTAACATAGCTCCCCGTCTTAATGCAGCAGGAAGATTAGATGATGCTAAAAAGGCTGTAAAACTGCTTTTAACAAAAGACGAAAAGGTAGGGAGAATAATATCTTCAGAGCTTGAGTTTCTGAACAAGAAGAGACAGAAACTGACAGAGCATGCATTTAAAGAGTCTGAGAAAAAACTAAAGAAAGATAAGGAGTTTGTCAGTATAGTAGTTGCAGATGAGAATTGGCATCCAGGAATCGTAGGTATCGTAGCAGGAAGATTGGTGGAGAAGTATAAAGTTCCTTCTGTTGTTCTTTCTATAAAGAATGGTAAAGCTGTTGGTTCAGCAAGAAGTATTCCTTCAATAAACATATATGAGATTATGGAAAAACATTCTTATCTATTTGAAAGGTTTGGAGGACACTGTCTTGCTGCTGGACTTACAATAAAAACAGAAAATATACAGAAACTAAAAGAGATATTGTCTTACACACTAAAGAATATGCCAGAGGAAGAAACGACTTCCTATATAGAGATAGATGTAGAAGTTCCGCTGTCCTATTGGACTCCTGAAAAAGTAAATCAGTTGAAAATATTAGAACCTTTTGGGGAAGGAAATCCATATCCAAAATTTATAGCGAGAAGCCTGCGAATATCTGACTTTATGACTGTTGGAGCAACGAATCAACATCTTAAATTCTGGCTACAGGATGAAAATAAAAATGCATTTCCTGCTCTGTGGTGGAATCACGGTGATAAATTGAAAAAATTATCAGTAGGAATGCAGATAGATATTGTGTATACCCCAAAGATTTCAAACTGGAATGGAAAAACTACAGTAGATTTTATAATCAGCGATGTAAGTATTTCAGATATGAGATAAATCATTACATATTAAATTGAGAACTGTTATCATTTATAATAACTTTAAATTAATCAACGAAAAATAGGAGGTTAGAAAGATGTCAGAAATTATTTTGGTAGGACAGGAAGTTCCAGATTTTGAAATGGAAACCTATGAACCTGAAACAGGAAAGTTTGGAACATTTTCACTAAAAAAAGCTAAGGAAGAAGGAAAATGGACAATCCTTTTCTTCTATCCAGCTGACTTTACATTTGTATGTCCAACAGAGCTGGCAGATTTAGCTGAAATTTATCCACAGCTTAAAGAGCTGGGAGCTGAAGTTGTATCTGTATCTACAGACACTAAGTTTGTCCACCTTGCATGGCACAAAGATGAAAAGCTCCTTGAAAATGTAAAATATCCAATGGGAGCAGACCCAACAGGAGCAGTTTCAAGAATGTTTGGTGTTTATGATGAAAACACAGGTCTTGCTCTCAGGGGAACATTTATAATATCTCCAGAGGGTAAGCTTGTAGGCTCAGAAGTTAACTTCTACAATGTTGGAAGAAATGCTGATGAACTTCTCAGAAAGATGAAAGCTAATGCATACCTTATCGGTCATCCAGAAGAAGCATGCCCTGCAAAATGGGAACCTGGTAAAAAGACACTCAAACCATCTGAAGAGCTTGTTGGACACGTTTACGAGGCACTTAACGAATAAACCCCATGCCCCTTCGGGGGCATTTTAAAAAGGACTTAAACAGGTGAGCCAGTTTAGGCTAAGAAGAGAATATCCAACACAGTTAGAGATAACAGTAACTGCACAACAGCTTGTTTCGATGTTTCCTATTGAGATTCAGGAACACCCATTTATGGGATTAATCATCCGTGTCTGGAAAACATCTGACAAAACTTATTCTGTTGAAAATACTCCTGAAAACTATGTTGTAGACCTTTCTGGTGATAGAAAGTATGTTAAAGTAAAGGATGAATATATGTTTCAGATATTATCAAATCTTGAAAACTTTGAGATTGTTTTATTTTATGAAAATAGGGAAGATGTATATCAAGTTAAAAAAATAACTGATTGACTTTAAAACCTTTACTGTTTTATTCTATAAGTCTGAAAAAATCTAAAAAGGAGGACTGATATTAGATGGCAATTGTGAGAATTCAAGAAGGAGAAAGTTTTGAGAAGGCTTTAAAAAGGTTTAAAAAGATATGTGAAAAGGAAGGAATTATCACAGAAATGAAAAGAAGAGAATTTTACGAAAAGCCTTCTGTCAAAAGAAAAAGAAAGCAGAGGGCAGCAAGAAAAAGACTGATAAAGGCTCTGAAGAAAAAAGGCCTCCTGTAAGAGGAATAATAAGATGGCTCAGCTTTTAAAAAAGCTTCAAGATGAGATGAAAGCCGCTATGAAAAGCGGCGATAAAGACAGGTTATCTGTTATTCGTATGCTTATATCTGAAATAAAAAAGGTTCAGATAGATAAAAAAAGAGAGCTTACAGATGAAGAAATAATTCAGGTTCTTCAGAGATACGCAAAACAGAGAAAAGAGTCAATAAAACAGTATAGAGAAGCAGGAAGAGAAGACCTTGCCCAGAAGGAAGAAAAAGAGCTTCAGGTTGTTCAAGAATTCCTGCCACAGCCCTTGTCTGAAGAAGAGATACAGAAGATTGTTGAGGAAGTTATTAAGGAAACAGGAGCTTCCTCCATGAAGGATATGGGAAAAGTTATGAAAACTGTCATGGAAAAGGTAAAGGGAAGGGCTGACGGTAGCACAGTAAGCAGTATAGTAAAAAAGAAACTGTCTTAACAATGGTAGATACTATCTTTGGAATTCTTTTTTTATATCTTGTTTTAGTTGGAGCTTATAGGGGTTTTGTGGAGCTGTTTATTAAGTCTGTTGGAATAATAGCCGGTATATTTTTATCCTTTAAGTATGCACAGCCTTTTTCCACTTTTTTATCTAAATACTTTAATGGTTCTCCACAGGTAATAAAACTTTTTGCCTTTTTTTTTATTCTTTTAGTAGTTTTTAGCCTTTCTTTTTTACTATACAGATTTGTAAAATCTATTTTTCTAAAAAAGAAAAAATTTTCCCTGTGGGATAAGATATTAGGAGCTTCCGGAGGGGTCTTAATATTTTTGATAATAGTTGTATTTGTATCTTATTACTCAGAAAGGAACAGCCTCCTACATAATCTGACTTCTTCTTCAAAGATTTTACATGTTATAAGAAGATGAAAAATAGATTAATTACTTCACTGCTTTTATACTTTATGTTTTTTTCGGGGATTGTTTTGATAATTTCTGGATATTATTTTCTCCACGTAAATGAAACAGAAGTTTATAGAGATGTTTTGGAAAAATCAAAGGTCTATCTGATAAAGACCTATGACGGAAAGACTTTTAATACCCGTGATTTGAAGTTTTACAAAATAGATGGAGTAATTTACATTAGATTTGATGGAAAAACAGTTCCTGTTTCCCAGATTAGTCTTATAAATGGTATAGACATAAATACTGAAGCAGTAAGAAGAATGTCTAAAAATGCCATTGCAGGTATAATTCTTACAGCATCTGGAGGGTTAATTTTTATATTGTCTGTGGTCTTGAAAGATTATATTTAAAAGTTCATCACTATAGGCTTATCTGCCTGATTAACAAAGTTTAAAAATGTTGCAGCTCCCACAGGCTCTTCAACACCATCAATCAGGTCTTCCTTCTGGAATCCAAACAACTGCATTGCTGTCTGACATGGATAAAGCTTTACTTCAAGGTCTAAAGCCTGTTGAACAAGCTCTTCAATAGATGGTATCTTGTGCTGTTTCATCATCTTTTTCATCATATTTGTTGCAAAATCCATCATCCCTGGCATAACTGTAAGTATCTGGGGAACAGGGACAGGCATAGGCATTGCAGGGTTTCCTATAGGTGAGACTTTTAGATTTTTTATTTTTTCTTTATGGATAACAGTCAGACCATAAAAACTGAAGAATATTCCAACCTCCATTCCCATAGCAGCTGCAGTTGTTCCAAGCATAAAAGCTGGCATAGCTTTGTCTAATGTTCCGCTGAGGAGTATAATTCCGACCCTCGTTGCCATATTTTTCTCCTATAAAAATATATTTTTTATATTTTCTATTGTAACACTCTCAGTATGTCATTGAATATGGCAAAAATCATAAGTGTTCCTATAAGAGCAAATCCTAAATATGCAAGATACTCTTTTGCCTTCTCTGGCAAGGGTCTTCTGATAATCATCTCAATAAGGAGTATCAGTATCAGTCCCCCGTCTAAAACAGGTATAGGGAGAAGGTTTAAATACCCTAGTTGAAGGGAGATAAATCCTGTGAAGAACAGATAGTTTCCTATTCCGCTTTCTAAAGCTCCCCCTGAGTATTTTGCGATAGATATAGGCCCTCCAAGGTTATTCTTTATCTCCTGAAAAGACATCTGTCCTGTAACAATGTCTTTTAAGAAATTATAAAGCAACACTGTAAGCTCCCAGTTTTTCTGAATACTTTTTTCAAAGGCTTCAACAAAGCCATACCGTTTTATTTCTGCATCATAAACTGGAGAAATTCCTATTACGTATTTTTTTAACTCTTTGTTGTATTCTGGAACAACATTAATTGTGAAAATCTTTCCATCTCTTCTTATCATCAGGTTGATTGGTTTACTCTCTTTTATTTTTGACAGAACTTCTACAATCTCAAACCAGCTTCTTACTGGTTTACCATTTATTGCTAAAACAATATCTCCTTCTTTCAGGCCTGCTTTCTCAGCCGGAGAGCCAGGTATGATTTTACCTAGCTTAGGAGGTATCAGAGGAGATATGCCTATAGATTTTTTTGTTATGTCAGGTGGTATGTTCAAAGTTAAAAGCTTTTTTTTGCCCTCTCTCTCAACTTCCACATTTACGGTCATTCCTGCTTTCATTGTTATCTCAACAGTGAACTGCTTCCAGTTTTTCACAGGTTTACCGTCAACAGCAACAATTCTGTCAAAGGGTTTTATTCCTGCCTTTTCTGCTATAGAGCCTTTCTGAACGTATCCTACCACTACAGGTTCTTTCATATATTTAGGCTCAAACACTCCAACCATGTAAGCAGCTGCAACCAAAATAACAGCGAGTATTATGTTAAATAGGGGTCCCGCAAATGCTATCAGTATTTTCTGCCATCTTGGTTTTGCTGCAAATGAGCGGGGGTCAGTGTATGCTTCCTTTTCACTCTCTCCCTGAATAGGCTCAGTCATAGAATCTTCTCCATACATCTTCACGTATCCACCTAAAGGGACAGCTGCAATCTGGTAAATGGTTTCTTTACCTTTCCACCGGAGTATTGGAGGGCCGAAACCTATAGAAAAAACCTCAACCCTGACACCAAACATACGGGCAAATATAAAATGCCCAAACTCGTGTATGGTTATAAGAACTCCTATCATAATCAGAAATGCTATTAAGCTAAGCAATTTTACCTCCTGCTGTTTTAAATAAATCTTTAAACAAACTTTTTGTTTCTTCTATGATATGTATAACATCTTCGTAGTTTTCAGGTGTTTTAAATTTAGCCCTGCTGAGTATTGTATCAACAGTCTGGGAAATCTGTGTGAAACCTATCTCTCCTTTTAAGAACATATTAACTGCAAGCTCGTCAGCAACTGTCAGGACAATTGGATAAAAACTCCCCTTTTTCCCGCATTCCCGTGCAATCTTCAGAAGGGGAAATTTTTCCTCATCTGGCTGGAAAAACTCTAAAGGACTGACTTCAAAAAGACTTATACTGTTTGCTCCTGTCTCCCACCTTTCTGGGTAAGATATAGCATAGCTGATAGGTATTCTCATGTCAGGGCAGGAAAGGTGTGCTGATATGCTCCCATCTACAAACTCAACTAAACCGTGGACGATGCTCTGGGGATGTATGACAGCTTCTATTTTTTCGTAAGGCAAATCAAACAGATAGTGAGCTTCTATTATTTCTAAGCCTTTGTTCATCAGCGTTGCACTGTCTATAGTTACCTTTTTCCCCATTTTCCATTTTGGGTGCTTTAGAGCTTCTTCTGGTGTTATATTTTCAAAATCTTCCACATTCCAGAAAGGTCCCCCAGAGGCTGTAAGTATAATCCTTTTTACCTCTTTTTTTCTTCCAGCCTGAAGACACTGAAATATAGCTGAGTGTTCGCTGTCAATAGGAATGATATCAGAGTATTTTTCCTTCAGCACCTCTCCTAAACATATAATCGCTTCCTTATTTGCAGTGGCGAGTTTTTTGTTATTTTTCAAAAGTAGATAAGTTGGTTTTATTCCTGCTATTCCTGCAATGCCGTTGATAAAAAGGTCTATATCAAGCTCGGACAGTCCTTCAAGACCTTCTTCTCCAGATAGAACCTTAACACCACTGACAGGAGAAAACTCCCTGATATACACATATTCAGGTTTGAACTCCTTTATCTGATGCATAAGCTTTTCAGACAGTTTTGATGCTGCAAGTAGTTTTACCTTCAGTTTTTCTGGATGTTTCCTTACAATATCTAAAGTCTGTGTTCCGATGGAACCTGTTGAGCCAAGCACTGCAATACTTTTCATCAGCTTACAGCCCCAAATATATGACCTAATATCTCATTTTCCTCTTTAAAACCTACAAACTCCACTCTGTCGTTTATTACAACCTTCGGCACTGTGGAAACATTGTATTTCACTGCAAGATCTGAAAAAGCATAACAGTCAATAGCTGTTGCTGTTATGTAGTCGCTGACCATCGCAAAACTGAAAATCTTCAGCATTGTTGGAGGACACCATCCACAGCTTTTTGTTATAAATATTTTTATATCTACAGGTCTGTCTAACTCTTCCAAAAACTCAGCCGACCTTTCTGTAAGGTCGTAATCATTTCTTGAAACCATCATTATAGTCTGTATAAAAGCAGGGAATTCTCCCCCATCAGGAATACCCATAAATCTGATGCCGTAATCTTTCTCCTTTATCTGAATAGAGATGCAGGGATATCCTTCACATGATAAACTTTCTGACTCAACAAACTGTATCTTTTCTGATATTGATGATATCTCTATCAAAAGGTTTTTTGCCTTTGTGCTTTCTGTGTCTCCTCTGCCGTGAAAAACTAAAACCACAGGCTCAATCAGTTTTTCAAACTCCTTTTTCAGGTTCTCTTTTATACTTTCAGAAAGCATTTTTCTCTCCAGAAGAAAATAATAAAATCTTATTATAATATAGTCTGTTGAAAACTTTCTGTGGGGATAAATTATGTGCGGTATTATAGGATATATAGGAAAAAGAAATGCTGTTCCTGTCCTTCTGTATGGTCTTCAAAGGCTTGAATACAGAGGTTATGACTCAGCGGGAATTGCTGTTATAGACAAAACAGGGAGCAAGATAATCGTTGAAAAACAGGTTGGTAAGATAAAAGACCTTCAGGAACATCTGTGGGGGAAAAAAATAGAAGGGCATTTAGGAATAGGACACTGTTATCATCCTGATACGTTTGTACAGCTTGCAGATGGGACGGTTAAAAAGATAAAGGAGCTCCCCTATGAGGTTGAGGTTGTTGGATATGATACAGAAAATGGAAGATTTGTAAAGGCCAAAGGAAAAGTTTATAGGCATTTTACTAAAAAACTGCTTTATATAAAAACAAGTTCAACAGACTTTAAAATAACCCCTTACCATAAAGTTCTTGTTTTCAATCCGGAAACAAGGCAAATAGAAGAAAAAATGGCTCTTTCCCTTAAAAAGGGTGATATTCTTGTTTTAGCAGAAAAGATATCAGTTAAAGGGAAAAAAAGAAAGTTAAAAAAAGTTTATTCGAAAGTTTATTATGAACCAGATGAGAAAGGGTGGGAGTTAATCTGGGAAAAGATACAGAAACATAAAGACAGATTAAGTAAATCAGTAAGAACACATTTGTTAAAAAAAGATAGAAATCCAAGTAATGAAACTTTAAGCCTTTTAGAAATTCCTGTTGATGAGCATTTTCAACCATCAGATAAATACAGAAAGTATGTGACTTTCCCTGAGGAAACATCTCCACAGCTTTTAAGATTTTTAGGATATTTTTTAGGAGATGGTTCTGTAGATAAGAAAGGTTTAAAATTTAAAGATCTAAGAAGGGAAATCCTTGAAGAGTATGCCCTACTTTCTGAACAACTTTTTTCTATTAAGCCAAAAATACATCCTGAAAACAACCATTTTGTTATGAGATTGAATAGTGTTTATCTTCTAAGCTGGTTTAAAGAAAACTTCTCTGAAATTGTGTTTGATAAAAAAGTCCCTGACTGGTTTGGAAGATTGACAGATGAAGAAGTTTTTGCATTTATTGGTGGTCTTTACGATGCTGAAGGGAGTGTAGGTAAAAAGTCAGGTGCTCTAACAATAGGAATGTCTGATGAAAATATCATCAGAACAGTATCTCTATTTTTACTTCGAGCAGGTATTGTTTCATCTATAAGTTTTGGGAAAATTGATGAAACACATAAAAAAGTTCCTGTAAAACTGAGTATTTACAACAGAAATTTTATTGAAAGATTTATAGAAAATATTGGTAAATATATATCTAAGTGCAAGCTTAATGATATTATTCAATTGAAAAATAGTCTGAAAGGGCACAGTTATATACACATAAAGTTTCCGTTTAATTACTCCAATCTGGAAAAAATTGATAAAGCCTTCAAAAAGAAAAAAAACGCAAAAGGGCAGATTCCCCAGATTGAAACAGTAAAAAGATTATCACAAAACAGAGAAATTTCAGCATTGCTGGAAGAGTTCCTTTCTTTACCTATCTTATTCCAGAGAGTTGTTCATATCAGTGATATAAAATATGAAGGGTTTGTTTACGATATAGAGGTTGAAAAGTATCACAACTTTATTGCCAATGGTCTGGTTGCGTCAAACTCCCGATGGGCGACCCACGGCGAGCCGACAGTGGAAAATGCCCATCCCCACACGAGTCAGAAAGGAACAATATCTATAGTTCACAACGGGATAATAGAAAACTACCTTCAGCTTAAAAAGGAGCTTACAGAGAAAGGTTATAAATTCCGTTCAGATACTGATACAGAGGTTATCGCCCATCTGTTTGAGGAACTTTATACAGGAGACCTTCTTGATACAGCTTTTAAAGTAGCTGAGAAGTTAGAGGGAGCTTATGCTGTAGGAGTTGTATCAACATATCAGCCTGACAGAATTGTTGCCATAAAAAAGGGCAGTCCGCTGATAATAGGACTTGGAAAAGACGAAAACTTTATAGCTTCAGACATTCCTGCAGTTTTGGAGTACACAAAGGAGTTTATAACCCTTGAAGATGGAGAGATTGCCCTTATAACAAGAGATAAGGTTGAGGTTTACACAAAGGATGGAAAAAGAATAGATAAAAAACTATTCCGTGTTAACTGGGATGTATCTGTTGCAGAAAAGGCTGGATACAAACATTTTATGCAGAAAGAGATACACGAGCAGCCAAGGACTGTTGCAGATACAATAACAGGCTTTTCTTCCTCAAAGGATGAGAAACTTTTTGAGATGCTAAAGGATACAGACAGACTATATATAATAGCCTGTGGAACGTCATACCATGCTGCCCTTGTGGGCAAATTCTGGATAGAAAAGTTTGCAAAAATACCTGTTGAGGTAGATTATGCATCTGAATTTAGATACAGGGACAGAATAATAGACGATAAAACGGCGGTTTTAGGAATAAGCCAGTCTGGGGAGACAGCAGATACCAGATTTGCCCTTTTGGATGCAAAGAAAGAAGGAGCAAAAACCATTGGCCTTGTTAATGTTGTCGGCAGTTCCCTCTCAAGGGAGGCTGATTATGTTCTTTATACATACTGTGGTCCAGAGATTGGAGTTGCAGCAACAAAAACATTTACGGCACAGCTGGTGGCACTGCTCCTGCTTGCATTAGAGACAGGTCTGAAAAAGGGAACCACAACCTATACAGAATATGAAAAATTACACGAAGAGCTTCTGCACCTACCTTCAAAAATAGAGCAGTTGCTACAGAAAGATGAAGAAATTAAAGAGATAGCATACAGATACATGAATGCTTCAGACTTTTTGTTTTTAGGCAGGAATATAAACTATCCGATAGCATTAGAGGGAGCTTTAAAGCTCAAAGAAATATCATACATCCATGCGGAGGGCTATCCAGCAGGAGAGATGAAACATGGGCCTATTGCTCTGATTGATGAAAAAATGCCAGTTGTGTGCGTTATTCCCCGGGACAGAAACTACGAAAAGATGCTTTCAAACCTTCAGGAAGTAAAGGCAAGAAAGGGAAAAGTAATATCTGTAGCAACAGAAGGGGACAGGCAGATAAAAGAGCTTTCTGACGAGGTTATATACATTCCGAAAACTTCAGACTATCTTTATCCTGCTTTGACTGTTGTTCCACTTCAGATGCTCTCTTACCACATTGCCACGCTCCTTGGAAAAGATGTTGACCAGCCAAGAAACTTAGCAAAAACGGTAACAGTAGAATGACAAAAGCAGAAAAATACCTGTGACCTGAAGCTAAATTTTAGAAAATCTGAACCTTACCCAGAAAATCTGATTTTATAGAATAAATAGCAGAGGGAGTTTATAATAATATCCCCAGACATCAATTCAGGAGATTTTATGGGTTACAAAGTAGCAGTTATTGGCCTTGGTTATGTGGGACTGCCCCTGGCAGTTTTATTAGACAAAAAGTATGATGTTATAGGCTTTGACATAAACCCACAGAGAATAAAAGAGCTAAAAGAAGGGTATGACAGGACAAGGGAGGTTGAACCACAGGAGCTGAAAAACTGCAGTGTTGAGTTTACAGACAATCCAGAGAAGATATCACAGGCAAAAGTGATAATAATAACAGTCCCAACACCTATAGATAAGCACAACATACCAGACCTGAGGCCGATAAAATCTGCAACAAAAACTGTTGGCAGATATATGCAAAAGGGTTCAATTGTTGTTTACGAATCTACTGTTTATCCTGGTCTAACAGAGGAAGAATGTGTTCCCATATTAGAACAGGAAAGTGGTTTAAAGTGGAAAAAAGATTTTAATGTTGGATACTCTCCAGAGAGGGTAAATCCGGGAGACAAACAGCACACAATAGACAAAATAGTTAAGGTTGTAGCTGGAGATACTCCACAGATAACAGAATTTTTAGCTCAGCTTTACGGAAACGTAATAACAGCAGGAGTGCACAGAGCGCCTGACATAAAAACGGCAGAGGCAGCTAAAGTTATAGAAAATACCCAGAGAGACCTGAATATAGCCCTAATGAACGAGCTTTCTGTGATTTTTAACAAAATGGGAATAGACACAAAGGCTGTTTTAGAAGCAGCTTCTACGAAATGGAACTTTTTAAGATTTGAACCGGGGCTTGTGGGGGGGCATTGTATCGGCGTTGATCCTTATTACTTAACCTTCAAGGCACAGGCTATAGGGCATCACCCTGAAGTTATTTTAGCAGGAAGAAGAATAAACGACTATATGGGCAAATTTGTTGCAGAAAATACAGTAAAAAATCTTATAAAAGCAGGAAAAGCAGTAAAGGGGAGCAAAGTTTTAATACTGGGACTTACATTCAAAGAGAACATATCAGACATAAGAAACACGAAAGTTATAGATGTTTACAACGAACTGAAAGAATACGGTATAAATGTTTATATATACGACCCATATGCCTATCCGGAAGAAGTGAAAGAAGAGTATGGTATAGAACTGTTAGACAATTTAGAAAAACACAAACCTTATGATGCAGTAGTAGTAGCAGTAAAGCACAGACCATTTATAGAAGAGTTAGACTTTAAAAAGTATAAGGAGCTGATGAATAACGGCGACAAGCCAGTTCTGATAGACATAAAAGGTCTATACAGCAGAGAAAAAGCATTAAAAGAAGGATTTTTATACTGGAGGCTGTAAAACCTGTAGAACTTCTATATTATAAAGAGAAGAATTATTTTGATTAAAAACCACAAGGCAGTAAAATATGGGTTGGTTTCTATGGAAAAAGTAACTGAAATAATAGAGATAGCTTATGAAGCTGGCGAAGGAATATTAGAGATTTATAAAACTATGAATAGTGTAGAAGTCGAATATAAGGAAGATAAATCTCCTTTAACAGAAGCAGATAAAAAGGCGCACTCTATAATTGAAAATAGACTAAAGAAAGTTTTTGACTATCCTATTTTGAGTGAAGAAGGAAAAGAAGTACCCTATGAAAAAAGGAGAAGATGGAAGTATTTCTGGCTTGTTGACCCACTTGATGGGACGAAAGAATTTATAAAAAGGAATGGAGAATTTACAGTTAATATAGCTTTAATTCATAATCAAAAACCTGTTTTAGGGGTGGTGTATGCTCCAGCCTTAAATCTTTTGTACTATGGAGAAGTTGGCAAGGGCGGATATAAAATAGAAAACGGTAAAAAAGAGAAATTGTCTATAAATTACGAAAAAGAAAAAAACAAGATTACTGTTGTAGCAAGCAAATCCCATTTGAATGAAGAAACATCAGATTTTATAGAAGGTCTAAAAAATTATTACTCTAATGTGGAAACAGTTTCTATAGGTTCATCCTTAAAGATATGCCTTCTGGCAGAAGGAAAAGCAGACATATATCCAAGAATTGCACCGACCATGGAATGGGATACTGCAGCGGCCCATGCTGTATTAAATTCTGCTGGAGGTAAAATTGTTCAATATAAGAATGTACCTTTTTCCGAAATAAGGAGACTGCCTGAGCTGTTATATAACAAAGAAAACCTATTAAATCCTTATTTTGTAGCTTTTAGAAAAGATGCCTTTAGAACTTAATATTTTAATATTGCTTGCAGTAGTCATCTTTTTACTGATAGGTCTATACAGAGAAATATTTCATCCTTCTGTTGTTTTTTTAGTTTCTGTTTCTGTACTTGTTGTAACGGGTATACTAACCCCTTCAGAGGCTTTATCAGGATTTTCCAATGAACAGGTAGCAACAATTGTCCTTCTCCTTGTAATAAGTGGCATAATGGAGAAAATGGGAGCAATTTCTTACTTTTTTTCTGGTATTTTCAAAGATGTAGTGGGGTATAAGCAATTTATGGCCAGAATGTTTATCTCAGTTTCTTCCTTGTCTGCATTTATAAACAACACCCCGATAGTTGCTCTTCTGATGCCGTATGTGTATCAATGGGCTAAGAAAAACAATATCTCTCCTTCTAAGTTATTGATACCCCTTTCTTATGCAGCTATTCTTGGTGGAACTATAACGCTGGTAGGAACATCCACAAATTTGCTTATCAATGGGTTTGTGATAGATAGTGGATTTGAACCGCTGGGGATTTTTGATTTTGCATATGTAGGAATTCCGGCTACCATTGCTGGGTTTGTATATATGTTATTTATCGGAAATAAACTCTTACCTGAGAGAAAAGATGTTCTTGAAGCATTTTTAGAGAACAAGAAAGAATATATGGTTGAAACATACCTGAATAAAAACTCACCCCTTATAGGGAAAAGCGTAAAAGAAGCAGGTCTTCGTAAATTAAAGGGTCTTTTTCTGGCAGAAATAATAAGAGAAAAAAAGAGGATTTCTCCTGTTAAACCTGAAGAAATACTTGAAGAAGGAGATATACTTATTTTTGTTGGTCAAACAGAATCTATAACAGAGCTTCTAACCTCTCAAAAAGGACTTTCTCTGCCAGATGTATGTTTAATAGACAATGGAAACAGAATAGAAATAGTGGAAGTGGTAATACCTGTTAACTCTTATCTGATAAACAAAAAAATAAGAGAAACAGATTTCAGAGGAAAGTATGATGCAGCTATATTGGCAGTCCACAGAAACGGAGAAAAATTAAGGGGAAAAATTGGTGAAATAAAACTTAAAGCTGGAGACCTTTTACTTTTAATAACAGGAAAAGACTTCTGGAAAAGAGCTGAAGATACTACTGATTTTTACATAATCTCAAAAATTCATGAAATAACCCAAGTTGATAGAAAGAAAATTCTTTTAATTTTGTCTGGTTTTTTAGGTGTACTTTTACTGTCAGCTTTAAAAATTATAAGTGTTTTCGTAGGATTTCTATTTTTGCTGGCATTGATTTTACTTTCTAAATCTGTTCCATACTCAGAAGTAAAGAGGAGGATAGATCTCAACCTTGTTATTATTGCGGCACTTTCTCTTGCCATAGGAAAAGCTGTTTATAAAACAGGTACAGCAGAAATAGTTGCAGATGTTGTAATAAGTATTTTCTCCCCATTTGGGATTTTAGGTGCGTTGATTGGTGTTTATCTGATAACGAATATATTGACTGAGTTCGTAACGAATATAGCTGCCGCATCAGTGACATTTCCAATAGCTGTATCTGTAGCGAACACATTATCTGTTGACCCCCTGCCTTTTATACTTGCTGTGGCTTATGGAGCATCTGCAAGTTTTATAACTCCAATAGGATACCAGACAAACCTCATAGTTTACGGAGCTGGAGGATACAGATTTAAAGATTTCTTAAAAGTAGGATTTCCTATGTCTATACTTTATGCGATAATTTGTATATCAATATTATATTTTTGGAGGTTGAGTTGATAGACCAAAAATTTATAATTCCACATAAGGGCAGGGTAACAAAAAGGGAAAGGCAGAAATTAAAAGGACACAGGTCAGCAATAATCTGGTTTACAGGTTTATCAGGAAGTGGTAAATCTACTCTTGCACATTCTGTAGAAGAAAGATTGATTAGTCTGGGGATACATACCTATGTTCTTGACGGTGATAACGTGAGAAGAGGTTTAAACAGAGATTTAGGTTTTTCAGCAGAAGACCGTAAAGAAAACATAAGGCGGATAGGAGAAGTTGCAAAACTTTTTGTTGATGCCGGAATTATAGTGTTATCTGCATTTATATCGCCTTATAGAGAAGATAGAAAATTTGTAAGAAGTATTGTAGAGGAAGGAGAATTTATTGAAGTATATGTTAAGTGTCCACTTGAAGTATGCGAGCAGAGAGATGTCAAAGGATTATATAAAAAGGCTCGGGAAGGAATAATAAAAAATTTCACAGGAATAGATGATCCTTATGAGGAACCTGAAAATCCAGAAATAATTGTTGAAACAGATAAAGAAAGTCTTGAAGAGAGTGTGAACAAAATAATTAACTACTTAAAAGAAAACAGATACTTGGAGGTTGAAAGCTGATGTTAAATCCTCATGGTGGAAAACTTATAAATAAAATCGCAACAGAAGAAGAAAGAAAAGAGCTTATAGAAAAAGCAAAAACATTAAGGAAAATAGTTATAGCAGATAGATATGTAAGTGATTGTGAGATGATTGCAAATGGAGGTTTTTCTCCATTAAATGGCTTTATGACAAAGGAAGATGCTGAAGAGGTAATAAACAATATCCATCTAAAAAATGGCCTTTTATGGTCAATTCCTATTGTTTTACCAATACCTGAAGATGTGTTTAAAGATATAAGAATAGGTGATGAAGTGGCTTTATATGATAAGCATAATAGACCTATAGCCATAATGGTAATAGAAGATAAGTTTAATCTTGATCTTGAAAACTATTGTAAAAATGTTTTTAAAACTACAGATACAGAACATCCAGGGGTAAAGGTTGTAAAATCTGCAGGAAACAGCTTTATAGGTGGGGAGATTATAAGGCTTCTAAACAGACCTGTTAGGGAAGGAATAGATGAAAAATATTATTTAGACCCTGCAGAAGTTAGAGCAAACATAAAGAAAAAAGGCTGGAAGAAGATAGTAGCATTTCAGACAAGAAACCCAATTCACAGAGCCCATGAGTACATAATAAAAGTTGCCTTAGAGCCTATGGATGGAGTTATGATACATCCTCTTGTTGGGGAAACAAAGCCTGACGACATACCGGCTGATGTAAGAATGAAATGTTATGAGGTATTGATAGATAATTACTTCAACAAAGAAAAAGTTCATCTATCTGTTTTACCTGCATCTATGCATTATGCAGGACCAAGAGAAGCCATTCACCACATGCTAATGAGAAAAAACTACGGTGCAACACACATGATAATCGGTAGAGACCATGCAGGAGTAGGAGACTACTACGGAACTTATGAAGCTCAGGAGTTTGTAGAACAGTTTGTAGATGAGCTTGAAATACAGCCTCTAAAGTTTGAACACTCATTCTACTGCACAAAATGTGAAAATATGGCATCTTCCAAAACATGCCCACATCCAAAAGAAGATCATATTCACCTTAGCGGAACAAAGGTTAGAGCAATGCTCAGAGAAGGAAAAAGACCTCCTAAGGAGTTCTCAAGACCAGAAGTTGCAGATATACTAATACAGTGGGCAACTGGTAAGTAAAGGGATTAAGACATAAAGGATATAAAAACTGTTGTGAATCTGTCTAAATGGATATAAAGTAAGTTTATGGGATTTTTCCTAATTTAAAAAGGAGTGTTCAAATGGCAGTTGCACAAAGGAGTTTAGAAAAAAAGAAAAAAAGAAGAAAAAAGATACCAGACTATCTGGTTTATGAGATTTTAGACAATAAAAAAATTTATTACAGAGACTATAAAAAAGTGTTGTCTGGGGAACTTCCACCGGAGGCTGTTATAGGTAGCAGTGATTTACATGCATGGATAATTGATTTGATTTTACAGGTTTTGTATAAAAATATAGATCTGAACAAATTTAAAATTTTAGTTGGAGAAGTAGGATACTTCTACACACCTTCCCGTTCAAAAAAATGGCTAAATTTAGATATAGCAATAGTTAGCAGAGAAAAACTAAAAAAACCACAGGGCACATACCTTAAAATTCCTCCAGAAGTGGTAATAGAGGTTGACACAAAGGCCGACCTATCAGAGATAGGTGAGGAGTATTACATTGCAAAAACCGAAAGACTGCTTAAAAGTGGTGTAAAAAAAGTTATATGGGTTTTCACAGAATATAAAAAAATCCAGATAGCAGAGGCTAAAAAACCCTGGTTAACTGTAGATTACGACTACGAGCTTGAGATTATTGATGGTATAAGATTAAACTTAGAAAAACTTCTAAAAGAAGAAAATAAATGAGCTCTACTGATAAGAAAAATGTCAGACTATCTGCAAAAGAAGTAAGAGTTATAAAAGACACAATAAAAAAGTACGACCAGAATGCTAATATAATAATGTTTTGGAAGCAAGACAGATTTAACAAAGAAGGGTGGAGATATTGATATACTTGTTATATCAAATTAAAATAGATTATAAAATGAGAAGAAAAATCCGTGTGGAACTTTTAATCCCCAAAAAAGTGAATTCACAAAATTAGCATATAAATATGGAGTGAAAATTTGACACATAAGGAAATTCAAATAAATATTTAATAATGGTAATATTCTATTTATACCACCATAATTTAATAATATAGCTTATTCATATTGGAGGTTCAAATGATGCAAACCATTAATCTTAATGAACTTCCTGAAGAAGCAAGAAGAGAGTTATTAGACTTTTATGAGTTTTTGCTTCAAAAATATAAAAAAAGAAAAAAAGAATAGATGAAATAGTTCCCAAAAGAGTTAAAGCATTTCTGCCAATGAAGAGAGAAGAAATATGTGACCAATATATGAAATGAAAATTATTTGATATATATGTAGCCATTTTGAAAATAGAGAAATTTGTTTAAAGTTTTAATAAATCCATACCTGAGAATCATTTGAAAAGAATTTAAAGAAAATTAATATATAATGTAGTGTCAAAATTTTTATAGAGGAACGGCAATATGAAG